>Ga0209712_10001589_pt1 | contig 19301 bp, 18 predicted proteins | sample ArcOceMetagenome_FD_187443 | JGI IMG/M metagenome (GOLD analysis project Ga0209712, IMG submission 187443) | Marine eukaryotic phytoplankton communities from Arctic Ocean - Arctic Ocean - Greenland ARC118M Metagenome (SPAdes) (version 2) | ecosystem: Environmental > Aquatic > Marine > Oceanic...
CAACGGAGACACAGCACTCTTCACTGCCCTAATTGCAGTACCTGGAACCCATAAAGGAAAAGTCATCTATGGGATAGGCCAAGGTACAGCACAAATAGGACAGGTCTCACTGGTGGCAAACAAGATGCTTACTCTTTTTGGCGAGGGAGGAGCAGATATTGGAACACAGCAAGTACTAGTAGTTCCGGATTCCATCCAAACCAAAGGAACAGTGAAAACCCTGACAGATGCCATCATTCCAAGGGGGAAATCAGGCTGTGGACTAGCCAGTTGCTCCAGCAAGGGAGGTGACCACCCACAGAGTATGCTATCATCTGCATTGCACCAGTCCCAGCCTACACAATCTTTGATGGTTTTGATGCAGATCTCAACACATCAATAGTTTATGAATGGCTCATGAACATCCATGACAGGACACCAATGCAGCGAAGGAGGTTATTGACTGTCTTCAGGCAGAATTTTCTTCCCTTGAAAATGGAAGAAATTAATCCACTCACCAACACCAAAGGGTCTCTCCCCACTGTCCCAAAACTGGCAGAATCATTCCTCTTTTGATACTCCAGATTCTTTGCCAAACCCAACGGCATTTTCCGTCTCCTTCTCCAACACAATTCTCACATTGCAAAAGAGGAGATTGACGACTTTGCAAGAATGAACGTCAACCAGCCTAGAGTTCAATTTCTTCAACCATCACAATCTGATGTCAGTTGCTCGGACAAAGGTCAAGACTTCTTGGAAAAGTGTCGATTTTATCTCACAAATCCTCAACGTTAAGAGTCAACAACATTGCCAGCCGTCGCCCTGACATGTCTACGGCCATCAAGACGACAAACGCATGGGCCCCCTTACTTTCGTTGAATGCCTAAATTTTCGCATGGACAAATTGGCTAAAACATTGGCAATTCGAAGCTTTGGCAGAACCCCTGCAATTCCCACTGCAGTACCGCTTATAGGACTAGGCCAGGTCATGATACAAGGAACTCTAGTAGCTTCAACATTCCAAAAGTCGATAACACGTACCAGCCATCACAATGAGATGGTAGAGTACCTAGCGAACAAATGGGATATCGATGCCGACATCCTTCATGATGCGGTGGCATGGCCAAGCATCGCGAAAGCCCGCAAAAGAGCATCCCTTCCCTTCCAGCGTTTCATCTCAAAATGGATTAGTGAAGACACGAAGCAACGAGTACACGACTTCTGCCCTAGATGTAATGCGCCGCATGAACATCTTGTCCATGTTTTAACATGCCCACACCCTGATGTTTAGACCCCTACCAATGATCTTTTAGTCGAACTAGAGGTATGGCTGACACAAGAGGACACATACCCAGCACTCGTGCCTATCCTTGTCGCAAGCATACGTTCGTGGCTACTAAATCCATATGGAGTTGAACCAACCTTCGTATGGCCCTCCCCGCTTGTTCAAGATGCAATAACAGCTAAACAACAGCTAGGATGGTACGCCTTCCTGATGGGCTGTATTGCAAAACCTATCGGTTCCATACAGAATTCTTATTATTTAACAATCTAATCACAGAAAAAAGGTTCTACTTGGGCAACACGGCTTATTATTAAAGGTTGGAACTTGGTTTATCATCTTTGGACACATCGCAACTCCGTATTACATGAATCCCAAGCATTCGCCTCCCTATCTGGACTGGATCCACTTCGTTCCGCTATTACGGCTGAACACACTCTTGGACGTAGCTCCCTCCACCAAGTCTACAATCGGTATTTCTCCACCACCCTGAAGACCCTTCTTCAAAGACCACCGGACCAACTTAAACAGTGGTTCCTGGTTATCAGGTCTGGACGAGAATCAATTCAGGTCACTACCCCTGACACCTTCTCGACAAATGCTACACTACGTAACTGGATTGGCCTCCCGCCCATCCATACGTAGCATTTCTTATCTCTCTCTCTCTCTCTTACTTCCATCTAGGAGCCGGCTGCGTGCCCTCCTAGCTTAGATAGTATTTACTCGACCCACGCAGGTGAATTTATTCTGCGTAATTAGCACCCTGTCAGATGGGCGAGTGGGCCTTATCCTTTAAATCCTTTTGGACATTTCTTAGACCAAAACTAGACCAAAACTACCGCAATGGAGTTTTCTTAGTTAAAAGTTATTGTAATCTTTGAATTATTATTATTGAGGAGGGTTAGTTGCTTGGCAATTGTGAGGGCTGATCCGAAGGTAAAGATGAAGGGGTCACTGATAATGATGGTATGTTCGATGGAGCTGAAGAGGGACCCATTGACAATGAAGGCATGTCTGATAGTGCTGATGAAGGGTACATGCAATCCTACATTGAGCGTTTTCAAAGGATTGAACTTGATTGAAGATCATGCGCGGTGAAGTGCACATCTGAATTATTAGATGTCGACTACAAAAGAAACGCATTACAATCTGTCCAAAAACAACAAGCTCGCTAAAGTGATCAAGGTACAAGCCGTTCGCATAGCGCATGCCAGTTTAGATATCATATTCACAAAGTGTAACAACATTACATCTAATGAAGGCCTGAAGCAAATTGTATCACATTGTCGGAAGTTCCAGGCATTGTGAAACCGTGAAGTCCGAGCTCTGTAAGACTGCGTCTGCTGTTCCTCTTGATATGCCATTTCAACGGACTTCTTGTCATGTCGTTCCGGGCGGGTCGCTTGTAAAGGTTTCCCTGTTACGTTTTAAATTCTCAACGATGATGTGGAAAATTATAAAAAAGTTACTGAATAGCGTTGCCATGTTTTGAACACCGTTGTAATATTAATATTACATATCCTCAGATTCAAAAGAACCCCAATCCACTGGAGAAGGTCCATTCGTCCTCCATTGGGTTAGCCCGTTTTAATTTATTTATCGATGCTTTTTCGTCGTGAGTATTTTTGAATTTTGGTCGTATTGAATCCCCAGAACCTAAAATCTATGTTTTCGACTTTGAGGACGACAGTTGGAATTTACGCCGGCAGCGAATAGAATTCCGTACTAGGCGTTGAGTCCCGTGTCCCGTCCTTTCATTCTCGATGAAGCCACGCGTATCGCTCGTTTATTACAGTACACGTTGGTAGTTTGACCGTTTGTACTTCCTCGCAGATCTCTGTAGCTTTGGTTTTTCAATTTGGGCTCCACAGTGGCACTCATCTTTCAATCTATCCGTTCTCTCTGCGATAGGCAATGTTTACGCCTTATTTCAAAATGTTAGCATTATCTCATACGTGTTGGGCTTTGGGCGCATCGTAACTCACTCTCACATGAATCAGAAGCATATCAACTCTGTGGTGCAGCAACTTTGCTCCGAGCTAAAGTAAGCCTTGATCATTCAACTACATCAGGAATAGGCACCCTACACCATTTGTGATGAACTGCACAATTACTAAGAGTAGCTTGAACGGCTGTAACGCACTAAGTGCTGGAAAGTCTGGCTGTCCCTATAACGTGCGACCCGAAGGCGGCACACTGAGAAACCTTCTTCCCTTTTTTCATTATCGATTTGTTCACTAAACATCTTCCGTATCTCAAAACCAATGGTTCCTACTGATTCGGGCAGGACTCGAAGCGGTCACTTCCACCTTATCCGATAGTTTCACCAACATCAACCTAACATTATTTTCACAGAAGTTCGAATCTATGCCAAAATGCAATGAGTGTTTTCTTCCTAGAAGAGATTCCGTGACCGGATCTTTGAAAGCTCCAAACTGATTTACGAGCATCGCCATGCAGCTGCATGCTGCTTACATTCAGCACATGTAGGCTCTGATCGCAGACATTCCAAGATGAGGAGAGACTCAACGAAATTGAGAAGACAGTGAAAGCGCTTGTTGTCAATAGAGTGCAACCAAGCTTTCTTCTCATTCCGTCAGTCACTTTTTCTCAAATTTTGTAACGCAATAGATTTATCAATTCGTTCCAAAAAAAATTAGTTGCATCATTCAAGTACGACAATGCAAAATCCTTCTTGGACTTTTGATCGTACAAATCATATCATACTCCACAGACAGTGTAAATTCCTTCAAATAACCTTCCCAATTGGATCTGGTTTCAGCTCGTTGAAAAAAATCCATACTCTGATTACGATGGTCTTGCTGAGCTGGCGGAGTTGAGGATCTTAGGGGGTTGTACAATACCAGGAAACCCACTGTAGTAGTATCAGGATGCTCGCCTCTTGAAACAGCCGTGTTTCGAACTCGAGCCAAGATGAGTGGAGAGATCTTGTCAACTCCGCTGTGCAAGGAAGCAAGTGCTAATATGCAACACATTTCCATTTCTCTTCCTCGCGACTTCGGCAAAGGCTATGGAGCCTTTTCTCTTATTTTCATAATCACACCTGCTACCGTCTCTTGGCTGATTGTGAAAGCACGATTGTAGTTGAAACTGGGAGCCAATCTGAGTACGGTTTACCCGGCATCTCCATCGGACTCTACGGTACTAGATTGGAAAAGGAATCCATCGTCAAGAACTGAATTGTGAATTTCAAATTATGTCTCTGATTGTTTCCTTGATTGTTGTAACTCATGGTGATCCATCTTCAATCTAGCCTTAGATCCAATCTAGCATCTGTGACTTTTGCATTTTCATTTCTGTTTTTTTTAAGCTAGATATTTTTAGATGGTAATAGCGCACAACTGAACGCGGACTTGTTGAAGGGTAACGAAATGCTCAACTTTGCACTCTTTTCTAATCGATTTCCATTTTGCGATGGTATCATACCCTTGTTTGAAAAGCAATTAGTGATTTGACCGATTTTTTTGAAAACGTGTCAGTGGCATTAACAGTTCAGTTAGAAAGTAAGAGTGAGGTGGAGTAAAACATCAAATTCAAAATCCCACCCTCATGGGTTCTAAGAACAAAAAAGTTGGTGATGATAGTGGCAGTCTGGTCGATGGGGGATCAAAAGCAAATGAATTGGGAATGAAATTCAGTAACCAGGAAGGCGCAATGCAGGAGAAACCAGTAAAGAATAATGCTAGGAAATCTGAGACTTTTTCAGAGCCCCAGAATCCAGCCATCGATAGGCTGCAGAGCGCTCTGAAGGCCCAATTGATCAAGACAAGAGACAGGATACAGCGCGAGCTTCGGGAAGATCAAGATGGTCTACGACAGGTTAAGAAGGATCGAGAAGATTGCGGAGTAGAATTATATGGAATGCAACAGCAGCTTGCTCTCCTGCAAAAAAAGGTGGACGAGACTGAAGAAAAACATACAAACTATATTCACGACAGACAAAGAATAGAGGAAAAGTTGATTGGGCTTCGGGACAAGTTTAAGAGTCAGATCGCTAAGAAACACGATCTTGTGAAGAAGGTTTCGAAGCGAAAAGATGATTTAGATGCAGCAGAATCGTCCTTGAGACAAGCTCAAAAGTTCAATCAAGAAGCCAAAAAGGAAGTTGCGATTACAAAGCGTGCAGCCTCGAAGGCGGAGGAAACAGTGAACGGAGCAGAAAAAAGCAAGGAAGCACAAGACCTATATATTAACGAGATGAATCGGCAAATAAGGAATTTGGAAACTGAATTAGTCTTGGTGGCTGAAGAACTTATTTTACATAAAAAGCAGACACAAGAGTCAGATGCAATGATCAAAGATATGTTGCTTGAGCTAGAAGGCTTATCCTCAGAGAAGAAGCGTTTAGTGCAGCAATGGAATTCGGCTATAATGGCTCTGGGGCGAAGAGATCAAGCGCTGACAGCAGCTGCTACGGCAGTAAAAAAGGCGCAGAATGCCGCGAAAGACAGTGCAAGTGAATTGATGGGTCTTAAACGAGATTATTTCAATTTATCTGCAGAGAAGGAAAAGAGGCAGTTTGATCGAAGCAGAATTAAAAACGAGATTAAATTCCTGGACGAGAATGTTCAAAAAGCTCGGTCCGAGCAAGAAATGCTTGCTTCTCAAATAGGATTGATATTCAAAATCATGACCAAGACTCAGGAAGACTGTCTATTAGAAGAAAGGGCAGCAAAACGACACAAATCAAGTGATGCTGTCCTTGTTCACAAAATTGAGGGAATATCAAGTGAAAGGAGAGTTCTCGAAGAGAGGTGAGTTCGACGGCGCACATTAAATAATCGTTGATTGATTGATTGATTGATTGATTGATTGATTGATTGATTGATTGATTGATTGATTGATTGATTGATTGATTGTAATCGTCGATCTCAAACATTCGTTGTTGACAGGCTTGGGGGCTACAAGGAAGAACAAGCGGCCATCTCTCAAGCTGCAATGATTATTGTTAAGCAAGAACATACGATCGCGAGCAAGATTCACGGAAAGGAAATTGATGTAGGGGCAATTGAAAATGAAGTTGCGAGAGTAAAAATTGATACAATGAATACTTCAGTGCATTGCTCTCAGCTTATGGACAGGCTGAACGATGAAGTGGAAGACCTGAATAAAAAAGACACGGCCGTCGCAAAGTTGCAAGCCGAAATGAGAAGATCAAACGATGGTATTGAGAGTAAAATGAACAAAGTCGACCGTCTCAATAGAAAGTACGAACAGATGGTCGGCGGCGTCGACGACGAGGAACCTCTTGGTCCACTTGAAGCCAGCATCAAGAGCCTCGAGAAAGATCTAGAAGAAATGGAAGGCAACTCCAAAAGTTTTCAAGACAAGTGGATATCAAGCCAAGCAAAGCTCATTAAAACTATTGAAAAGACGGAAACATTTGAAGAAGAAAACCTGCAAAAGAGTGCAATGCTAACAATTCTCAAACAGAAGCGTTTGCGACTACTTCAAGATATTCATACAAACAAGGCCTCCCTCAGAGAAATCGAGGGCAGGACCAAGAGTATGCACACTGATATGTCAAGACTAAATGAGCTGATAGGAGTACACTCGCAGATGAGAGCAAAGCTTGTAAATGAAAAGGGATTAGACAAGATTGAGTTATCAGAAGAGATTAAGGAGATCCAAGATAAAGTTTTGAAAATAGAAGCAAAACGTGTTAATGCCCAATCGGCCAAAGCTCAGTTATTGCAACAAATAATGGACATTGAAAAAGAAATTCTTGGGTGGGAAAAAAAGATTCAATTGGAGAAGGAGACTCAGGTTGCTCTGAACTCAAGCGAACACGCAATCGAAATTAAGGGGATGGAAAAAGAAATACACCGCATGAGGCATCGACTCGAAGACATGAATCGGCACAAAGAAAAAATGATTCGGGATATGGAGTTAGCAATATACAAGCGAGAAGATATTGCAGTAAAATATCAACACACAAAACAAGGGCAGAGACATGGTCCCAGCCCTCAAACTGTGGCAGATGTAAGAAACGTGTTAGGCGATTTGAAGGGACACATGAAAAGAAACGGCATCGAGAAAGAAACAGTGAGTATCAATATATCTTCCTAAACTCTTCAACTTACAGCAGAACCTTCTCTGACACATTCAATATAAAGCTTCTTTCAAATCAAGGTATCCAGAAGATGAAAATTGATGCTCTTGAGACAACAGTCGATGCAGCCAAGAAAGACATGGACTTTGAGAGCGATCGAATCCAGAGCCTTCAACGCGAGTTAAATAGTTTACTGTTTGAGAAACAAAGATCGCTGGTGAGGACTCGTTTTTTGCACCTATGAATTTATAAGTTATTGCATCTTCAACGGTTGTCTCACCTGTGTGCGTTTATTGTTAATAGATGAAATCAACTCGGTTGACAGAACTCCTTACAATGTACCGTGCACTCAACATCGAACCTCCAAAAGATCAGTTTGTTGTGCAGAAACGTGTATCAGTGATTGATGCAAAAATATCTAGAATAAAGAATGCAATTGCCGGCCTCCGAATACAGCACGGTCAATATGACGAAGTTTTTGAGAGGGTGATAATTCTGACAAATGATGTTTCCCACATTTCTGAAAGGTGAGATACTTCAAAGAGGAGTATTTGGTCAAAGACTGAATACTTGAAACTCCAAAGAAGTCATTTTGACGAGGCAAAACTTCGAGATTTAATCCTTGCCTACTGGTAGGGCAGATCACATTCGACTTTGCATTCCTACTTTGATAAGTTTCAATTCATTTTCGAGTCTCGTTTATGTTCCATCAAATAATAGTAACTCATAGATTTAGATAACTTATGCTACGGATAAAAAACTTAGAGAAAAACAACTCATAGAGAAAAGGTAGGGTTTCTAGCCAAAAGGCTTTCACGGTAATAAAACCAGGCCTCGCCTGTAACTACAGGGTACTAATAACGATGAATCCGAAGAGTTCCTGTTCAGGTCGAGCGCAAAGATATCTCAAGCAATGAGGGACCCGAAGTCGCTCCTTGATGAGATGTCCGATGACTCGGTGATGTCGCCAGCACAAGACATCGTAGGCAAGGATGGACTCGAAGTCGGTCCCTGCTGAGATGTCTGAAGACACAGGAGTGTCAAGAAATTAGATATCTGGGAGAGGAGGAAGTCCAACTCAGGTACGGAGAGATGGGTTTGTGGCGAATTCATCATATGTGAAAAGATCAGTGGATTCTCGAGCGATTCGGATGACGTGGAACCACTATTTCTAGTTGTTGATGGTGCTAGTGAGTAGTGACTGTAAGGGGGTAGAGAAGTAACTGTTGTAAACACGATGTAGGTGGCCAGGTCCTCGAGCATGTTCGGTTGCGGTAGCTTGCTGTAACTTGGCTAAGCCGCTGACTTGGTGGATGGTATCAGTTTCGTGTAGAATAGAATTACGATGTATCCATATTTGATACAAAATATTCCACAACTTTAGTGCGACCTTGCGTGCCCATGAGATGCCACTTTTCTGGAGTTTTCTGCCTTTATAAAGGCGGTGTTGCAGCTGCACCAGCGAGTCATGTATGGAACCAAAAAGGGTGGCGTACCAGCCAAGGGATAGATGGCCTTCTGGGTCATCGAACCAAGACCGTTGTCCATGAAATAAGAATTCCCTGATCCATAGACATATCAATTCAGCAATCAACCACTCATGTAGTTCAAAGAGAAGGGTTGCTCGTAGTTCAGCACTTCTAGAATCTGGGTAAGTGAGGATATGTACAAGGGACTCATCATCCGCCAAACAGACAGAGCAGTTTTTATCCGTAGCATAATTTATCTAAATCTATGAGTTATTATTATTATTACAGACAGGGCAGCTAGGAGAATCACGTTGCTGTCTACGGTGCATTTCAACGCCAGAAGGGGTGTCTCCAATAATCCATTTTGTAATGAATTTCCGTTGGGTGAAGGATGCCTGCTTCCTAGCCCGAGCAATACTGGTCCAGCACAGCTTGTAATGTAGGACATCATCGCTCAGGTCCCACCTATCCGCAAGATACGCAACCAGCCTATTATGGTGAATAGCATGGCACAGTGATTGTTGTACTCTGGAGGCCACTAAGATCCCTCCTACAGAAATCGTGCCATACCCAATACTCAATGGTTGGGGTACCTGCTGCGATCGTCCCAAGTTCCTTAATGTGATGGATTTGGCAACTGAATCCATTCGAACATTGAGATGTTCTAAGAATGTTAGGGGGCCTACTCGGTCGTCACGATGTCCATACACATGCTTCGCCGTCGGCTGGAAGGGCAGGTCACTCCAAATGTCGAGCAGGTGTGTGATGAGGTCCACACTTTTCCATGATCCTTTAACTTTATGCCGTTCGACAACCGTCTTTTCTCATGCTCGAATGTTATCACACGCCACCACATTGAAGGCCGCCATATTACGAGTGTATATTGCTCCTAAGCATTGGAAACCCACAGAAATGCCTAATAGGCCTGCGAGTTCTGCTCGATATGAATTCAGATCTTGAATTGATCCTGGAACGATACCACCTCCTTCAATCCATTCCTGGCCGTCTACTGATGTGATGATCCATGCCGCTGCCGCTGTAGAATACTGTTCAAAAGGAGCCATCGCTGACTGCGACTTCTTTTCCCACGAACACGTCGGAAAGCACTTGATCAATACTGGCAGAAGAACATAAATGCGTAGTAATCCACCTGACTGTGGGAGAAGCCAAATCTTTGCCCGCAATGCGAATCGTATCATTTCTGGAAATTGAGTGGATGTGATACACAGTCAAGGATTATGGCATGTTCGTCCCAAGTGACTGTTGCTCTGACTACGTTGTCTACTGGGGCAGCAGGTGGGCTAATCTGTTGGTGAGCATATGCTCAATGAGATCATCCTTGTCTTCAGTACTGATACCATTCTGTGTCAAAAGAACGAAAGTAGAAGGATTCTCTATCAAAGGTGACAAACCAATCCCATTCGCCGATCCATTGTCTGTCGCAATCCACCAGCCAAGACCCTAGAGGTGTGGTCAGTGTTTGATTCGTTCCTGCAAAGACAAATTCCACGGCCTTACTCCATGTCGTGTAATCGGACGAAGAGACATGATGTTTGGCAGGCCACAGAAAATCATTACGGCTGCCTCCAAACTGAGCTCGGCTAAGAAAAACATTGTCTGGCACCACTCCATGCAACATGCGTACACGATTTATAGCTCGTAGCTCCGCTTTGGAGTCAAAGATCTCCTGAACGACATCCATTATTGCTCTGTCATGCAATCTTTTTGGCTTAAGAGCCGCATGTTCAATTTTAATCGCTATTTCATGATCGTTATTGAATTGGCAAACATGAAAGAGCCAGGAGTGATCAGAACACCACTTCGCGTACACTGGAAGTGACTTGTACCAGATCAGGCCATAGAGGCCCATTTCTAATGTTTGGTTCTCAATGCAAGTGTGGAGCGAGTACCCGGTTGGTGTCTTTTTTCAGCAGTGATGCACTAGGAGAGCCGTACGAGTTGTGCCCATAGTTGAGTATAGGTCCATCACATTCAGACTAAATCCTTGGTTTGGTGCATGGCGGAAAACACAGGACACGGAGCCACTGAATCCTGCTCGGGGCAGGGCGGCTTTGATAGCTGGAGCCATGATGTATGTGCACTCCTTCGCTGTCAGAGTTAAGGCTGCAAGAGGAGGGTACTTCAGCTTCATTGATATTGTGGTATACAATGCCGCAAGTGAATCTGATGCAGATGCCTTGCCTAAGCGGACCCGTGCTCCCCAATTAAGTGCTTTGTCTCTCATTTCTGCAATCATCCCCTTATTTTCTCCCGAAGGTACGATCCAGATATCTAACATCTCCAATTCTTCGTCGCGGTCCAAACGTGTCAAAACAACATCCTCATTATCTACTGATCTTACAATAATTTCAAAGTCTCCTGTATCCGCATTGACTGCTTTCCATTTTCCATGAACCCATTCATAATCCATCAAATACCAGTAACTTTTCTTCGTTTCCAAAGCGCCTCCCGAAACTTCCATCAAGTCTATCCATTCTCTGATTACCGTCTGCATGGATGCTGCAACCTCGTGTGGGTCCTGTCCTGACTGTATAAGGTCACAATCGTCCACAAATGCGAAACCAACTAATAGGAACACATTGGAGATAGCGGAACAGAAACGATCGCTGAATCCCTTAGCGGAACAGAAACGATCGCTGAATCCCTTTCCTTGTAGAATCTTAAATATAAACGAGCTGATGGTTGACCAAATTGTTGGTCCTGCTGCGTTACCTTGTAAGACTCCTTGGGGTTCATTCATCCATCCGTCGAAATCATCTCCTCCGTACGTCCCTTCTCAATCTCCAAACACCGTTCTAACTCTATGTATCATGCGTTGAATTGTGCTGAACATAGAAAACATTGTAGCCTTTGAGACACCCAAGCGTAAAAAAGCCATCACTGCAGCCGTGTGAACAATTCTGTCGTACCATCCTTTTAAATCTGACATTGCTAATGCCCAACACAAGCGTTTAGCCTGACGGTCATCTGCGGTGAGGCGTCGGTTTAAAGCATGATCGATGCAAGTCCGATCAGGTCGACTGTTTTGCTCTGGAGCGATTTCATCTTTGATCCAAAGCTAATCTCATGGCTTTGTACTGCATTCTTTTGTTCAAATGGTTAAATCTGGAGTCAAGTAAACCCAATGTTCGCTGTTTCTCGATAGCAAAGGAAAGTGTTTTTTCATGATCATCAGGTCCCAGGTCCACGCATTTCCAGTGTCGTGAAGGGGAGTACCCAGAGACTGTATGAATTTTGGCCCTTTGAAATAAAAGCCAACTGAGCCACGTATGATCCATACAACCTTATAATGGCCCAAATGCTGGTGTGCAGATGTAGTTTTCTCTTTCCTACATTTCCATGAATGGACATAATCCTTGAAACACGATATGGTGGGTTCACAGGGGGTAGGAGCTGGTTGGTCCGGTCTCTTGCAAGCTGCTAGAAAGTCCTGCGTAGCCTGAGACACGTGAGCTGGCAGCTCGTAAGTGCCATTCAGCACCGCATCGATTTCAGGGCCTTCACCAAAGGATCCAAAGTTCACTCTGAAGACATCATCCAACAGTTGCGATCCACCTTCTGTTTGGTGATACTTCCATTCATTCTCCTGTATCACAGCAGCTTCCACGTCATGCCGCTCCGTCAAATCCGAGTGCGACCCATCTGGATTTGTGACTGTGACTTGGGTTGAAGATCCCCCTTTCGTCTTTGCCAAGCATGAACTTCACATTCTTAGCCTGAGTTCTCTGTGCTTCCACTCTATTCATGCCTCTGATGATCATAGCTGCCTTTCCCTGATCTGCCTCCTCCTTGGCTGCTGCTAGTCTATGCCGATACTCAATACTTTAAAACTTTCAGCCCTTTTCTTGCAGTCTCTCCTTTCTTTCCTCGCCTTGCCTACGGCATCCTGTATCTCCAAAATAGTGAGAGCTGGGTTATACACTAACTGCATTTTTTGTTGCAGCTTAATAATCTTCTGCACGTTCCTGGAGAAGCCTAATTCATGTTCCCAACGTCTCGTCCAATAATCCACCATCTGTTTAGCTGCCTTATATGCTGGAGAAAACTTCACCCCTCCTGTATGTAACACTCGACACTTCCTCTCTGCGTAGTCCATGCTATCGCAAATCTCTTTATCCAATTGTTCATATTCCTTCGCAACAAGGTCAGGTAATGGAAAAACCGTTCGTCTGTGGATTGAATCCATTCTAGCGTATGCATTCTTTTTCGAAAGGCTAGAGTGGAGCAAGTTCTGATATCTTGCAACCACTCTTGGATCCCTTAGCTTCAATCGTCTCACATCACGATGGACCGGATTTGGAATGTTGTATCTGAAGAGGAGACATTTTGGAATTTCGATCCACAGGCCTCTGTGGTCTCCACTTAACTTTCCAAATGCTAAGAACCCGCCTATTGAACACGACAGATGTGCTGAGCCAAAGATTGCATCTATGGGAGCATCCTTAGACTGGGTATGAGTGCGTGGTAATCCCATAACTCCATGCTTTGTTCCAATCATATCCACTAAAGCTATATCAGCCATCCAAGATCGTAACTGACTATATTCCGAGTTAAAATCACCCATAAACAGCAGCTGATGATCCAAGTCTTGTCGCGAGTGAAGAAATTTCTTCAAGTCGTCGTTTATGTTCCATCAATAAACAGCCAAAAAGATTGATCGGTATCTTGTTACCTTTATTTAAAAAAAATATAGTGTTCGCGGATCATGTATATTTTGTGTTTATAATAGCTGAAACCTCTGCACGTATGGAATTAACAGTATCTGTCCTTGACTTGACACTTCTCGGAGGCCTTCACACCTTTCAAAGGTGTCTGATGGCTTCTTTCGCGTGTTTCAGATGATGTTCAAGGGTTTTATCAAAGTTTGACTCAATATTGCAATGTGAAATTTAGATCTAGCAGAATGTCAATTATTCTTAGGGAAATATATTAAGGACGATTCAAACCTGAACGTATGTATCTACAAAAGAAGCTCCTCGGGACTTCCCATGACAGCGCTGAACTCCTTCAGGAAGAGAGCAGCGTCGGCTCCGTAGATTTGACGATGATCGCAGGTGAGTGTCACTGTCATCTTTGAGACCTTCTTCATTCCAAGCACAGCCTTGTTGCATGGTACAATCTGTTCTGAGGTCCCTCCAATGGCAAGAATTCCTCCCGCCCCAGATGGAAGAATTGCGTCGAATTGGCTTACTCCAAACATACCAAGGTTAGAGATGGTGAAAGTTCCAGAGTTATATTCATCCGGAGCGAGTCTTCCCTCCTTTGCTTTTTGTACAAGTTCCTTCCAGTTTTCACCGAGGTCCATAATATTCCTTTCGTTAGCGTACTTCAAAGTAGGAGTAATAAGTCCTCCGTCGATAGCAACAGCCATAGCAATGTTGATATCGGGGTTGAAGACGGTCCCCTCTGGTGTATAGGAGCTGTTGATGATGGGGTACTTCTCAATAGCAAGAGCTACAGCCTTGGCAAGAAGGACAGATACAGTTACACCCTTAGGCTTGACTCTCTGGTAAAGAGCATTGAAATCATCCATCTCAACTTCGCGGCTGACACGGAATACAGGTGTGGAGAGAGTAGCCTCCATATTTTTACTAACTGCACGCTGCATTCCAGTAAATGGAACAAGTCCCTCTGGTAGCTCGATAGGTTCAGCACCTCCCTTGGCAGCAGCCTTGCGCTCTGGCTTCTTTTCCCCAGTTGCAATCTTGACATCATCGACTGTGACACGTCCAAATTCTCCAGTTCCCGGAATAGATGCAAGGTCGAGCTTTGCCTTCTTTGCTGCAACACGAGCCATAGGAGTAGCAGCAACAACACCAGCAGCAGGAGCCCAGCTTGGCTTGGGGGGAGCTGCAGCTGCCTTCTTGGGGGGAGCTCCAGAAGCTGCACTCTCAACATCAGCTGCGGTGATACGTCCATCGGGTCCAGTTCCGACAACGGTGCTGAGGTCAATTCCAAGCGCCTCTGCATTCTTCTTAGCAAGAGGAGATGCTACAACGCGATCACCAGTGTTGACAGAAACCTTGGCAGCAGCTGCCTTGGGTGCAGCGGCGGCGGGTGCGACTGCAGCAGGTGCCGAAGCAGCTGGAGCAGGAGCTCCACTAAGGGTTGCAGCATAAGCCTGTAGAGCAGGGATATCTGCCTCCTCAGCAGCAATAAGAGCAACTGGAGCACCTACTTCAGAGGAATCACCCTCCTCAGTAATGATTGCTGCCAAAAATCCATCCTCGAATGCTTCTACATCCATATCTGCCTTGTCAGATTCAACAACCATGATGGCTTCACCAGCAGAGATTGCATCTCCTTCAGCCTTTAGCCAAGAAACGACCTTACCCTCCTTCATGGTGGAAGAAAGTGCGGGCATATCAACCTGGCTGAATTCACAGTCAGGAGCAGCAGCAGCAGCAGAAGCTGCAGGTGCATCTGATGAGGAGTTAGAAATATTGGAATCAGATGCAGAAGATGAAACAAAGGCAACGCCAGCACCAGATTGAGCAGAAATTTTAGCTATGTCGTCTTCTTCAGGCACAATTACTCCAACAGGAGCTCCAACTTCAACAATTTCTCCTTCTTCCTTAAAAATTGCAGCCAAATACCCATCCTCAAATGATTCTACGTCCATGTCTGCTTTATCTGATTCAACAACCATAATTGCCTCTCCAGCAGAGATTTCATCACCAACTTCCTTAAGCCAAGCAACAATCTTTCCTTCGACCATGGTCGACGACAAAGCGGGCATAAAAATTTCTGTCTCTCCTTCAACCTGAATATCAACGTTATCATTAGCTAATTGTTCTGACTCACCTGATGCTGGCTCTGCAGCAGCGGGAGCAGCCTCCGCAACAGCTCCACCCTCATGAGCAGCAACCGCAGCAGCAATTTCACTCTCCTCACTGACCAAAAGAGCAACAGTGTCTCCAACGGGAGCAGATTCTCCCTCTCCTACAAGAATTTTTGCAATGAATCCATCCTCGAACGCCTCAACATCCATATCAGCCTTATCGGACTCAACAACCATGATGGCCTCTCCAGCCTCGACTTCATCTCCCTCACTCTTGAGCCATGAAACCACACGCCCCTCCTTCATGGTGGAAGAAAGAGCGGGCATGGTGATTTTAGTAGACTCAGCGGCCAAAATAGTAAGTTCTCTCTGCGACATGCGTCCAGTACTGAAGGTAGCAGCAGCAGGTGCAGCATTGGAGACTGCGACCTTGTTTGCGGTGGAGAATCCAACGTTATTAGTAGGAGAAGAGAGAGTAAATCCCTGAACAGAGTTGACTGCAAGAGCCAAACAAAGAGCAGAAGTCAAGAATTTCATTGTAGAGTACTGTTGTGGAATGTAGCACTGTCAGATACTCCTCTTTTTGGAATCTTTCTTTCTGTTCGGTCTACTTCACATTCTCATTCCTTCACAACTGGCTTCATAAAAAGAATCTCACAACAGTTTACGGTGTAACAACGTCTTTTCACAACACGTCACAGTCCTAACATGGCAAAATCTTTGTCGCTTTGACGTGCGTCACGTAGCGTTAGGACACTCTTTTCCCACGTGTAATTTCTCTTGCATCAATGAAGTGAAAATAGGATGACGTTACTAAAATATGACACAAGTTTGTTTCGCCAACGGAAAAAGATCCAACTCTTGCTCTCTCCTTCTTCTTGCCTGCTGCTGTTGTGAGAAAATGAAAGTATGAAGAAAGATATGCGTGTGTACACATGACACCAACCCATACAGTAGTACCAGTATCATAACTATTGATTTTAAAATGAAGACCGCTATCCTTGCTACTCTATTCTCTGCAGCAACTGCATTCGTTGCACCTTCTGCTCAATTTTCCCGCACCCAAACCTTCCTCCGTGAAGCGGCAGAGGAAGAGAGCACCTCCCAAGGAGCTCAGGGAATCTCAGCCCTCACTGCTGGTGTCGAAACCATCTTTACTTCAGAGGAAATCTCTAAGATCTTGCCTCATAGATACCCATTTCTTCTTGTAGACAAAGTTGTCGAATACGAGGCTGGAAAGCGTGCTGTAGGAATCAAATGTGTAACTGCAAATGAACCTCAATTCACTGGCCATTTCCCTGACCGTCCTATTTTACCTGGGGTACTTCAGGTAGAGGCACTCGCACAGCTTGCTGGAATTGTTTGTCTTCAAATGGAGGGAGCTGAACCCGGTGCCGTATTCTTCTTTGCTGGAGTTGATGGAGTTAAGTGGAAGAGACCTGTTGTCCCTGGAGACACTCTTGTTATGGAAGTTGAGATTACGAAGTGGCGTGCAAAGATGGGCATTGCCAAGGCCACCGGAAGAGCTTATGTAGATGGTAAGCTTGCTGTTGAGGTGGGAGGAATGACTTTTGCTCTTGCAAAGTAAATTTTTAAATGAATTCTGGGATTATGGGTATCCAATGAACGCGAAGGTAAACAAATTATGCCATACATTAACATCGACCAAACAATTCAAGTCTTGAAAGAATGCAATCTTGTGATATATCATCCATCATCGGTCACATAATTCTAATTTCAAGTTGATCGACAATGACTGTTGATATAAATTCAAAATGTAGTGCATACGAGATCAGATAGATCTTTTCAATTTAGTCAGTTTTCTCCATGAACCTGACCTACAGCGGGCTTGAAAGAATGGGGAAAACAACACTCCCACAAGAAACATTCTGAATTCACACAATTATTTTTGTCTCTAGTAGTTAACTTTCTTCAATTTACTCGATAACAATTTCCTTGGTTGAGGATGGAACATCGACACTGATGTCAACACTAGGTCTAAGCTTGCAGCACTCTAGGACAGCTCCGTGGATGCGATGGTTCTCGAATTCAGTAAACAATTCCTCATTGACGGCCTTGCCGGTATCTACAGCAGTATAAGCAAGCTGCTCAAGAATGTAGTCGAAACGAGGAGCCCACTTACGAGATCCAGTCTTTGCGGTGAAAGAGCAGTTATCAACCATGAAAGCTACTCCACGGTAGTGCATGTAAGGACTGAGGGAGTCAACAGCCTCAATAACAGACTCGTTGATAACCTCAGAGTAAGGGTGTCCAGCCTCAAGGAGAACATCACATTGTGCCATCATGGTAGCAACGTAAACTCCAGCAGTGAAAGGATTCATGGGGATCTTCTCCTCATCACGTTCAGCGCGAACCTTCTCTCCAACCTGCCAACAGTAAGTTCCATCAATCTTTCCAACGGGGAACTTCTCGATACGGTCTCCGTGCATGATAACAGTACGGATCTCGTTTCCGGAGGAAACCTCGTCGTAAATTTCCTGAAGGATCTCCTTGGCAGGCTTGTAGGATGCAGAGTAAGCTTGCTTGAAGATTACCTTGTCATCTGCAGAAAGTCCATCGTAAACAGCCTTGATTCCCTGAGTAGAGATGGTCTTTACAATATTTCCAGTGATGGACTCACAGGACTCGGTGAAAGCCTGCTCGGGTGTCATTCCCTGGCGCATGTAACGACGGAAGAGAGACTCAACAATTCCGTGAACTGCTCCGAGAAGAATTCCACGCTCTCCGTAGATATCAGAGCAGTATTCGGAACGAAGAGTAGTCTCGAACATGAAAGGAGATCCAAGAGCAACTCCCCATCCAAGAGCAAGGTCAGTAGCCTTTCCAGAAACATCCTGGTGTACTCCGAAGGAAGCATTGATTCCAGCTCCGTTAGTCTCCTTACCCTGTTCGTAGAGACGACGTACGGAAGGTCCCATTCCCTTGGGGCATACAGCGATCACATCCATCTCAGCGGGGAAAGACTCGTTGATGGAGTCAAGGTATCCAAGAAGGAATCCGTGGGAAAGTCCAAGAGTAGCACCGGGCTTCATAGCAGCGAATACTTTCTTGTACAATTTAGCCTGTGCAGCATCAGAAATAAGAAGGATGACAAGGTCGGACTCGCCAATTACCTTGAACATCTCTCCAAGGGTTCCCTCGTCCTCGGTGAAACCGCATTCAACAGCCTCAGGGTAGGAAGCAGATCCCTCACGAAGACCAATGGTTACCTGAATATCAGCTCCAACCTCGTTAAGGGAGTCACGAATGTTCTGTGCCTGAGCAGGAGCCTGGGATCCCCATCCGATAACTCCAATCTTCTGAATTCCCTCGAAAGCCTTGGGGAGAAGGGGGAAGAGATCACGTCCTCCCTTGACGATAGTCTCGGTGGTCTCAGCGAGAGTAACCTCTACAGGCTCGAAAACATTGGAGGTGAATCTGTGCAAAGAATTGAAGAATAGGCGTCAGCATGCAATTTCATGAATTTTCCACATGTATTCTGACTTGTATTGGCAGATAATTGAAGCTCGAGAGAATTGAAGGCAAGTGTACACCACCATGCCAAGTCTCCATATCAATCACATTCATGCAATACTTCCGCCATGCAACAATTCCATGCAATTGCATGAATCACATCACAAAAGTAAGACCGACAGACTCACGCATTAAGAGAAGTAGATGTGGGTGCAATAGCAC
>Ga0209712_10001591_pt1 | contig 19284 bp, 18 predicted proteins | sample ArcOceMetagenome_FD_187443 | JGI IMG/M metagenome (GOLD analysis project Ga0209712, IMG submission 187443) | Marine eukaryotic phytoplankton communities from Arctic Ocean - Arctic Ocean - Greenland ARC118M Metagenome (SPAdes) (version 2) | ecosystem: Environmental > Aquatic > Marine > Oceanic...
ATTTTTGGAATCCGACTTTGGAGAGTTGTTCCCAGTGTTGAGCGGGGAGCGGTTTGGATTGTATTTCCATAACGACCAAATCTAGAGGCGTTTGCGTGTGTCGTCTGACGCCTTTGGCCATCTTGATTGCGCCCATTGTGTATTGCATGTTATCATTTAACATTGTCCAGATTGCCACCTTGTGCTCCGGATGGAAATCGTCATTCAAGCAGCCATGTGAACGTGAACGTGAACGTGAACGCGAACGCCCCTTCATGCTATTAGTACTAGTAATAGTAGTATCAGTCGTTTCTGGGACTTCGTTCTTAACAACATTCACATTCATCTTGTCGATAACATGAATATCATTATTAATAACAGAATTCGCACTGCTGCTGGAGCTGTCGTCGAGATCAATCTCGTCGTTCTGCTTGAGAATTGTCAACGATATTTGCACGTAACAAAAAACACATAGTAAGACTATGCCGAGGATAAGTTTCCGGGCTGAGCTAACGGTACTCCTATTAATACCACCAACACCCGCGATTCTGCTGTTGGATGATGTCCGAACGGGCCTCATTGAATTGATTGCAATTGATTCTTTCTCTAATCTTTGTGAGTCGATGCCGTGTTGTTTGCTGTTGTTGGAGACCCAAAAAAATGTTTTGACGGTTGACTTTTGACTTTCTTTAAAATTTACCACAGTTCCTTGCCGTTATCCCAACCAACGGCTATAATATTATTAATAACCATTTCACTTTTGGTACTTGTTCATGTGTCCATTTTCATTTTTTTACAGAACAATGCACCAATTTTAAGCTATCCTACCAACTTTCCCATTTTCGTTTCAGGATCAATTGAAGTACTAAATGGTGCTCTGAAATTGATTTAAAAATTAAATACTTCATTGATCCAATCAAACAACAAGATGCGGAGGAAGACGGCGCTGGAGGAGGGGTGGCAGGCGGGGCCTGCTTTGAATGTGAAGCGAGGACTGAAAAAGAACATAGCAGGGCGCACAAAGATTGTTGGATTGTTCCTGCTTCTGTACCACACTACGAGAACACGGAGAGAGAGGCAGAAACAAGTGCTGTTCCCAGTGCATCACAAAATAATTGTAACAGAGGACAAGATTCTCAATAGTTACTTGCCCATGTGGGAGAAGATCCTAACGCCCTTGACATGATGATAGTACAGGGGAGACAAATTGAAAAGTGGGAATGTGCTGGCAGAAAACATAAAAATGGTGGACCTATGACTACTAATAGTGTTTCCTTGGGAGATTATGAACTGACGATGGCAAGAGCAGGAAGAAGAAATTGACAAAGAAAGCAAGAAGGAAGCACAGTTCAGCAGTTGAAGATACTATTGCATCCAACAAGAACAAAATGGTTGATGATATTGATAGTATTGTAAAAAGCCAGGGATCTAAGAACAATGAGCGTAGTGAGGAACATGACAGGAAGTTCAAGTTTTATGAGGAAGTGATGAAACTACAGAATAAATCAAAGTATGAGCAGAAAAATAAACAATTGGAAAAGAATTTTGCATTCTTAGACGAGTATGGCTACTTTGGAATTGTTGAACGCAGTGAGAAACAATGTGATGAAGGAAGCAAAGGAGGAGAATGATCCATTTATGAGAGTCTTGTTGTTGGAAAATTTCAAAGTTGCCAACACAATGTATAATGGAGAAGCTCAAAGAAAGTATGGAGAAGTTCAAAGTGCAGATCTGAACCTGAAATAGATGGGTATATTATTCATTACTAGCTACATCTATGAAATAAGAAACACAATATTGCGAGGTGAAGAAGATGATTCACGGCATGGGACTTGCTTCGTCACAAATTGGCCAAGTCTCGCCGTAGGCCACCACAAGCAATTGTGGTGAATAGCTCGGTACATCACAGGGTCGTGGTAAAGAATCACACTGACGGAGGATGTGAACATTATGCGCATTGCTCCAGTCCCAGCGTACACAGTGCTAGATGGCTTGAATGTGGATTTGGATGCCACAATGGTCTATGAAAGACTCATGGGTTGCCAAGATATTTCACATTGCTGGATTTCCTACGATTCTTCTTTTCCATGCATTCTGAAACCTTTGCTTAGATGTTATTGTCGCGGCATACGGAAGAATAGTAGCGATAGAATGAATTGATTTCTAAATCAGTCCTAATCGATTGAGAATGAGTGAGTCACGTTCTAAGGTGATCTTGCACAAAACGAAATTGCTTTGATTACAATCACTAATCAATTGAGCAGCAGTTCGGTCTCTATTTTGTACTAGCTCTCTGTGTAGTGACTTGTGACTGATTGACCCAGGAGTTCAGTCTTGACCACGATTTGGCGTTCAGGTCTGTTTCTCTGGTTAGAACATCATTATTTTTAGTCGCGCAATGTGGGTCCTCCCATACTATGCTGGTTTTGCCAGGGGCGAGGCCGGGTAAATAGGTGACACTAAAAGCACTGCAAGACCTAAGAAGTAACTGAAAAGCATGTGGCTAAATGTATGGTCAGCCACATGCGTATCCATAAGAATAGCAAAACAGAATGAAATATGTTTGTACTTTTTTGTACACCTGTGTTCTTAGTATAAATCTTTGGATGAAGGAACAGCACCCCTTTCGACCGCTAGACTAACTATGATAATTTAATACTGGTACTGAAGAGGACGTCACTACCAAAGAGAAGAATCAACATGATGTGAAATAGTGAGTGTCGTCTTGATGGTCATCCTGTTGTAGCTAGAGCAGGAGCAGGACACACTTCTTGTATCGAATCAGATCTTTCTTCAAACTGGGGTTCTTTTTCGGGATTCTTTTTCTCGTCCCAGTCGTGGCCTCTTGCTCTTCCTACTCTCACTTATGAACAATGGAGTATCGATCACAACAACAAACACCAAAGACATCCCCTTGTTGTAATCTTTGACTTATTATTATTGCAGTCTCACCATTCAACAATCATGGCAATTAACAATCGAAGGAAAGAATACCCTGTTCTCCTATCGTGTCTGCTTTTGATGAGTATCAAATTCATCATGGATGAGAAAAAACATTGTCTTGAACTGCAATGATGAACTTAGTACTAAAATCGCGATGCTGAGGACGACGAATACGAGTAGTAATAGCGCTAGCAGTATTAATACTAGATCATCTCCAGCAACAAACACCACTCACTGGTGTGTTGTGGAAAATAAGCTTATATCGAGAGTGTCAGATCAATACTTCAACCATTTTCCTCACGCGAGTGAAGTTCTACTGCCATGCTGGAGCCATTTCTACGAAGAGGGGGTCATTGATAACTGCGGAATAGATCTGAGACTTACCAGGAAGAATGGAAAGAATTCTGTATCACCCTGGGTCAAACAACTCATAGTTGATGTGATGCAGTGCGCCTTAAGGGAAAAGGACGACACACATGAAATCGCGGAAGGTGACACCGAGTACAAACCAAACCTATATGAAATGCACCCCCGTTTCGAATATATTCGATACCTCAATTCGCCAGAGCATGCCCACGCGCTCAGGAGGCGCATCATCGGCGACAACGACATCTATAAAGTGAAAGGAAAGGGGAAGCCACTGCAGATAGGAATGATTCAGCGCCCTAAGGGCCGTCGCGTAGCCAACATGGAAGAAATACGCGATGCACTGAAACAGGCGCTGCCCGATGCCAATATTAACGTGACCAACTTTGAGTTCAAAACCCTAAAGGAGCAGGCATGGTATTTTGCATCGAAGGATATCATTATATCGCCTCATGGAGCTGCTCTCACGAACTCGATCTTCATCACACCAAAGACTATTGTGTTGCAAATGCACATTAGTGGATTATTTTGGCAGTCCTTAGAACCACTGATTGAACAATCTGGTGGTATAGCACTTGATTGGTACGATCACAACGGAGGAAACCCCGATATCAAATATGCGACATCGAATTGGACGGGAAGGGCACAGGCACAAAGGTCTTCTTTTGTTGTGCCCCCTGAAGAGATAGTTGAGCGTATCCTCCTCATCCTTGGCCACAAACCTGCAAAAAGAACCGTGTTGAATCGATTGTTTGGAAATTCAACTGTTATATAACTTTCACACACTCTGGACGTAAAGTAGACCTTACGAGAGTATTAAATTGCAAATTGTATACAATTAAAAGTTCTGACGAGCATCTTCTTGAGGGATGCATCTTCTTGAGGGATACCAGTATTTAGATTATATGCAAGACCTAAATGCGATTTTTTGATAAAGTGCCAAATACACCTAGAGGAAGTTGTGTCTATTAAGGAATTATTGGCGTAGAGAAACGAAAGATGAAGATGTTGTTTCACACTGCAAGATCCAATTTGAAATTGAAACCAAGGAAGAACTAGAATTATATCTGCATTCAAAAACCAAGAAATTAGCACAGGGATATGGGGATCCGGGTTCATGTGGGGTAAGAATGCAGCAACCTGGTGTATCATCTATCAAGGGTGTCCAAGATTGCACAAACGTACCAAGTATCAATCCATGATGTATTTAGTTCAAATGTTCATTGTCAAACAGGTTCCATTCCTTCAATGCAGTCGTTATTTGGATTATTATCATGCAATTGGTTGTAAATATTAGATATTAGTTGTTTTAAGAGCAACAGTGCACTTTGGCCACTCAAATCATATCTCATATTCAATCTAAGTCGAGCAAGGTCGTTGCCAATGATGCGTGCAGTTTGCATATTGGCCATACTTCAAGCCTCCATCGTCAGAAGATTACCAATCAAAGAATTGGATCATCATTTGTTGAACGAACATCCTCATCATCATCTTCCAATGATCCACAGATGCCTGAAAACAAATCAGACGCTTGGCAATTCAGGGAAAATTCATCCATGGCATCAGAAGCCTCGGTACGTGTACTACTATAAGCGCCTAAACATAGATATTCGAGGCGCTGAACCTCTTTCTCAAGAGACTCGATCCTTTTTGCTTGGTGGCACATGTATTGATGTGCATCATTGACGGATTTTCGATTCTTCTCATCAAATGATACAATCTCATCAATCAACTTCAGATTAGGATCAGTCGTATCAATATCAACATCATACTGCGCAAACTTATTCAAAATAATCTCTATTCCTCCAACGGCCTCATCATCGCTAAAGATGGTGTCATTGTCATCATGCATTGCTTGGTACCTCATCTTGTGTTTCACTTCACGTAATCTCTTTTTTATAGAAAATAATCTGATGACCCGGCTTTGACTTCTCTTCCCCTTTTTAACACAACCCAGTCGCATTTTCTCAAGAATGAGAATTACTGGTTTCCACAATGCCGAATGTTTACAGTAGGGCTTTGATTGCTGGTGTAGATCTTGTTCAGGTATAAATGATGGTGCGCCACTTGCGCTAAGACTCTTCAAGACGATCCGATGCAGGTTCTCTTGAGATTTCCACCCATCGAAGAGCCTTTTCGCTATGCCATCAACGTTACTGTTGCAGTCGGCTGTCCAATCTTTCCACTGATTACTAGGATCGCCAGGATGGAATTGATGAACAACGACATGCTGGAATCTCCCTTCATCTTCACCTGCACCGACATCAATAAATTCACCTTTACCCTCCTCCACGTCGAGAATATGAACAAAGTGCTGTCTCAATAACTTCCGTTCTGCGTCCACAAGGTCGCGCTCCAATTGAATCTTGGATATAGAATATTCCTTTTCCTTCAACATTTGTTGAAAATCTTCCACTTTGACTCGCTGCCTTTTCAATTCTGTCTGCAGCGTATCAATGTCTATATTTGCCATGTGAAGATCTTGGTTGGTGAACAGTTCATGAAGTTTCTCAACGTGCTTTTGGATAGAAGAGTCATCGTCTGAAAAATCTAAACTGCGGGAACAGGTATCTTGTGATGCAGATGAAAGTGATAGGCTTGATGGGCACAAGTCGAGACTTTCCATTTCCATATCTTCGTTTGCTGCAACAAAGATGCATGCATCAGATGTAATGGCAGCATCCTCTATTTCAATGTGTAGTATGTCTTGCATGGTTCTATAACTTATCTTTCTAGGATTGTAAGGTCAAGGATGCCATGAACATGGGAGAGAGAGATAATTTTAAAAATCACTCCAACAACTCGGACACGACAGCATTCGGGATTGAATTCCTGTGAAATTTTGTAATGTGATTCATAATCGAAATCGTGGACAATCGGAGAATGCTCTTCTGTTTTTTTGAGTGCCTCGGAAGAGAACTCATCGCCAGACTACTTATGGTTATAGTAATGGGCATGGTGACAACAAAGAACATACATTACGGCATATACTTCAAAAAGTGTAATAAAATATGTAATCTTATGAAATTTTACGCTTGGAGGAAACGTACAAAAGATGAAATAGGCAACCCTTCCCAAAGGGCCGTTAAAAGGATTGTTTTCATACATAATAGTCCTCGCTTTGTCCCGCAAAATGCTCATTTGATCTGAGGTTATCTTCAAGAGTATCGTCGTAATGATTTCTGTTTCTGGACCTTCTGTGTGAGTATGATTTCTTCTTTTTCTTACTCGATGATCTCCTTCTCTCTTCTCTAAGTCCTTTATCATCTCTATCATCTCTCATCCTTCTCTCTTCTCTAGCTCCTCTATCATCTCTATCATCTCTCGTTCTCCTATCATCTCTATCTCCCCCTCTACTTCTAGTTCTAGTTTCTTCTTTTCTCCTACTTGATGCTCTCCTACCGAGTCCGTCTCTGGTCGTTCCTGCCGTTTCAAAAAGAACTCCAAATATTAATGCCAGACCACACATTCCAACTAAGCTTACGAAGATCCATTTCATCCCATCACTGCTTGAATTGCTGCTACTGCTGTAGCTGTTATTCACGCTTTTGCTGCTGCTTTTCGAAAAGAGACTGCTAAAGAACGAAGTTGAAGTGGAGTTCTTGGAACTAACGTAGTCATCTGTACCGTAGTCATCGTTCGTTGCGTAGGGGTTGTAGCTTGAGCTTCCAGAATATGAATTATAGTTGGAATTATAATTCGAATTCCAGTAATTATTATCGTCGCCATCAGACGAACTGCTGCCTGAGGAACTGCTACCTGAGTCACTGTCTGAACCACTTCCTGAACTTAAGTTCCGAATGGTTGCCGCAACTTCAAAGTTTGAAAGTGCCACCATGAGCAAAGAAAGGAGAGAGATTGCAAATTTCATGGTCGAACTATATCTATCAGTTATAAATTGATTGATTTACTCCTTGGACAAGTATCGAGATTGAAAGATATCGATATCGTCGCTTCCTCTCGGATGATGTATGATGTATGGACACCCAGCTGCGATTTTCGAGGAAAGTTGTGTGAGTTTTTGGCGTTGGATGTGGGAAGCCCCGCAAGAACATATTCTAAGACGTTTGGCTATTTTACGCATAAATCTGCAGCCGTTGAGCTGCACAAAGTCATTTTTTGAACACCTTCCTCGCTAATGACATTTTCACCGGTTGCTCGCTGTTTTTGTTTTTTGTACTAATTTCATGGTATTTGTTATTTCGGCACTAAATGACACTATTAGCGATGAATAATGTTTATTGTAGTTCCAATGGCAAGCCAATGGACTTTTGGGTTAATAAACCCTAACGAAAAATGAGGAACGCAAAGATGGAAGATACCATACAGTTGGTTCCTTGTTCCATAAGTCTGAGTGGCCAACGTTGATTCGACACATATTTTCTGTCAGTAGATTCCGGCACCAAGATAGTCTCTTTCGTCGGCAGCAGCACTGTGTGCGGCTGTGTGAAATTCTTCTTTTGGTATTCATTTGTCAACGGCGCAGGTGAGCAAAGCTCGTGCACACAGATTAGAACACGAGGAGCGCCGTCAAGGTCGATGAGTATTCTGTTTTACTCTTATGTCGTCCCTTAGGGTTCCCTAAGCATGTGACGAATGGGGGATTATGTTTTATGTTAGGAGAGAACATGAAATGTTTGCTCGTACTTTCTTCAATTGTGAAATTGTATAAACTTTTTGTGAGCCCAATTTCTGCCCTGGCTTCAGAATTGTTTCAAATGACAATCCGTTCCATATTTCCCCGTTTCCCAGCTGCACATTACCCATTACCGCAATCTAGGTTTCGAAGCCTGCCTTCATACTCACAGCAAAGCACCGTACGATAGCACATCAAGCATGTCAAGTCTACCTTATCCCGACGATCCTTAGTTCGTTTAAAATTTGAACGTCAGAGTTGACATTTGCTTTGAAAATACTAGAATTCTTGAACCGTAAACTGCATCATTTTTGCAGAGGTTCACGTAGCAATGCTTTTACAAGTGCAATACATTGGACAATCGCTGTACATTGTACACACACAAATCATATGCTTCCTATTTAGTTCCAGTTTAATAGTAATGTTATTGTTTATAATATATACATGTATGTAAGCTTGCACTGCATTTTCTCATTTGTTAATTTGTGTGGTGTGACTTCGCTTAGACAGAATGATTGCCATACAAACTAATGTTACTTGCGCTTGCACTCGGACGGTATTTCGCTCTAAGCTCTGGCACCTTACTCACAACATGCTCGTCGTATGGTCTTATTTCATAATCAATATGTACAAAACATCTCTCAACTTCCTCCCTTCCCTCAATCTCATATTGCAACTCCATACCAAGATCATGTGATTCCAGTAGCAGCGTATCTTTAGGCAAAACAACCTCTAATTCAACTAGAAATTTTGGACCAAAGTGATAGGCTCTCACAACGTCAACAACCATGTTCTTATCAAATGTGGATGCAATATCGTACAATTCATCAATCAAATCCTGAGGAGCTGATTTTCCAGTCAACTGTTCAATTTGCTCTTTACCAGTCTCATACCATGAATAGATGATATATAAACTGATGATGATTGCACCAATAGGATCCAGGAACCACAAATCTTCGGAAAAAAGAGCAGCAAAGAGCGCTACGGCTGCAACTGCATTGGAAAGCGAATCATTCCAATGATCTTGTGCCAAAGCTTCAAGAGTAGGATCGGATACTTTGACAGATTGTTTAACAGCTGAATTACTGTTGTAAACTGAATTGTAGTTTGATGCCTTCTTTTGTCTGCTATGCTCGCACAGAAAATAAAGACCAAGTTTGACAAACACAATAAATGCCATTCCATAGACAGCGGTGATATTTTGTCCATTTTGTAAGTGCTCGTGCATCACATTCCCATCAAAAGCAAGCGATTCAATTGATTCCTTGAGAATCTCAAAAGATGCCATTCCCATTAGCGCGGCGCAAGTTAACACACCTACGGGCTCTAGCCTTGCCGCCCCTGCGGGATAGAATGCAGACGACCTCGATTTGGTGGATTTTTTTTCAGTGTAATTTAACACAAGCTGTGAAATCACATCCAATAATGAATCTGTCAACGCGGCGAGTACGGAGAGCGACAAGGTTTGGAAATATGCGAATAGCTTGGAGAAAAGAATGAGCAAGTTTAGGTAGAGTGACAAATCGATCGCGAGCCTTCTTAGACTTGATGCCTTGGTGTTCGATGTTTCTGAAGAAAGAGTGGTACCGTCCAAAGTACCAGGGTCAGAATCAGATTCTATGATATATGAAACCGATCCATATTTGTTGAGTACGTTTTCTTTTAAATTACCGTTGGACGGACCGTTAAGGGGCGCATTCCCAAGACTTATGCTCGTATCGCTTTGCGCCGAGGACGAGCTGCTTGGCTCTCCAATCGACACATCGGTTTGAGCAAAGAAGTCATCTGATGTGAGCTTTGTATTCTCAGATAGTTCTGGCATTGTTCAGAAGGTGTGAGTGTTTGTGGTTGGGATGTCCTTGGTCTGTTCGAATCGAGAAACACTTTGGCCGAAACTGGGATCTTTGACTGGTGGTGGGTGCACGGTGCAGGCTCGCAGGGTGGTCAAAAGTAACAATTTGCATGCGTCGTGCGCGTGCATCCTGAGATTCTGGCCTAGAAGCGCCTAAGAATCTTGTTTCGGATTCCAGGTTTGAAGTACAAAGGAGAAGGGAGGAAGGAGATCACAAAGTATTTGAGTGTATTTAGTATTTTGAATTTAGTATTTTGGGAATTTAGTATGTCCCGGGTCCGCTCTCCGCTGTTCAAATCGACGCCAGTTAGTATTCGCCTCGCCAGAAACAAAGTCTAAACAATCAAAATCATATCAACAACAAACTACACGCAACCAATTATGAAAAAAAATCAGATCGTGCACTACTACGTCCAAGAGGCTCCAGCGATTCTTGCACGCTGTTTATATTAAATCCAAAACATTGGCTACAGGAGGATGATGATGGTAAATTTTTAAAGCATCAATTAGTATTGAACAATCTAGTACTACTTTTTAAGTTGTTGTTGCAAAGCTGAATATGAATAATAGCATAATACGCAAAATTTGTGTTTTACGTTTACTTGCAGTAGGCCCCAGATTCATTCAATTCGCTCTCTCTTTTTGGAATATCTTTTCTTCTTTCACTAATCTTGCCGCTGCTATTTCAAGACGAGCTGCCTCTTGGGCATCGGAAGGGAGAAACAAGATAAACTCGTCAAGTAAGTCTTCTTCAGAGGCGTCTTTCAGTATAAGTCTTATTTCAAATAAAACTTCTCCAAATGATAATTCGTCTTCTTCCCAATAACCCAGGACCTGAAGGAACCTGTCAAAGTCCTCTTTTCGATCCAATGCTAATAATTCCATCTTGACCTTGGATACGTACTTGGAGCATTTGCCCATCAAAATATAATCTTTCGAAGTGCGATCATCGGCATTCACTTCCATCACTCCATTTTCCCCTCGATGGGGTTCATCTGTGATAGATAAATCCTCTTCTTCTTGTCGTTGATGAAAGAAAGGAGACCTCAAATTATCAAAACTATCCTCCTCATAGATCTTCAATGAATCGTTTGCCAGGAGCGATGGTATTACTATTGAGTGTGGTGGTCTTATTCTGCTGGAGCTGATTTCCTCTTCTTGTTGTTCGTGCGGCTGGTGTTCATCATCTTGCTGCTGGTGTTTTTCTTGATGTTGACAAGGAACACTTATTTCTTCTTCGTTATTTGACCTGGTCCTCCTCCTCCTCGATATTTGCAGGCAGCAGCATTCCTCCTCATCACTCTTATCGTCCCCCTTTTCAGATATTTCTTCTTGGCTAGCTGTATCGTCGTCGTCGTCCTCGACCTCCTCGACGTCGTCCTGGTGTTGCTGCTGGTGCTGAGGAGGAGGACGCACCAGTGGCAGCCGCGGAGGATGATGCGTACTAGTCGTATAGTAGTGCTGCCGCATCAGCAACCGCTCCTGCTTCTTTCCACCATTCTTGCCAGTAACTTCATTGGTGACGTGGTCGTGGTATCTGTCTCCTTCCTCCTCATCCTCATCCTCCTCATCCTCAGCAGCATCAGCATCACGCGGCCGGTTCATTTGTTGTTGTTGTGGTTGGTGGTGGTGGTGGTGGCGCTGCTGCTGGTTGTTGTTGTTGGTGGTAGTTATGGTTAGTATGGTGCTGGCCACGTTTGCTGTGCTACTATTGTTGTCGCAGTTATCGTTGGTTCCAAATGTCATTGCATTGGGGTTGCTTTTGATCCTTTTCTACCCTCAGTGTAATAGTAAAGCAATTTGTAAACGCAACTTGTTCCTTCTTCCACTACACGTATGAGTACTATGGGTTGGTCGTAAAAGTCAGAATCCAATTATTCCCAATACTCTAGAAAAATACCCAAACCTCATACCGTACCGACCTTTCTGTTTGTTTAGTACAAATAGTTTTGAAGACAAGATTCTTGACAACGATCAAGATGAAGTCAAGAAGAAATAAATATCATGATCAGAAGCAATTCAAAGGTGAACGCACGTGTAACCCTAATGTAACGCGTACCGTACATACATGAAATAAAACTATTACGAGCGAGGAATAAATAATCATTTTCCCAAATAAAACAAAAATAAATTTATGCGCCATTTCATCCGGAAGGTTGTTGATCTCATGGCGAAGAGGACCAAGTGCAGCAGTAGAAAATCATGATCAATTTGAAGTTTCATGTTGTTACTCATATTTCGAAATAATCTTTGAGTAAGTTATGAAGCGACGAGATGAGATCGATATCCTTTGAACAAATATTGTTTTGATTTAATTTTCGGTATCTTTCTCTTCTCAATCCTCGTGCGCCCCTCAAGTTTCCACTGCAAAAGTGTTGTGTTCGTGATGTTTGGTTCAGGAGTTCGACGATCAGCTGTGGTTTTTGAAACTTCCGAGAAGGAAGTGTTGCTGATAGTCATTTAGTACTTCTGATCATTTTGATTTTGGTCCTCCGAAGTCGATCTAATTAAAGTGCTCGTACTCTTCCAAATCAAAAAATTGAGTGAAATTATGATTGCGCTTCTGACCTGGATAAATATTACATATTTTCCGTTCTTTTCCTTGCACGTTCATCTCCCTCTATGACGTCGTACGACGTACCATTAATTTTATTCAAAAAGGATTTTATTGGAAGTGCAACAAGATGTTTGTCATTCATGATGTTTTCTAACCTGGCTTAATATTATATATTTCCCGTTCTTTCCATGCCAGGTCTGCCGTTGTGCTTCTTGTAAGATTATGGTCATGAGTTATTTATTAGACTACCCACTTCTCTCTGAGGATTCGTTTTCACGTTGGGATATCCTTGCTGCTACTATTTCAAGACGAGCTTCCTCTTGGGCATCAGAAGGGAGAAACGACACAAACTCGTCAAGTAAGTCTTCTTCTGAGGCTTCTTGCAGTATACGTCTCATTTCAAATAACACGTCTTCACACGATAATCCTTCGACTTTCCAGGACCCAAGGACCTGAAGGAACCTGTCAAAGTCCTCTTCTCGATCCAATGCTAACAATCTCATCTTGACCCTGGACACGTACTTGGAGCATTTCTCGATATCTATGCCTTTGGTGTTCGATGTACAACAAGTATCTTGAAACGCATTATTTGGAGGAAAAGTAGAACTTGTTTGGACATCTGTTGACATTGTAGGAATGAAGAAATTGCTTGGATCCATCATTGGATCAAAGTGCTGGTGAGGGGAATCGATTATTTGGATTAGATTTGCTGGTGCTGTTATTACTGCTACTATAGAATAGAAACAAGACTGTTCGTCGTTTCGAGTCCCAAAACGGATGTCACTATTCCTCAGAGAATGCAACAAATCAGCCTCTTCTTGAATTTCTCTAATCTGTTGCGATTGATTGTACATATTTTGCCAAGGTCGATGCATCTGATGTTGGTGTGAATCTTCGTCATGATAAAGATCGTGTTGCTGGGGCTGTGGGAGATGGGGGTAATAATGATGGTGGTGCTGTTGGTGCTGGTGCTGTTCGTAGTAAGAATGATGTGGATGCGTTTGAAGAACGTGTTGCTCTGGTTGCTGCTGTCTGTGCTGGCGGTGTTCATTTATTGACGAACCACGAGCACAGGATACTTCTTCTTCATGACTTTCGCCCTCAGCATCCTCGTTCGTCCTCCTCGTCTTATCACCACCACCACCGCTCTTGTCATTTTTCTGATCACTGTTAAAAGCATGGACTGTATCGCTTCGACATTTACCAAGCTCCATTCCTGAAGTGCTGTTGGGAGTCGAGGCTTTGTTGCTAGTGTGTTTATTAGTAGTACTCCTATTATTAGTAGTACTAGTAGTACTAGTATTACTAGTGGCACCGGCACGAGGAGCAGGAGTAGCATCACTTCTTCCTCTGCTAGTACTGTAGCTGCTGCTGCTGTTGCTCATACTACTTGACGGACGCCGCCGATAACTGGTACTGCTGCTGTGGCTACGATCGCAGTCTTGCTCTTTATCGCTACTTGATTCCTGCATGGTCTTTAGTTGTTGTGAACGGAATGATAGGGTTGGATATTTATTTTTGTTTGTTGCTGGGACAACGCATTTGCATTTTCATTTTCATTATGTCATGCAGCAACCTGTTTCAAAAATAAAACATGTCTATGCGGCGGTATCAGATGCAATTAGCTGCCAAAAGCGGCTTTGAAGAGTATTTGACATTTAAAATTAGTCTCACAATCTGAAATCAGTATAATTTCAACTGTTTGACTTGGATGCATCACATTTTGATCTCTTTTGATTTGCGCTCACGAAGCCTCTATACTCTATACACTCAAGTATTTTTAACAAGTGTTTCCACCTTTACTTTTCAGCAGACGAACTGCTTTTGCACGATAATTCAAAAATCCAATTGAGGACATGATAAAGCCGAGCCCGGCTTTTCTTCGTCAAGAGAAGGAATGTTTGGAAGTACTAAGGGTTGTTATCCTTTCGACTTCTTCTCATTTGCCATTGTTGGAGCGAGCAGCGCGAACCCGCCAAACAATGTACAGAAACACTTCAAATGATACGGCGAGTTCTTTATGATTAGGGATAGGGCTAGATGAATAACATAAAACACTTGACACATTATGAGCATCAAAATCCTGTGTTCCTAGCCTAAGAGCATTCACAAAATCATTGCAGCACTTCTAGTAATACTAATGCCACTAGTACCGCTGATGCGGCTTCTACTCGTGCAGTTGCGAACAGAATCGCAGCGAATGTGTGGTCAACCCAATTTTTATATGATCCTGGAAATTTCACAGAGCACAGAGTGGAGTCAAGAGATCTCATCCTACCCAAGAACCAGGAATACATTGCACCGAACGCAAATATGCTCGTACTTGCGCACGCAGTAAAATTGATTCAAGGCCGTATGTTTATAATGATGTTGACGTTGCGATGCCATATCCTGCTGTCAAGCCCGAGAGCAATTCCGATAATTCAATACCCATAATCCCGAATTTAAATATTGAAACCAATCTGAAAAGCCGCAAAGAAATGGACTCGAATCTGAAGAACGTTACTAGTATCATGCACTATAGCCATTAGCATTGTTATTATCAATATTCTGCAAGATCTCCATTTTCCGCATACGATATTCTTTTCGGGGAAGCTCTGCCTTTATCATGTCAAGAGTGGATAATTCCTTTGCAGCATGTTGCATTCTCGTCCGTTTAAGAGTCGATTTCGATTCCTTAGCATTTGCAGTTTCGGGATTATTGGTATTGGCTTGGAGATTCGTCAAATCATATTTTATCGGAGGATTCGAAGGACTTGTACGTGTTGGCAGTTGCATTTGATCATCATGAAACGAATCAGACTGTTGCATTTGCATGATCCTTTCTCCTTGTTTCCCGTCTTCACTATCATTATAATCTCCCAGCATAATTTCAATATAACTGACATAAGAATTACCATCACAATAAACGAAATGGAACGATGTTCCAGGAATCCATCGACTGACTTCCAGACAAATATTCTGAACCGTCACCGGCCATAATTTCAATAGTCGACGTTCCTTCTGAATAAAGAAGCAAGTAGTCCCAAATGGTAGGAGGAGAAGGAGTGCAAAGGATGCCGCTCCGAATATCCAAAGGTTGAGTTGGAAGAGGCGGAAGACAGCCCAAAGTGCCGAAAGGGCAATCCACCCTGTGAAACAAATGGCAATGATGAGAGAACGTAGTTGACATTCTTGTCGGTGGAGAGTGGCGATGGGTTCGAAGCATGCGTCGATCTTGTCACAGAAGGAAATCCACACTGGTTGTGAAACCTTGTTTTCTAGATAGGTTGGGTACCTTCGATCGATATAAAGGAGACGATTCGATCTTTGGAAAAATATACAGTCCTTGTACACCATCCTATGCTGAAAGTGAATGCAATGTGAGTGCAGTCTTACGTGTAGGTGTACGGTGAGTTCAAGTATCAGTTGGTAGCAGTGCTGGACGTCCACTAGTAATCTACATGGAGTAATGGCGCGCAGGGGGTTGTTGTACATTCGTACTTCGTACAACCAAGCAACACACAAAAGCATGACTGAAATACGATGTACCGGGGTACGACGCCTCAACTAAAAAAAAGAACACTACACGTACTGTACCACGTACCACCACCACTACAAACTATATATGATACAAACTACAACAAACAAGATTGTGCTTCTCTTTCAAGAAGAGTACAGAAGAGTACAGAGTACAGTAATGAACACTAAAATTGTGCAAACATGAGGCTTTTAAAACTTAAAACCACTAAACCTTTGTCGTCATTTTAGTTTGACACGTCATGGACGTCACATCATGGACGTCACATCATGTAATAGTGTAGGCGATTGTTGAAATCATCTAGCGGTCTGCGAGGAAGCAAAGTAATTTGTGATCAAACTCTTTATAAACTTCTAAGAAAAGCGTAATTTTATCATTTTTTACACTTCTACGTAAAGTGATTTTATCATTAGTACCCTACTCCCTGTAGTACATGGCCTGAGTTGGAACTAACCCTGTCGATTTGGTTGTAGATGGTTCAAATGTAATGCAACGCTATGATAATGTAATGTGCCGTGAAAACTATGCTCTAGTCTTTTTATGGTATCTATGAGTTAAAGGAGATTGGATGATTTATATCCAAGAATCGCCTCGCCCGGGTGGGACGGTGGGAAATTTAAAACTCACTTTTGAGACTGAGTGCACTGTTTAGCACTCCACTTGATCCTGCAACCGAAATGAGCGATAGTAATGGTGGCGCTCTTGGGTTCTCGCAGATTGGCTTTCTCTGAGTACCAGTCAATCTGTGAGAGGTCAAGGGCTCCTCCAATCCTTATCCACTAGGGATTCGGACGATACTGTCAAATGCTCATATTCGTGTCCACTCTTCAATCTTTATCCTTTTCTTTTGCAACTTGAACCATCATATTTCTCAATGCTGTTACTTTGCTTTCCATAGTATCATTGTAAACCGAAACTGGGGCTGTAAAATGAGAATGATAGATACGCTCGAGCTCAACATGCATCACTGATGGAATCTTGTACGCTACAATGACTGGGATATTTCCAGTCATCCTTCTACGCGCTTCACTTCCCATAACTGAAGAGAGGAAGAAATCAGGTCTACTGGATGGGGTGGCTTTGGAAAGCAATATATCACATGATGCTTGGAACTTTGCAAATTGTATGACATCCTTTTCATGAACAATGATTGTCATATTTGCAATGCTGTTTATGAGATTGTATGTCCTCTTTAGTATGGATCCATCATTTGTATGTGTTGGATACCTCGATCCAGCAACGTAGAATTTTGCATTGTATTCATTGTATGGAACTTTGGAGAATAACGATGCAAATTCGGCATCATTATAAGCGTTACCAAAGACGCATATCTTTATTTCAGACGGGTCTTTTGAAGTTTTGTCAAGATTGATCTTTGGCAAATCAGTTGGCAAAAAGGTGCATTGGTCTCCCGGCCACATGCTGGGAGTGAGAAAGCAAGATTTCTTGAGGAACCCCTCAATTCTTGGATTTTGTTCCTCAGTGCTGTTGTTATAGCCATGAAGTATGCAATAGTTTTTGCCTTTGCCCCGTCTTATCCACTTGTGGAACTCACGTTCTGGACAGGTCAGACCAATGAGTGCATCAAGAGGACCATTAGCACTATTTTTATATTCACTATATGAAACAAGACTTTTGTAATAGGCTAGGCGTCCATCCGTTCTTTGGAAGCTCTTGCCTTGGAGATTTTCTTCAAAATAAGTCTTCCAGCTCCAAAACTCTGTCTCGTTCAAATGATTTGGTTTGGGAATAGTGCGTATCCATTCGTGAATCTTGTTTGGCCATCGATTTTGAAATAGCGAGAAATCATATATAATTGGCTTTGTTTTGCTGCAATTGAATTCATCCCATGGTAAGGGGAACCTCAATACTGCACTCTCGATCAGTTCATGATGGTAGTCGACATTATTTTCAATGACTACCCTGCATGCTCTTTGACTTTCTTGTTCCTCTTGTTTGATCGCAGCTACTGGTGGCCGTTGGAATTGGACTGGTGTGGTTGGCAAGTATGATTGTTCTTGTCCTTCAGCAGGAGGGGGCACCACCAGCACATCGTCCAACTCAATTTCTGAATTTTCCATGGTAGGTACTTCATAAAATATATAATTTTCGAAGACCCAAAGCACGTTTCACCAAGACAGTAGTGTAGCCGCTGCAAGGATCAATGTGATGTACTGTGAAAGTTTCATCTCTGAAACAAAACTACGTAGGTTTTCTTGTAACGAGCGAAACAGGGTGAGACTCTAACTTGCTTGTATCATAATATGTCGTAACAGCTTCGTTGGTAATGGTAGGGGTGGGGGGTGGTACGTGGGGGCAATTTGGTTCACCTCTTCGTTTGTAAAGTACGGTACCGGTCCGTAATTTTTGAAATTCCACCCATGTGGTATTTTCTTCACGCCCCTCGTAGAAAAGCTAGTGGAATGACATTTGAGGACCAATTGTAACAAGTGCAAGTGCAAGTGTAACAGTGTATTAAAAGTAAGCTAGTTAGTTCGACTGCTGGTCTGAATCCATATCATCTCTGGCTGTTCCTCATCCTCGCTAATCAGCTAAATACTCTTGGTCCGACCGTTATCATAACGGTCAGATATATTCTCACAAGTCTCTCGTATTTGCTGAGTGTAAATGCTCGGTGCATCGGTTCCTATCGGATGAATGTATTTACATGTATTCTTGTAGAGCGTTAATGCTTTCTGAGGTGCTTGTGCCTCATAACCTAATCGAAAGAAGGGATGCCCCCGAACCGACTTGATTTACTTTGAGAATTTCTCTTCCCTGTTTTTGTTGATTTTGACGAAGCTCTGATTTGTTGGGTATAGTTCGCTCCGAAGGTGGGGGGTAAAATGCCAGCATTATCACATGCCATATTTAAAAGCTTCCATGTGGAATGGGAGACTTTTTGGCGGACATGGTTAGCGGCGCTGATATCTTCAAAGTTGAACGGTCCAATAATGGAGATATGGCTGTCACCCGTGAGTCGAATATCTGCAGCCCATTGAATGAATTTGCGACTATCTGGGTTGGAATTTGGCCGGATTAAGATACGGTCTCCATAAACGATCGTATTCGTGGTGGGGCATGTGGAATACCTGTACCATTCAGGCCACCACGGACAGAATAAGCTTATCGGCAGGGTGCTTTGCCAAGAAAATGCACCAATATTTACCATCTGTGCGAAAAGCAGGGTTTGTTTCAGCTGTAGCCTGCATGTCGATCTGAACAAGATACCAACGTGCACGCATGGTGCAATCCGGAGTGAATTTAATGAAGAAGAGACGATCTGTGGACGTCTGAATCGTATCGTCAGTTGCAGTACTGGCTGTGACAAGCTCAGGCGAGTCGAGTGTGTGCTCAACAGGTGGCATAATATTACCTGACTCCTTAAAAAGGCTACCGGCTGATGGCGGTTGATGTGCTGTAGAAGCTGT
>Ga0209712_10001592_pt1 | contig 19277 bp, 17 predicted proteins | sample ArcOceMetagenome_FD_187443 | JGI IMG/M metagenome (GOLD analysis project Ga0209712, IMG submission 187443) | Marine eukaryotic phytoplankton communities from Arctic Ocean - Arctic Ocean - Greenland ARC118M Metagenome (SPAdes) (version 2) | ecosystem: Environmental > Aquatic > Marine > Oceanic...
AGAATTGTTTCATGGAATTTATGACAATACAGAAATTTTTGAAAAAATGAAAAAAGCACTTCAGTTTGATTAGATAAAAAAGAAAACTGATTACCTAAACAAGCAACCAGTTTTGTATTTTAAAATCGGATGTATATTATCTGATGACTGAATTATTCAAAGGCAAAATGTTTTTGCTAAAATTCAAGACATTAATTTCTGTGCAAAAAATGTTATCCAATCCTGACTCTTGAATATTAAGTTCTAATTCTATCGCCTCTTCTTCCAATTTATTAATCTTAATAAATTGAGCTGGCGAACCATCTTTTGGAATTAAAACTAGATTGTGATTATCATTTGTGATGTCCCAATTTCCGACCTCCATTATTTCATTATCACTACTTCCATATATTTTAGCATACGTTCCATTTTTATCAAATTGAAATCTCAAGAAAGCATTTTTAACAACAATGATTTCTTCACAAGCATGGATTTTGTCCACAATCTGGTAAGCAAAACTAGTATAAGCCCACTCACCTGTTAAAGTATTCATCGTAACTTCTTTACAATTTTCAGTACAGGTAGAATCTCCATCATATGCAAAAAACACATTCATATTAGAGACTAAAATCACGGCAATTAATAATATCTTTTTCATTTTAAGTTTTCTTTTTTCTTTGATTTGTAAAAAATAAGTGTTGTTATATGTATTGTTTTCTATAATGACTCTAAGTTATGTCCACAGTTGTAGAAATGATCGTTCGTTCGACAGTTCAATAAATTTATTCGATGAAATGTTATTAAAAATATAAAACTCTTGTAATCATCAAAAGGTTGTCCAAAACAGAATAAAATTTCGATCAATCTCACCGAATGCCGTGCAAATCTATTTTAAATATTGCTACAATGCTATATTTAGAATAAAATTTTACCTAGAATTAATATTAGGTCTTGAAAAATTGACTAATGTAGACTAAAAAGTATAAAAAAATTTAACCACTTCTTAACAACTCAATTACACCTTCAATACTTTCAAAATTCTAAATAGTTACAATAAGTGAATTTAAAAAGAAGACGAAGAGGTGGGACTTTTTGTTACAAATGGTTGATTGGTTGAACAGGTGATTAGGAAATCAGGCGAGATGTGAAACCATAATTTGATCACCTGATTTCCTGATAAACCAACCAACTAATTAAATCGATCTGGATCTAAAGTTGGATGAACAATTTGAGGTTTTTCATCAGAGATAATTTGAGCAATGATTTTACCCGTTGCTGGACCGAGACTCATTCCAACCATCGCATGACCAGCTGCAACCGTCAAATTTTCATAATTTTTTAATCTTCCGAGGTAAGGCATTCCATCTGGCGAGCAAGGGCGCAAACCAGACCATGGTTTTATTTTTTGAAAATCATAATCTTTGAATTCTGGAAAATAATCAGGTACCGCTTTGATAATTCCATTTACTCTTCGAGGATTAATTCGATCATTGATTCCTGCAATTTCCAACGTTCCTGCAAACCTTAAATCGTTGCCCATCGGAGTCACCGCGACTTTCGCTTCCGATAAGAGATAAGGATGAGAAGGTTTTATTTTTGGATTTGGCAAAGTAATATTATACCCTTTTGCTGCTTGAATAGGAATATTTATTTTTAAATTTTTAACCAAACCTGGCGCCCACGAACCACTTGTAATTAAAAATTCATCCGCAGTAAATTCTCCTTTTGAGGTGTTTACTTTAGTTATTTTTTTATCAGAAAAAAATAACTTTTCTACTTCTGTTTCAAAATGTATTTCCACTCGACCACTTTTTTTCATCTGATCGCGTAAGCATTGCATAAATAGGTGTGGGTATAAATGTGCATCTCCAGGATAATAAACTGATCCTAAAATATCCATTTTCAAATGTGGATCTAGCGCTTGAGTTTCTTCCGCAGAAAGGTATTCGATTTTTACCCCAACTTTTTGGGCTATTTCACTTTCTGTTTTTAAGCTGACTTCTCCTTTTTTGGTTCGAAAAAGGTCAACCAATCCTTTCTCTTCAAAAGCAAAATCAAACCCTTCTTTTTTGAAAAAATCTTGATACAAACTTTTGCTCATCCAAGCCAAATCTCGCAAGACAGTTGCGGCATTATCTACATGCTGGTGAGTGGCTGCTTGATAAAATTTCCAACCCCACGACATCAAATCAAAATCTAATTTTGGCTTGATATAAAATGGACTTTCAGGATTGAACATCCATCGGATCCCTTTGGTTATCATTCCAGGTTGCGCCAAAGGGATGACATGACTTGGACAAACGTAACCTGCATTTCCGTAGGAAGCACCGTCCGTCATTTTTCCTTTTTCCAAAAGAATAACTTCATGACCTGCTTCTTGTAAAAAATAAGCGGAAGATAATCCGACAATTCCGCCACCGATGATAATTACTTTTTTCATAAGCTAAATGGTAGCAGGACTTTTCAAGTCCCGTGCAAAAAATATTAAATTACCTGAAATCCATGCGCATAAGGATCATCATCATCATCAATAATGATCGTATTAAATCCAGTAACTTTTGCCCATCCTTCGATGCTTGGAATGATCGCATCTATCTCTCCAACTTTGGTAACATCTTCCACTCGTCCGACAAATTGGCTCCCAATAATACTTTCATGCACGAAGGAATCTCCTTTTTCCAATTTACCTTTGGCTGCCCATTGCGCCATTCGAGCAGAAGTTCCTGTTCCGCAAGGCGAACGATCAATGGCTTTGTCTCCATAAAAAACGGCATTGCGTGCATCCGCATTTTCTGCCATCGTCGCACCGGTCCAAAGCAAATGACTTAGTCCTGAAATCGTTTCATTTTCAGGATGAACGAAAGTATGTTTTTCATTAATCCGTTTTCTAATAATCGGACTCCAACGAATTAAATCTCCAGCAGTATAATTTTGAATACCTGAAAAATTTTCTTGCTCATCAATGATCGCATAAAAATTTCCTCCATACGAAATATCCATTGTTAGCAATCCTAAATCTGGGCATTCGATCTCAATATTTTCAGCTGCGAGGTAAGATGGAATATTGGTGAGTTTGACCGACTTGACTTTTTGACCTTCTTTTCTATATTCAACTTTTACCAAACCTGCGGGAGTTTCCAAACGAAGGTGTCCTTCTTTTTTTGGAGTGACGAGCCCTTGTTCGAGTGCGATGGTGACTGTTCCGATAGTTCCGTGACCACACATCGGCAGGCATCCACTTGTTTCAATAAATAAAACGCCGACATCATTTTGAGGATCCGAAGGTGGAAATAAAATACTGCCCGACATCATATCATGTCCTCGCGGCTCAAACATCAAACCTTTGCGAATCCAATCATATTCTTTTAAAAAATGTTGGCGTTTTTCGCTCATGTTTTTTCCTTCCAAATTCGGTCCGCCTCCAGCGACGACTCGAACTGGATTTCCACAGGTATGTGCATCTACGCAGAAAAAAGTTTTGGATGACATATTTTTTGTTTTGATTATTTTGATTATTTTGACTGCTTGACTTTTTTCTAAAATTCCAAGAAAACAGTCAAAACAGTTTCAACAGTCGAAACAATTATTTCAATTTTTCATAAATCAATTTCGCCGCAGCTAAATCTTCCAACGCATGACCAACCGATTTAAACAAGGTAGTTTCATTTCCATCTTTTCGACCTACTTTTTCTCCTCGACACAACTCAAATAAATCTCCACAAATATTTTCTCTTTTTAAAACTCCGTTTTTCAGAGGTGAGCCAATATCTCCACTTTCCTGCATTCCATCATAGGTGTCTATAAAAACAGCACTTCTCAAAATTGCTTCATCATCGGCCTCTCGCATGTCTGGTCGATAAGCGCCAACTAAATCTAAATGTTGACCAGCTCTTAATTTTTTTCCAAAAATTAAAGGAGTTGAACTGAGCGTTGCACAAGAAATAATATCTGCTTTTTCAATTCCTTCTTCGATATTTTCTATGGGAAAAATGTCAAACTTAGCATTTTCTGAGTTTTGTAAATGTGTTGTTATAAAACTAGAAACTGCTTTCGCTTTTTCCAAATCTCTTCCCCAAATATAAACGGTTTCAATAGGCCGAACTGAAGCATGTGCTCGAATTAACTCTGGTGCCAAAGCTCCCGTTCCGACCATCAGCAAAGTTTTGCTATTTTTTTTTGATAAAAAACTAGACGCTAGGGCAGAAGCAGCGGCAGTTCTTTGAGCAGTCAAAGTAGTCGCATCTATCTGAGCTAAAGGCATTCCCTTTTCCGCATCAAACAAAGTATAAATTCCATGAATTGAAGGTAAATTATACTTCCCATTTTTTGGAGAAACGGTTACCATTTTGACCCCTAGATATTTCCCCACTTGCCAAGCTGGCATCAACAACAAAGTAGACTCAACTCCCTCTTTTGGATTTTGATAATTATGATGATGTCGAGGAGGAACAATATATTTTTCTTGAAAAGCTTTTCGCAAAGCTTCGATCAAGATTGGATAATCTAAGTTTCCAACTAGTTGTTCCTTTGAAATATTTATCATAAAAAATTATTCCGTAGCGGGACTCTCCTTAATCCCATAAAATATTTTACAAACCCAGGGAGAACTCTTTACAATTAATACGGAATTCGGGAGAATACCGCTACCTTTTATGTTATCGGATTTTTAGTCCATTCTCCATCAACCAATCTCCAGATTTCCCTCAAATTCTCATCTTTCAATTCCAATGGCAAAACATTTGATTGCCAATTTTGATAACACAATGGTCGAGCAAATCTTTTGATTGCACCAGTTCCAACTGAAGTAAATCGACTATCCGTCGTTGCTGGAAATGGTCCGCCATGATGCATCGAATGGCACACTTCTACACCCGTCGGAACATTATTAAAACTGACTCTTCCTGCTTTTTCTTTTAACTCATCAATCACATGATAATAATTCGCAAACTCATCATCTTCTCCCATAACGGTTGCAGTTAATTGTCCTTGCATATTCAAAACAACTTCCATCAACTCTTCCTCAGATTGACATTTCACAACTAAAGTGAAGGGGCCGAAAACCTCTTCTTGCATGTTTTTATTTTTCAAAAAATCACTTGCAGAAACGGAGGCAACGGTTGGTCGTCCAGTCGAATTATTTCCTTCGTCGCTAGAAACGCCTTCCATTTTTACACCTGCTAATTCTAATAAATTTGCTTTTCCTGCTTCGTAATTTTTGCAAACATTTTCATTGAGCATCGTACTCGGCGTTACTTTTTCAAAACCATTGACCAAGTGTTTGATAAAAGAATTTAGATGTGCATTTTCCATTCCAATCAACAAACCTGGGTTAGTACAAAATTGTCCAACACCTAAATTTACCGAACCAACATATTGAGTTGCCAATGCTTCGTTTCTATTTTCTACCGCCTTCGGCAAAAGAATCACCGGATTGATACTTCCCATTTCTGAAAAAACTGGAATTGGAATTTCTCGCTGATTCGCCGCATCAAACAATGCTTTCCCTGCTCGATACGAACCAGTAAATGCAACTGTCTTTGTCAAAGGATGCTTCACTAAAGCTTGCCCTAATTCTACCCCAGTTCCATTCAAGGAAGAAAAAATACCATCAGGCATTTTGGTTGACATGGCTGCATTTTGAATTGCCGCAGCCACCATCGAATTGGTTCCCAAATGTGATTCATGTGCTTTGACAATAACTGGATTTCCTGCTGCAAGTGCCGAAGCAGTATCTCCACCCGCAGTAGAAAATGCCAACGGAAAATTACTCGCAGTAAAAACGACCACCGGCCCAACTGGCACCAACATTTTTCGAATATCAGCTTTTGGAAATGGTTGTCGATCTGGAATCGCCGTATCAATACTTGCTTCCACCCAAGAACCTTCTTCCACCAAATCAGCGAACATTCGAAGCTGACCAATCGTTCTTCCACGCTCCCCTTCAATTCTTCCTTTTGGCAAACCTGACTCTGCCATCGCTCGCTCAATTAAAGGATCACCAAGTGCTAAAATATTGTCGGCAATTTTTCTTAAAAATTTTGCTCGAATTATTCCTGCACTATTTTTATACGTTCGAAATGCTTCGGTTGCTTTTTCCAAAGCTGCGTCAATTTCTTCCGAAGTCGCTTTATGAAATTCGCCTTCAATTTCTTTCATCATCGCAGGGTTCGTGGAACGCATGACTTCTTTTGCAATTTTGGAAACGCTAAATCCAATTATATTTTCTCCAGAGGGAATGGCTTTTTTCATGTTACTTTTTTGTTTCTCACAAGGTGACTCGAGGTCACCTTGTGAGTTATTTTTTTTTGTAAATGTATTGTTATTTCATGCCTATACCTTACTCATAAGGTGACTTTGGAGTCACCTTGTGAGCAAATTACAAATCTGCATACGGACTCATGTCAGGTCTCAAAGAAACTCCTTCATAAATAATTTTCCAAATCCGATCTCGTTCTTCGCCAATCAAAGGTAATCTTGGAGCGCGAGTAAATTCAGTTCCGAGGTCTGTCGCAACTTCTGCTAATTTAATATATTGAACTAACTTTGGATGAATATCTAATTCTAATAATGGCATAAACCATCGATAAATTTTCAAAGCTTCTCCGATTCGACCTGCTTTGACCAATTTATAAATGACAACTGTTTCGCGAGGAAAGGCATTCACCAAACCTGCTACCCAACCATCAGCTCCTGCGGCCAAACATTCCAATGCTAAAGTATCTACTCCGCATGAAATTTTGAAGCGATCGCCAAAAGCATTTTTCATTCGAGTGATGTTCGTAATGTCGCGAGTAGATTCTTTGACGGCAGTTATGTTTTCTAATTTTACTAATTTTTGAAACATATCAACCGAAACAAAAATCTTGTAATCAACTGGATTATTATAAATCATAAATGGCAATCCTGACGAATTCGCCACCGCTTTAAAATATTCCACCGTCTCATGATCACCTGATTTATATTTCATCGGAGGCAAAATCATAATGCCATCGAGTCCTGCTTTTTCTGCCTCTTTTACCGTTTGGATGGCAACTGAAGTTCTCGCTTCTGCTACATTTAAAACAATCGGTACTCTTCCTGCGCTCGCATTTAAAGCAGATTTTGCAATGTCCTTTTTTTCATCGGCCGTCAAAGTACTTTGCTCGCCAAGACTTCCTGCGACGATAATTCCATTGACACCAGCTTTAATTTGAGCATCGATTCCTTTTTCGAAACCTTCGAAATCTATTGATTCGTCTTTGTTAAATTTGGTAGTTACCGCAGGGTAAACTCCATTCCAATCTACTTGCATAATTTTTATTTTTTTTATTTCCGTAGTACAATTCTCCGAATCGTTTTACGGTACAAATGTAAAATAAATTCTTCCTTTCCGTTTTTAAAACCATAGTCAAAACTGATACTATTTTACTCAAAAAATATAGTTCTGTAAAAGTAAACTAAAGGATAGTATAATCGAGGAACAGTTCAATAATAAATTAAGATTCTTATGAAAGTTTTACCCTTCAAGGTTCCGGTGAGTGAAGAAACTTCTTTTCGAGTGCAAGTGGATCGGATGAAGCATTTTTATGATAAATTTCATCATCATCGAGAAGTGCAAATTACTTGGATTCAAAAAAGTCATGGCTCCCTTTTGATGGGAAATACCATTGCAGCTTTTGCAGAAAATGACTTATTGGTCATCGGTGCAAATGTTCCTCATAGTTTTCGGAACGATGAAATTTTTTATCAAAAAAATAAAAAGCTAGCGGCAGAAGCGACTTCGATTCTTTTTGATGAAAATGCTTTTGGGAAATATTTTTTTGATTTACCTGAAATGAAAAATATTAAAAATTTTATTGAAAATGCTGACAAAGGTTATCGCATCAATGGAAAAACCAAAGAAGAAATTATTGCTCAGCTAAAAGTGATGGAGGAGAAAAATGGAACTGAACGGTTCTTAATTTTAATGGAAATTTTAAATCGGTTGTCCTTTTCGAAGGAAGTGGAATTGCTCTCGAATTTAAGTTTTTTGGGAAATCCGACTTCGAGTGAAAGTAAAAAATTAGAAACGGTTTTTCAATATATGTTGGACCATCATCAGCGAACAATAAAATTAGAAGAGGTAGCAAAAATTGCCAATTTGAGTGTTTCTGCTTTCTGTCGTTTTTTTAAATTACGCACTCGGAAAACGTTTTCACAATTCGTGAATGAGTTCCGAATTTCGGTGGCTTGCAAAAAATTACTGTTGGATGATTTTTCGATTTCAGAAATTTGCTATGAGGTGGGTTTTACTAATTTATCAAATTTTAATCGGCAGTTTAAAAAGATAATTGGCTTTACTCCTTCGCAATATGTGGTAAAACATGAGATGTGATTTTTTTTAACGCAAAGTTTTTTTCTAAAAAAAATCGTGCACCTCTTCTCCAAACTTCTTTTAAACTATTATAAAAAATTAATATTTCACTCGAATTAATTTCATTTTTGATCTTGAAATACTCGGCACGACAAACTCGCTAACACCAACTTGTAACGCCTCTGCAAATCGTAATTGAATCCGTTGATCGTCAGTACTGAGTACACTATTTCTTTCAAACTCTCCAGTACCTTTTACCACATATTCGCTAACAGTATTTTCAGCTTTGATTTCGTCATTAAAAATAAAGCGAAGATTAGCTGGTGTTTTTAATAAAAAATAAGAAGAGAAAACCGCGAGATCACCTTGCGAATATTGCTTTTTATGTAACACATTTTTCCAATGAGTTTTTCCATCAGGATGAATCGAAAACACAATCACGTCATCAAAATAATAATCAGTAATAGTTTGACTATTGAAATCACCTGCACCTCCAAGTCCTCCTCTTTCCAAAATCCGATTCCGTTCCAAAATCATCAAGATACCTCCATCAAACCGGTGCACAATTTCTTGAACATCAAGATCACCAATTCCTTTTTCAATATCCGCTCTTTTCCCTAATAAATTATCAACTACTTTTTCGTCAAATTCTTCAAAAACTAGCGTATGGTTTTCTGGATTACTTCGTGGAATATTCATAAAAAAATATCCATTAGCCCGAGCTCTATTTTTATCAGAATATAACCCTGCTGCAGTTAGTCGACTGTTTTTATTATCATAAGAAAAAAGAATATCATAAGTCAAATGATCCTGCATTGGTATACTGAAAAACTCATATTGATTATCAGTAGTCACTTGATGAATTTCATAATGATGTTTTTCCTTTTGGAATTTTTTATTTTCTTTTTGTAAAATAACAAAAAGATCACCGTCGTTGCTCAATAAAAATTGTTTAAACGTTTCATAATAAGTCATCTCCTTTGGTTGAAGTTTTCTCTCCCAAAGTATCTTCATCGTTTCCAAATCATAGACGAGTGCTTCGACTTTCTTTTGCTCCTTGATATGATAAATCAAAACTTTCGTCTTGTCTTCCGACCGAATCACTCTCAGACTTGGAGTCAACATAGCGTTATGATAAATCTTGATAGTTGCCGTATCCAACAGGTTAGCAGCAGGGCTAAAACGGCTCAGTAATAAATTTAATTTTCTCTTTTTGCGGCAAGTATAAATGACAGAAAAATCATCTTTAGAAGGTACAATCCCTAAAACTGTTGAACGCCTTTTTTCTAATTCTATTTCTTTATCCCAAGCGGAATACAAATCTTTATCAAAAGCTTGGATCTCAAATTCCATTCCTTTGTTATGAAAAACTAAATACTGGTTTTTTAATTTTCCAATAAAATCATACGTATCATCTGACCGAACGGTAATCGGATCTGAGACGGTTATGTCTTGAGAAAAACAGGACCAACTTAAGATTAGTAAAAGTATTGTTATAAAAAGTTTCATATTTGCTTTTTTTAGTACTGAGCTATGAGTGATAAGTGATGAGTCCCAATATTTACTCCTCACTTATCACTCATAGTTTATCACTATTTTAATGCCGCTGCTAAAGCATTTAAGTCAATTCGTTCTTTTTCGGTTTTTAAAGTCTCGGCGATTCGTTTCAGTATTTTTACAACATCCTCCGGCTTGTCATTGTTCGTCACCACTCCGTACAAACTTAATATTCTGTCTCCACAAATGAAAGAAATATAATGTTCCTCTTGCACGGTTCTTGGTTTTTGGTCGGCTGCTTGACTACTTGGTGAAGCAAAATCCCAATGCATATAATCTTTGCCAGAAGCATTTTTCTTTGCTTCTTTTTTTACATCGATTTCAAATTTTGTTACTGACTGTATGTAAGCAGATTCTTTCTCGATGAATTGTGCTAAGTTTTCAAGTTCACTTTTTGCCGTATTTTTCTCATCAAAAAACAAGGCAGAAGACTGATTGAAAATCTGCACCAAATCGCCTTCAACGATGAAGGTAATCTCATCTGCTTTTCGAGCTTTAACAGAAACTCCTGCAACTTTTATCGTAAAAAAATCATTCATTTCATTGAAGACTTGCAAGTAACCATCGCCGGTAAAAATAGTTCCGCTGAGGTAATTTTTGGATTCTATTAATTTTCCAAAATCATGTTTTTCCTCTTTGATGAGTTGGCCTTTTTTAGTCCAGTTGTAAGATTTACCGTCAGGTTTATCTTCTCGATAGGAACCTTCAAAAAACTTTTCTCCATTTTCAAACCATTCAGTAGTTAGACCTTCTTTTAGTCCATTTTTAAAATTACTATCCTTTTTTAATTTGCCGGAGAGGTACCACATTTTGACGATACCCTGCGCTAAACCATCTTCGTAATATACAATCTGATCAATTTGTCCTTGGTCGAAAAACCATTTGTGCTCGCCTTGCTCTTTACCATTTCTAAAAATACCTGCAGATTTTTTCTGCCCATTTTTATACCACTCGGTTGCAATGCCTTCGACTTTTCCATTGATGTAGTTTAGTTCTACTTGTTTTTCTCCGTCAGGAAACCATTGTTTTTCTTTTCCATTTGGAGTTCCCATCGTAAAGTTTCTTTCCAAAACCCTTTTTCCTTTTTCTGACCACTCTTTTGAAACGCCATGAATCTTTCCAGCTTTGATGGGCATTTCCATTCTTTTTTTTCCATTTGGAAATTTGTCAACAGCCGTTCCCGAATATGGTTTGATAGTATTGGGTTGAAAATATAAACCTTTGATCACATCAAGTTCATAAAAGTTAATGCGCTTTTTCTGTTGTGCTTGAGCTTGAAAAAATAATAAGTTGAGGAGAATTAAGAGTATCGTTTTTTGCATTGTTCGAAGCTTTGTTTTTTTTTAAAAAGTAATTTAGGAACGGTAAAATAATAAGTTCCCGATCTTAGGGTGAATTATTTTGATCTTAGATTTTCTTTAAAAGAAGAAATATTGTTGATTCCGCTCTAGAACGGAACTGATTTTAAAGAAAAAAATAAGGGCAAGAGAATCAGTCTAAAACGGGAAGTTATTGTTTTACCGTTCCTTACTAAAACTTCTTGCTTATAATTACGCTAAATAAAGTAAAGTGATGCCACAATGAAACGAAAATTTTTCTTTTTTTAATATAATCCTCTATTTTCACCAACGAGTTTTTTAACCTAAATGGTTATTCTTTTTTCAAAGTATTTGTTTAAAATAATTTTAATCTAACTGAATAATGAGCAAAAAACAATTAATCGAATGTGTCCCTAATTTTAGTGAAGGGCGAGATCTGAATATCATCAAACAAATTACCGATGAAATCGAAAGTGTGGATGGGGTGAAATTATTGGACGTAGATCCAGGACGCGCAACTAATCGAACGGTCGTCACATTTGTGGGTGAACCTGAACCAGTCATCGAAGCTGCTTACTTAGCTATCAAAAAGGCCAGCGAAATTATTGATATGAGCAAACAAACTGGCGAGCATCCTCGAATGGGTGCAACTGATGTTTGTCCATTGATTCCGATTGCCAATATTACAATGGATGAGGTTGTAAAATATGCGCATAAATTAGCCAAACATGCTGGCCAAGATTTGGGTATTCCTTTTTATATGTATGAAGCAGCGGCAACAAAAAAAGATAGAAAAAACTTAGCAACGATTCGAGCAGGGGAGTACGAAGGTCTTCCTGAAAAATTAAAAGATTCAAATTGGAAACCTGATTATGGCTCAGCTCAATTTAATCCAAGTGCCGGAGCAACTGCTATCGGAGCGCGTGATTTTTTGATTGCGTACAATGTGAATTTGAATACAACTTCTGTTCGTAGAGCGAATTCTGTCGCTTTTGACATTCGAGAAAAAGGACGGGTAAAACGAAAAGGAGATCCCATCTTCGGTGAAATTCTTAATGATAAAAATGGCGAACCGCAAAGAACCAAAGGAATGTGTAAAGGGGTAAAAGCTATTGGCTGGTACATCGACGAATATGAGATTGCACAAATTTCGATGAACATCACTAATATAAATGTGACGCCTTTGCATGCTGCTTTTGAAGCAACTAACAAAAGTGCGACCAAGCGAGGATTGAGAGTAACGGGTTCTGAATTAGTTGGATTGGTTCCTTTGAAAGTGATGCTGGATGCAGGAAAATATTTTTTGAAAAAACAAAATAGATCCGTTGGCGTTTCGGAAGAGGAGTTGGTAAAAATTGCAATTAAAAGTTTAGGATTAGATGAATTAGGAACATTTGACGCTTCCAAAAAGATAATTGAATATCAACTAGAAAAACCTGAGTCGGCACATTTGTTGAACTTAAACTTAAGAGAATTTGCCAATGAAACGGCTTCTGAAAGTCCAGCTCCAGGGGGAGGTTCTATCTCAGCTTATGTTGGTTCGCTGGGAATTTCATTAGCGGCAATGGTTGCTAATCTTTCTTCTCACAAGCGAGGTTGGGATGATCGATGGGAAGAATTTTCAGATTGGGCAGAGCAAGCGCAGACTTTGAAAGATCAATTATTAAAATTAGTTGATGAAGATACCAACTCTTTCAATGCGATTATGGATGCGATGCGATTGCCAAAAGGAACGGCAGTAGAGAAAGCAACTCGATCAAAAGCTATTCAAAATGCTACTCGCTATGCCATTGAAGTTCCATTTAAAGTAATGGAAACCTCCATGCAAACTTATCCAATTATCAAAGCAATGGCAGAAATTGGTAATCCAAATTCGGTAACTGATGCTGGCGTTGGAGCACTTTGTGTGAGAGCTGCGGTACATGGTGCATTTTTAAATGTAAAAATAAACACCGGCGGATTGAAGGATAAAAAGTTTGTGGCAGAGGTATTGAAAAAAGGAAAAGTGATGATTCAAAAAGCAGACAAATTGGAAAAAGAAATTCTAAAAATTGTCAATAATAAAATTTAGTATTTTTATATTTATTAGCGGTGTTAGTCTTTCAAAAGGCTAACACCGCTTCTATCAAATTTCATTTTTAAAAAAAATTAAATCCGAAATATACATGAGATTAATCCTATTAACCGTATTTGTTTTTATCTCGTTTAGCGTATGTGCACAAGAAACTTATAGCTATATCAACGAGAGAACATTTAAAGATCCAACTGACTTGATTGGGTATAATTTTAAACCATTCAAAATGGAAGTCCCTGGCGACTATGATCCTACGATGATCGCCGCTGGTGAATATTCTTTTGGAGTGACCCGAGGCCGATTGTATGTAAATGGTGGTCGAGAAATTGCAGGCTTATACGAAGTCAATAATATTGAGCCGACTAATTATGGCTATCTAATTTTATTATTGAATTCGAGAAATCCATCTGACCGAGGACATTTAAAAATTATTTTAAATAAATATGCAGAAGCGGAAGCAGTTGTTTTTAAAAAAGAAAATAAATCGCAAGAAATTATTTTTCATTTACCTGATGCTAAAAAAAGTGATTTAAATCGGGAGAAAAAATACTTTACGGATTTAGGTGAAATGATCATCGAACATTCTGATAGTCTGTGGGGACAGAGAATTTTCCCATACACCAGAGTCGATCAAAAAGCAAATATCCAAGGCCGACTTTATGAAGCAGATAGTACAATCATTTCTTTTGAAGAAGTAATTACGATCAAGGAAAAGAAGAAGAAAAAGAAAAAAAAGAAAGAGCCAAAAGTTAAAAAGCCAAAGAAGAAAAAAACAAAAAAGAAGCGAAAAAAACGAAAAGAAAAAATACAAGAAGAGGAAGAAGAGTGGGGTTCTTTAGCTGAAATGAATGGCGAAACGGAAGAAGAAAAAGTAGAGGAAGTTGTCGAAAAAGTGGAAGAGGAAAAACCTCAAGTCCCAGTTGAAGAGGTTCAAGAAGAAGTCACAGACGAAAATGATGATGATGATGCACCAGTCGCACCTGAGGAAGAAGAAGTCGTAGTAAAAAGAAAAATAACTAAAGATTACTTCGTAAAAATTAAAACGATTTTGAAAAAGGAAGATGGAACGACTGAAGAAAAAATCTTTACCTATCCTGTCAAAGGAATCGAAGAAAGAGAAGATGCTACTGCTAAGAAAGATGAGGAACGTTTCCAATTAACGATTAAATCTAAAGGGAAAAAAGAACTTTATTTATATTTATATGGAGATCGAACCGTGAGTTCGATGGAAGTAAATGGCGTAAAATATTTGATGCGAGGGCATTAATTTTTTCACCCTAAATTAAAATAAAAAAGGCGATCAATTAATAATTGATCGCCTTTTTTATTTTCAGAAGTATGTTAAATCCTAACCAGGAATCAATAATACTTTTCCTCTTCTGATCATATTACTTTTAAGATTGTTTATCTTTTTCAAATCGCTAATGCCTACTTTGTATTTTTTTGCGATGTGAGAAAGTGTTTCATTTCTCACAACAGTATGAGATTGAAGTGGAAGTATTAACTCTTGCCCAATTGAAATATCATCATTCCTCAAATTATTAGTAGCTTTTAATTCACCAACTGTTAAGTCATATCGATCAGCAATTCTATATAAATTTTCTTTTATGTTGACAACATGTTTAGAGGTAAAAACTGATCCACCTTTAGCGGTGAAATTTGCTTCTGTTGGAATATTCTTAGGTGCACCAACTGTCATCGGTTTTAATTTAAGTTCTTGGTTTGGACGAATTCTACTCGAAGCTAAATTATTCCAGCTCTTTAATTCTTTATACGTTAAGTTATACTTCTGTCCAATTTCATATAAAGTTTCTCCGCCACTTACTACATGAATGCCTTTTCTAGGAATTTCTAAAACTTGTCCTTTTAAGATTTTATCCCCTTTAAGTTTATTCACTTTTTTCAAATCTTTAACCGCTACATCGTACTGTTTAGCAATTTGATTAAGATTATCTTTTGCCACAACAGTATGCTTTAAAGCATCTTTTTGAGCAAAAGAAATAGTAGAAAAACTAATAAAAAGGAGTGCGGTTAATAATAATGTTAGAGTTCTCATTTCGTAATTTTTTTTAGGTTTGTTTAAAAAGAATGTCTGTTATAAAAAATCAAGTTATAGCTTTTTCTTAAAAATATCCTTTTTTAACGTATTTGATTTGAAAAAAATTGACTCTATTTAAAAGAATTGAAAGACAAAACAAGTTTTGTCTTTACCTTCCTCCTTATCTTACAAAAACACTACAACTGAAAACTATTTTAATTTAACCTGATAGTAACATTAGGTTTGCTCCACAATCATTACAACCTACATTATTTCACCTATCACCGACCTTAGAAATTATTCAATTTCTTCATAACGAGTAAGATTTGCTGTAATATTTTTATTGCAAAAACTACCCAGATATCAATCTTACTTTGTTCACTCCAAACAAAAAAGCTATGGTCAATAATCACACTCAAAAAAAGAAGAGTAAAAATTCATCTCATATATATTTCAAAAAAGAACGAAGATATTTTCAAAAATATTCCTTACTCCTCACCTAATGCTGACCAACGCATTGAAAATGATTTAGAAGAGGGTTCAAGGATTAATTTCTTTTCAAAAATACTAAAATTTGGATTGAATAAATCTCAATCTCATCTTGAACGTAAAAGAATCAGACTAGTCAATTATATGGCTGCCATTGGTTTACTCTTACAACCATTCTTTTTGATCATAGGTTTTATGCATAAGTCGGGGTTAATCGTCAATTTATTTTTCATTTTCATTTTCGGAATCGTTCTTATTTTTCAAAAACTAGACCATTATAATGTTGCTAGATGGACCATCATTTCGGGTACTGCTTTAGCCTTTTCAATAGTTAATGTCCTTTACGGAGATATGATCCCCGCTGATGCAGGGTATATACTTTGTATCGCACTTGTCCTTATTCTTTTTACTCACACAAAAGCTAAAATATTAGGGTTCGTTGCTTTATTTACTTTATATCTAACGACCTCTTATTTGTTAAGTGATTATCAAAATTTATTCCGCGAAGACTTACTTGTTTCCGCCTAAGGAATGCGAATAAAATAGATTCAGAATTTTCGGTTGCTTATTTTGTTCTTATTTTTTGCTTTGAAAGCATGAGTTTATCTGGATAAATGATTGATTTCAAAGGGAAAAATAAGGACAAAAGAAGTAGTGAATTAGTAATGCAACAGGATATAATAGAAAATAAGATTACATATTTAGAACGATTTGCCTATATTGCCTCACATGATTTAAAGGCTCCTGTCCGAATAATCGGAAGTTTTGTTCAACTAATAGAGCGAGAAGTAAAACCATATAATAATCATAAGTTAGATGAGTATCTTCAATTTGCAAAAGACGGTACCAAACAAATTAATGTTTTAATTGAAGATATCTTGGAGCTATCCAAATTGGACTAAATAAATAAAGAAGATTATAAATGGGTAGATCTTAATCTAGTGTTAGGAAAAATAAAATTAGAAACTTCTACAGATTCCAACTCTAAAGAAAGTATAACCAGAAATGAAAAACTTCCTACAATTTTAGCGAACCACACACATATGTATTCTTTGTTTTTTAACATTATTGGAAATGGTTTAAAATATAACACAAGCAAAATTCCTAAAATAGGAATCAAACATCATATTAATATTAAGTAGGAAATTAGAGTAATTTTTTATTGAGAGGTTTTATCCCAAATAAAATTGCTTCATTTTCCTTTGAAAATATTTACTGAGTTGAGGAGGAGGAGTTAGAATTAGGGGAATTTACTTTTTGTTCTACTTTGGCATAAAGCTTAAATACAGAAAGAAAGAAAGAAAATATAGGATAATGGTTAGTTAGTGATGAGCTATGAATAATAAGTGATGAGTTTTGATGAGAACAACTCATCACTTATCACTAATAGTTCATCACTAAAATTCCAAGCCTTCTTCTAAATCTTCCAACTCCGTTTTCCCATATTCCTGCTTAATTTTTATCCGCAATTTTTGTCTTTCCAAAATCAAATGAGCTAAACCAATATTCGGAGCAATCAACGTTTTTGGCGAAAGTGCTATCCTTATCTTTTCCTCATCAATATCCAATCGGTACATCAAACTCAACAAAAAATCTAATCGATATTGCATCATGTATGCCACTTGATCTGATAACATTTCAAACAATTCTTGCTCCGTAGGTTTTTTATCACCAAGCACCATTTCAAAATCTCGGGCGATGAGTTCTGTCGTTTTTTCCGTAAAATCCTTTTTCTCTTCCAATTTTCAACTATTGATTATGTGACTTTTAAATAAAAATATTTTTAATCTGTTTTTGACATTTGAATTTTATTCGTTCAAAATCAAAATTATAACTCTAAGTTGTTGTTAGCCATTAATCATAATTTATTTTTTAAAAGCTGAGGCAAAAAGCGAAGACAACTAGGTGGTTGGCGAGCATTTTTAACGAAAGATGCTGAAAAAAGAAATCAAGATAGATATGATTAATGGCTAACAACAACTTATCTTTACCGAAACAATTACCGATTACATGGAGCAACAAATTTATCAATCTCTAACCGAAGCCAAGCAGAAAGACGAAAAAAAATTCGTGGTTTTAATTGACCCTGACAAAGGTAGTCTTAAAAATTTGGAAGCCACGGTGAACCTTTCTATCGAAGCGAAGGTTGATTACTTTTTTATCGGAGGAAGTTTGGTCGTTAACAATATGCTAGATCATACCCTTCAAACGATTAAAAAATCGTGTGACATTCCATTGATTTTATTCCCTGGAAATAATTCTACACAACTCAGTTATCGTGCAGATGCTTTACTTTTTCTTTCCTTGATCTCCGGTCGGAATGCCGATTTGTTGATTGGAAAACATGTGATCTCTGCTCCTTATTTAAAAATGAGTCCGTTGGAAATTATTTCTACAGGTTATATGTTGATCGACGGAGGCATCGCAACAAGTGTTTCTTACATTAGTAATACTTATCCGATTCCTGCGATGAAAGATGATATTGCGTTGTGTACGGCACTGGCTGGGGAAATGCTTGGATTGAAATTAATTTACATGGATGCAGGAAGTGGTGCGATCAATCCAATTTCGGAATCAATGATTCATGCAGTTAGTTCTGCTGTACAAATTCCAGTAATTGTCGGAGGTGGAATTCAAACTCCTGAGAAAGCTTATCAAAATGTCAAAGCAGGAGCGGATGTAATTGTAGTTGGAAATGCCATTGAAAAAGATCCTAGCTTGATTAAAGAAATGGCGGCGGCAATTCATGAATTCAATCATGTATCGTCGTAGCGGGTCTTTCCAAGTCCTGTAAAATAAAATTCCAAAAAATATTCGGGACTTGGAAAGTCCCGCTACCATGAAGATTATTAAAAAAAAATAAAATTTGCAAAAAGGAATAGTAATAAAATCAACAGGAAGTTGGTACCAAGTCAGACTCGAAAACAAGGACGAATGGAAATGTCGGATCATGGGAAAATTTCGATTGGATGGAATGAAGTGACCAATCCTGTCGCAGTTGGTGATGAGGTAATGATAGAAATCGAAAGTGAAGTAGAAGGTACTGCCATCATCAGAAAAATCTTACCTCGTCGAAATTATGTCATTCGACAATCTCCTCGAAAAAAACATTTTTTACATTTACTCGCATCGAACGTCGATCAAGCAATGGTCTTAGTTACCGTGATTGAACCAATGTTGAAGCAAGGTTTCATTGATCGTTTTTTGTTGATGACGGAGCCGTACAGTATTCCAACGGTTATCGTTTTTAACAAAGCCGATTTGTACGGAGAAGATGAGCTAGCGGTGTACGAATACATGAAAGCAATTTATGAAAGTATTGGATATACGGTGGTGTTAGTTTCAGCTACCGAGGATATTGGAAAAGAAGAATTTAAGGCAGTTTTGAAAGATAAAATTACATTAATTGCAGGTCAATCAGGTGTTGGGAAATCAACTTTGGTTAACGCTATTCAACCTCAGTTAGATCTTCGAGCTTTCGAATTATCG
>Ga0209712_10001594_pt1 | contig 19267 bp, 20 predicted proteins | sample ArcOceMetagenome_FD_187443 | JGI IMG/M metagenome (GOLD analysis project Ga0209712, IMG submission 187443) | Marine eukaryotic phytoplankton communities from Arctic Ocean - Arctic Ocean - Greenland ARC118M Metagenome (SPAdes) (version 2) | ecosystem: Environmental > Aquatic > Marine > Oceanic...
TTTCTTTGCGAAATGCAGCGACTAAACCAGGAACACAAACTCCGTTCTGTCCTGTTGATGCTGCGATAGCACCTGGATCGACCGTGATCTCAAGGCTTGCGCGATGGATTGCAGCGCCGCTTTCGTCTGGAATCACACCCAATTTGCCTTGGACTTTTGCCAATGCGCCCTCAACCAAAAGCATGGCCCGAATGGCGGCACTATCCGTAAATAGGCGGCCAGTGTCCCCTGATGGAAACAATTTGGTGTAAAGTGGGCTGTCAAAAACGGAAGCTGCCATGGGTTAGATATGTCCTGTACTGCGCATGAAGTCTGTCAAAACCTGTGCATACTCGATTGGTTGCTCGACGCAAGGCAGGTGGCCTGCTTTACGCATCAAATGGAACGTGCTTCCGGGGATGAGATCAACGGTTTCACGCACCAAATCGGGTGGGGTTGAACCATCTTCTGACCCCGCAATGCCCAATGTCGGAAGACGCAGGCCTGAGGTTGGCGTGTAAAAATCAGTACCGGAGATAGCCGCGCAACAGCCAGTGTAACCTTGGACGCTTTGTTGGGCCAACATGTTGCGCCATAGTTCAAGGTCCGGGCCTGCACAGAACGCTTTGCCAAACCAGCGCTGCATGACACCGTCGGCCAGTGCTTCGATGCCCTGCGTTTGGACAATATCAATGCGGTCTGACCACATCGGAGCATTCCCGATTTTGGCCGCTGTATTGGATAAAACCATTGCACGGATCAGGTCCAAACGCTTTACGGCCAACCCTTGAGCGATCATGCCACCAATGGACAGGCCCACAAACAGGGCGTCTTTGAAACCCGTATGATCCATCAATTGTTCGGTATCGGTGATCAACGATCCCATAGAGTATGGGGCAGGTGGGCATGCGCTTAGGCCATGGCCACGCTTATCGAACCGCAAAATGCGCAGACCTTTTGGAAGCAAAGACATGATTGGATCCCATAGGCGCAAATCAGTGCCAAGGGAGTTGGCAAACACAACAGGTGCGCCGCCCTCTGGCCCATCAATCCTGTAGTGCAGTTTTGTGTTTTCAAGATGCGCATACTTCATGAATTAGCCTCGTTTGTTGCGATCGTTTAGGCGCATATGCGCGATGATCTGGCCATGATCTGACGCCAGTTTGTTATACGGGGCTTCAGGATGGCTGCCGTCTGTCAGGTGATCGTTCAGGACGCTGAAATATTCCATCTCACCGATGCTGTTAGGTGTGCCAGCCATAAAATGGCGAGACATATAGATTTGATCGATGCTTTCAAAGTTGCCGCCAAAGGCCATAGTGAACACAATATCGCGGGCTGATTTGCGCACGAATTGTTTTTCAGCTGAATGCAGGCGCACGCACTCGATATCCTCGGTGATCTGGATATTTTGCTCTTTTGAATAGCGATCATTAGAGGCCTTGGCATTATGGCGCAGCATCCAAGAATAGTTTTTGAACGGGGCTTCACCGCTGCTGATTGCGTGTTCGTCGTCATTAAAATCACCCATAACCATAACAGGATTGCCAGCATGCAGTTCTTCAACAATCAAACGGTGCAGCACGCAGGCTTCGGCCATGCGGCGCATTGAGGCACGCATGGCACCCATCGCGCGGCCAACTGGATCGTATTCAGTCCGGACAGCTTCAGCCAGAAACTCTGCACCTTCGGGCACGTCATATTCACCTAGCTTTGATTTCAGATGGCAGTTAAAGATTGTGATGATCGCATCGATAACAGGGACACGGACCTTAAGGATCGCGCGGTAAAGGCGTTTGAGGACATAGCTTCCTTCCTGACTCTTACCGGTCCATTTGATTTGGTCCTCGTCCAGGTCTTGGATCACCTCAGGTTCACCGACAAAGCCAAAGCGCGACAGGATCGCAAAGCCGGGGCGGCGTTCACCGGCACCACCGTCATTCAGGTTAGGTGCGAATGCGAGAGCTGCATTCGTATAGGGGGTGTAAGCCAGTTTGCGGAAAATTGCGCGCTTGCGGTAACGTTTGGTTTTGTTCGGAATGTGGGCCGCCTTGTCTTCGATCCCTTCGGCGTTGGCTTCTGCGATCAAATCACGCTGCGCGCTTTCCTCAAAGATTTCCTGAAAACCAACGATATAGGCATTCATGGTTTGCAACTGTTCAGACAGCCAATCGGCTTTCCATGCATATTTTTCTGGCGTGTATTTTTGGAATTTATAGTATTTTTTGTCCTCAACAATTAAATTTTTGACGTTGAAACTGGCGATAGTAAAATTGGTCATATCAAACTCCAAATCGCGAAAGGGCTGTTTGGAAAAGGGCTGCGTCGACGTTGCCGCCGGAAATAACGACTATAACATCATCGCCCGTGATTTGGTCAGATCGGTATAGTGCAGAGGCAAGAGCGATTGCGCCGCCGGGTTCTGCAACAAGCTTCAGGCGGCTAAAGGCCTGCGCCATCGCTTGCAATGCTTCGTCTTCAGAAACGGTTAGGCCAGAACCACATAGCCGTTTCATGATAGGAAAGGTGATGTCGCCGGGTTGTAGTGTTATGACCGCATCACAGATGTTACCGGAGGTCGCTGTATTGCTTCGAATTACACCGTCTTTGAGTGAGCGGGCGACATCTTCAAAGCCCTCAGGTTCTACAGGGCGCACCAACATGTCAGGCGCATCCGCTTCCAAGGCAAGGGCGATGCCGCTGGTTAGACCACCGCCGCCACAACACACAATAACCTCAGCTTTGGTGACGCCGTGTTCGGCCGCTTGGGCTGCGATTTCAAGGCCAACGGTGCCTTGGCCTGCAATCACTTCGGGCTCATCATAGGGTTTGATCAAGGTTAGTCCGCGTTCTTTGGACATAGCCGCACCAATCGCGTCACGGCTTTCGCCGTCGCGGTCATACAGAACGACTTCGGCACCTAATGCTTTTGTGTTCGTGATTTTTAGGGCAGGGGCGTCGGATGGCATGATGATCACGGATGGCACGCCGTGTGAACGCGCGGCTAAGGCAACCCCTTGTGCGTGATTGCCACTTGAGAATGCAATCACACCCTTTGCGCGGGTTTGTTCGTTGAGTGCCGATAGGGCAGACCAGCCACCTCGAAATTTGAAACTACCCGTGTGTTGCAAACATTCAGGTTTGACCCAAACACGGCGGCCAGCAATCTCATCCAAAAACGGTGAATTCAGCAAGGGCGTATAACGTGCGTGATCCTGAATGCGTTGTGCAGCAGCGCGGATCATATCGATGTTCATGTCAGGTCCTTCTGAAGTGCGAGTGGGTAAGGTTTGTGGCTTAGATCAAAGTCCGACAATTTTGGGGATGTCGATCAGGTCGCGCAAGACGTGTTTTGGCTTCCATGGCATACGGTCCATTGGTTCGCCAGAACGGTTCACCCATGCGGTTGTGAACCCATAGCCGGTTGCACCCGCGGCGTCCCATCCATTTGAAGATATGAACAATACCTCATCTTTGGCGCAACCGAACCTTTGTCCCACAAGGTCGTACACACGTGAATCAGGTTTGAAGATGCCAACGCTTTGAACGGACAGGTTGTCATCCAATAAGGTTTTGATCCCAGCCGATTGGACTGCACCATCCAACATATTGGGGGACCCGTTGGATAAAATGGCGGTGTTCAAGCCTGCTGCCTTTAAGGTTTGCAGCATCTCGGGAACCTCTGGATAGGCCTGTAGTTCCCAATATAGCGAAAGTAGACGTTCGCGCAGCTCTGCATCACCATCAACGCCGCATTTCTCCAATGCCCAATCTAGGCCGTCTTGGGTCACTTCCCAAAAGTCGGTGTGGGCCTGTGTGATGGCGCGCAGCCAAGTGTATTGCAGCTGTTTGAGACGCCAGTGTTCTGCCAGTTGTGGCCACGTATCTTTAATCTTGGAAAATTGTGGTTCACTTGCCGCTTGGCGCGCCGCAGCAGCCACATCAAACAAAGTGCCGTAGGCGTCGAAAATACACGTGGTAATAGGCATGTGTGGTCTCCTCTTTTCAACACAGTGGCACGCGATATGGCGATCGAAAAGGCTAAAAGATGGGTTTACCCGATGATCGGTTCGGGGCAGTGTGCGCGAAATTTAAAATACGGCACAAAGGACATCACCGTGACCAAGATCAAAACCGGCGACAACGTGAGCATCCACTACACTGGAACCCTTGAAGACGGCAGCGTTTTTGACAGTTCAGAAGGCCGTGAACCGCTGGAATTTGAAGTGGGTTCTGGTCACATCATTGTTGGTCTTGATGAAGCGATGCCTGGCATGAAGGTTGGCCAAAAGAAGATCGTACAAATCCCTTGTGAATTGGCATACGGCGAAGCTGTTGAAGAGATGAAGCAAGCGGTGCCACGCGAAGGTATCCCTGAGGATATTCCATTGGAAATCGGCCTCACGCTTCACATGCAAACACCAAGCGGTCAGCCACTGCCTGTTACCGTGGTTGCGATGGACGAAGCGACTGTAACGCTGGATGCAAACCACGCACTTGCAGGTAAAGCTCTGACATTTGATTTCGAAGTTGTATTAATCAACTGATTTTTCGAAGCTGGGCGTCTATTGCCCAGCTTCGATCTCGCGAAGCATTTTCTCAATTTCTTTAGACATCGTTTAACTGTCAGCAGTATTAAGTTGGGCCTGCCGGGTAATGCCACGTCTAACTTTAATCCGATCTTTAGGCATAGTGTTGCGAATTACAGCGATAGGCGCATTTTTGTCAGTTGCAACCTGTGTAGCCTGGGAAGGCGCAGCAAAATAATTTGCGATCTCGCTAACCAATTGCGGGTTCAGGCACAAAGTTGCGCTTGCGCCAACAGCTACCACGTAAAAAATGAGGCGGCTCAGTTTCTTGGATCGCATCGCACGCGCCTCACGGCTGGCTAATAGTCTTTCGAAATGTGGGATCTATTTTCTCATGGTCAAATAGCTAATTGAGGCTGTGGACCATGTTAGGGCGAAAATCGGGCGAATTTATGCAGGGTTAACTGCGTGTTCCGCCCGAATTCTATAATTGCTTACAGGTGGTCTGGTTGTGGCATACCCAAAACGTGGTAGCCGCCATCGACGCGAATAATTTCACCTGTGGTGTAGGCCCCAACGTCAGATGCAAGATAAACTGCTGTGCCACCTACCGCTTCTAAGGTAGCGTTTGAGCGCATTGGCGCATTTTGATCTGTGTGTTTATAGGTCTTACGTGCCCCGCCGATCGCGGCACCTGCTAGTGTCTTCATTGGGCCAGGTGAAATTGCGTTAACGCGAATGCCATCTGGTCCAAGGTCGTTGGCAAGGTAACGTGTCGCTGATTCAAGAGCTGCTTTGGCAACGCCCATGACGTTGTAATTTGGTACAACCCGATTTGAACCTTGGTACGTCAATGTCATCAACGTCCCGCCATTTTCAACCATCAATGGGTGCGCACGACGCGCAACTTCGATGAAGGAATATGCTGAGATATCCATTGAATGCTTAAAGTTAGCACGTGACGTGTTCAGGAAACGACCTGTTAGCTCTGATTTGTCAGAAAACGCGATGGCGTGGACAACAAAATCGATTGTCGGCCAACGTGAACCCAAAGCATCGAACGCTGCGTCTAGGCTTGCATCATCCGTAACATCAACGTCGACCATGAAGTCGGAACTAACAGAGGCAGCCAATGGCTCAAGGCGTTTGCCAAATGCTTCACCTTGATAGGTAAAGGCAAGCTGAGCCCCAGCTTCGGCCATAGATTTTGCTATGCCCCAAGCGATGGAACGTTCATTGGCGACACCCATAATAAGGCCGCGTTTTCCTGCTAACATATTGGTCATAATGAAATTCTTACCCGTGATATTTGGAAAGGATCATTGATCCATTAGTGCCGCCAAACCCAAATGAGTTGGTCATCACGCTATCAAGACCAGCGTTTTGAACCGTTTCAAGTGCGATTTCTGAGGCGTCGATGGCTGGATCAAGGTTTTTGACGTTGATCGAGCGGGCGATGAAATCATTGTCCAACATCAAGATGCTAAAGATTGCTTCGAGTGCGCCAGCTGCCCCTTGGGCGTGACCTGTCATGGATTTGGTTGAGCTGACAGGTGGTGTCGTGCCTTTGCCAAACACGCGGCGAACCGCTTCGATTTCACCAACATCGCCAACTGGCGTGGATGTGCCGTGTGCGTTGATGTAGCCGACTTTACGGCCTTCTGGCAATGTGGACAGTGCAAGGCGCATGGCGCGCTCTCCGCCTTCACCAGATGGTGCAACCATGTCGTGGCCGTCTGATGTTGCCGCGTAACCTGTGACTTCAGCATAAATTTTCGCGCCACGCGCCAATGCGTGATCTAGGTCTTCAAGAACAACAATACCGCCACCGCCTGAAATCACGAAACCATCGCGGTCCGCATCAAATGCACGGCTCGCTTGTTCTGGAGTGTCGTTGTATTTGCTGCTCATCGCACCCATCGCGTCAAACAGGCAGGACAATGTCCAATCCAACTCTTCGCCGCCGCCTGCGAACATAACGTCTTGTTTACCCATCATGATTTGTTCTGCTGCGTTGCCGATGCAGTGAAGCGATGTGGAACAAGCTGAGGTGATCGAATAGTTAATCCCTTTGATCTTATAAGCGGTTGAGAGGTTTGCGCTGACGGTGGATGACATGCATTTTGGAACAGCGAATGGACCGATGCGTTTTGTAGCACCTGTCTTTGCAACGGTTTGGTGGGCTGTCAGCATTGCAGAAGTGGAAGGACCACCAGAACCTGCAACAAGGCCCGTGCGTTCATTCACGACATCAGCTTCAGTCAGGCCCGCGTCAGCAATGGCTTGGCCCATAGCGATGTGGGCATAAGCAGCTGCTTGGCCCATGAAACGAAGGGTGCGTTTGTCGACGTGTTCGGCGACATCCAGTTTGAGCGTGCCAGCGATTTGGCTGCGAAAGCCGTGCTCGGTCATTTCTGGGCTTGCTACGATGCCAGAAGTTCCGGCCTGCAAGCTTGCAAGCACTTCTTCAACATTATTACCGATGCTTGAGACAATCCCCAAACCTGTGACGACAACGCGGCGCATGGCGCTCTCCTTGTTCTATGTTGGGTCTTTGAACCAACCTGATCATGTTTGATAACTTAAACCTAAGTAGGATTAGGTTTCCGACAATGCAACTTTCATGTCTTTGACCATGTAAATGACTTCGCCGTCTGCTTCTACAATCCCGTTGGCCACACCCATCGTGAGGCGGCGGGTTTGGATCGCTTTGGTGAAGTCGATTTTATAGGTTAGTTTTTTGCGGTCAGGACGCACCATGCCGGTCAATTTAACTTCGCCTACACCCAATGCATAGCCACGGCCCTGCCAGCCGCGCCAGCCAAGGTTAAAGCCGGTAAGCTGCCACAAGCCATCGAGACCCAAGCAACCTGGCATGATTGGGTTGCCAGGGAAGTGGCAGTCAAAGAACCAAAGGTCAGGCGTAATGTCGAATTCTGCAACAACGTGGCCCTTGCCATGCCCGCCGCCATCACCTGAGATGTCCGTGATACGATCCATCATCAGCATGGGTGGGGCTGGTAACTGGGCATTGCCCTCTCCGAACAGTTCGCCGCGCGAACATTTCAATAGGTCGTCCTTGTCAAAGCTTGTTGGGTAAAGGGACATGTTGGCGGCTCTCCATAACGTATTTAGTGTTTCTCCCCTTACCATCGCAATTTGTGGTCCTGCAAGGGTAGGGGCACGCATGGCGAACGCTTAAAACTGTGATGTGTTTTTTGCGATGCGCTATCCGGGCAAATTGGCAGCTTGTGCAGCTAAGCGGAGTATTGTGCAGTTTATACCCAATTCATGGAAAGCAATTGAAAACATGTGTCGGTCACACTAGGTGTGGTTCGAGAATGGCTTGCAAAGGCGCAATGATAATGTCGCAGGAACAGATAGGAACGAACTGGTTGGCAACTGCTGGGCTTCGCCCAACGCGTCAACGCGTGACTTTGGCGGCTTTACTGGTTGGGGATGGTCAGCACCGTCATGTCACTGCCGAAAGCTTGTTTGATGCAGCCCATGTCAAAGGCAACGCTGTGTCGCTAGCGACTGTCTATAATACTCTCAGTGCGTTTTGTGATGCAGGGCTTATGCAAGAGGTCACTGTTGATGGTTCAAAAAGCTACTTTGACACCAATACACATGATCACCCGCATTTTTACTGGGAAGACGAAGCCAGATTAACTGATGCGCCATCAGAACAGTTGGTAATTGCGCAGTTGCCTGATGTACCTGAAGGTGCGGAAATCGCATCCGTTGATGTTGTCATCCGTTTGCGCCACAAAGCCAAAAAATAATCCAAGTTTGAGTTAGCATTTCACGTGGTGGGCTTGCCTTAATACACGATTGCAAACTAGCGTGCGCCTAAGAGTTCAGGAGCACATACATGACCCATCCACTTATTACGCAAGATCACATCGACACCTTCCAGAAGGACGGGGTTGTTATGATCAAAGGATTGTTTGCTGATGAAGTTGTTACGTTGCGCGAGGGCGTCGCCCGCAACATGTCTGATCCTGGGCCATATGCTGCGGAAAATTTGCATAAAGGGGAGGCAGGTCGCTTTTTTGATGACTATTGTAACTGGTCCCGCATTCCCGAGTTTGAAAATGTTATTCGCAACTCTGCTGCTGCTGAAGTTGGTGCGGATCTGATGCGGTCCAATTCGGTCCAATTGTTCCATGAACACGTATTGGTTAAAGAACCCGGAACCTCAAAGCCGACACCATGGCACACGGACGGCCCATACTATTTTGTTAAAGGTCAGCAAACGGTTAGCTTTTGGTCGCCTCTGGATGCGGTAACAAATGCCAGCTTGCGTTGCGTTGCGGGGTCACATCTTTGGGGAAAACCAGTTTTGCCGACACGTTGGCTTAGCGAAACAAATTTTTACCCAGATGACGAGACATATATGACTGTGCCTGACCCTGATGCCGAAGGGATGAAAGTCGTTGAGTGGGCATTGGAACCGGGCGATGCCGTGGCATTTAACTATAATATTCTTCATGGGGCACGTGGGAACGAGGCCACACTAAGGCGGCGGGCATTTTCGCTGCGCTTGCTTGGGGATGACGCACGCTATGTGGAACGCCCAGGGCCAACATCACCACCTTTCCCTGGACATGATATGACGCCCGGTCAAAAGCTCCGGTCTGATTGGTTTCCAACATTGTTTGAACGCTAATTCGGTCTGCCAACTTAGCTTTATATTAGAACCACTGTCCTGGTTCTATTAGCCCCAGATCAAGTAGCTGACGCGAATGCCATTCAAAAGCAACAGAGTTGTGCCATTTGAAGGTTGAGATGTCTAATGTGCTGACTGGGTTTTGTTTTAACGCCTTGGCCGTTCTGGATGAACAGATGGCAGACGTCAGGTTGTGGTGCTACGGGCAGGCGTATGTGTTGTACTCTTCGTCATTAAATGTGTGATCTTCACGAAGTTTCAGACCCTCTTTGGATTTGAATAGTGCGATGCGGTCAATCTTACGCCGGGCCAGAGGGACTTGCTCTTCATAGCGCCAGCGTAATCCACCGAAGAAATCCAATTGACGTTCTTTAGTGTGGTTGTGGTTATTGATGTCTGGGCGCGCCAGTGCGCAATAGCCAGAACGATCAAGGTGAGCGCGATCTAAGGGCACCGCATCAGGGTTAGCGTCTAGATCATCAGAAAATAAATCGACCACGTAGGTTAGCATCGAATGGCGGCGTTCCTCGGTATGGAACGATAGCATTTCACTAACTGTACGTGTTTCGCAAAATGGGTGGAACAGGTATTCTGCGTTAAAACAGTAGTACATCCAAAGACCGGGGGCCGCAGCAATCACGCTGTTTACCGCAAGTTCCATGGCACCTTCGCGTGCAATGTTATACCCTACGCGGTTAACCAAGTCCTGTAGATCTCGTGGCAACGCAAATTCGTCTGGCATAAAGACTAAGATGCTTGCGAAGCCTGCCTGCCGGTGATGGCGTAGGGTGGTCGCAATCTCGACATCATCCTCAACAAAATAATCGCAACAGGCCCTTTGTCTAGGGCTGTAGTCACGTCTTCTAAGAATGTATCTAGGTCTTAGTATTGCATTGGATACTCGTTTAAAGTGTAGTGCCTAAATTCCTTCAAATCTGCGCGCATTGCAAGCGGCACTTGCCCCTGTTAGACGACGCTTAACTGCCAAAATCATACCGGATTATGACTATGACTAGCCCAAAGAAGCTCTTCATCAAAACCTTCGGCTGCCAGATGAACGTCTATGACAGCGAACGCATGGCTGAAGCGCTGGGTGGCGAGGGGTATGTTGAGACGAAAAGCCAAGAAGACGCAGATATGATTCTGCTGAACACTTGCCACATCCGCGAAAAAGCAGTGGAAAAAGTCTATTCTGATTTGGGCCGGTTGAAGAAATTCAAAGAAGCCAACCCTAATCTTAAAATTGGAGTTGCGGGATGCGTGGCACAGGCTGAGGGCGGCGAAATTATGCGTCGTCAACCGTTGGTCGATTTGGTTGTTGGACCGCAGTCCTATCACCGTCTCCCAGAAATGGAAGCTTTGATCCAGCAGGGTAAACGCGCACTGGACACGGATTTTCCTGAAGAAGACAAGTTTGAGAAGCTTAAAGCACGCCCTAAAGCCCCGCGTGGCCCGACTGCGTTCCTGACCGTTCAAGAAGGTTGTGATAAATTTTGCGCTTTCTGTGTAGTGCCATACACGCGCGGAGCTGAAGTAAGTCGTCCGGTAACACGTATTCTTGATGAAGCACGCAATCTTGTGGAACGTGGTGTGCGCGAAATTACCTTGCTGGGTCAGAATGTTAACGCATATCACGGTGAAGGCCCAAAAGGGACCGACTACACACTGGCACAGCTTATCTGGGAACTGGATAAGGTTGACGGGTTGGAGCGTATTCGCTTCACCACAAGCCACCCAAACGATATGACAGATGAGTTGATTGAAGCGCATGGTAATTGTGCAAAACTGATGCCGTATCTGCATCTTCCTGTCCAATCAGGAAGTGACCATATTCTAAAACGTATGAACCGCAGCCACACAGTAGAAAGCTATTTGCGCGTGATCGAACGCATTCGCGCAGCGCGTCCAGATATTGTATTGTCAGGTGACTTTATTGTCGGCTTCCCTGAAGAAACTGAAGCTCATTTCCAAGAAACCTTGGATTTGGTCGAGGCAGTGAAATATGGCTACGCGTATTCCTTTAAATACTCCACACGCCCAGGTACGCCTGCAGCGGAACGCGCATTAGTGGATGCAGCCGAGGCAGATGAACGCCTGCAACGCCTGCAAGCCTTGATAACGCAGCATCAGCGCGAGATTCAGGACGGCATGATCGGACGAGAAGTCAGCGTCCTTTTCGAGAAAGTGGGCCGCGATGAAGGGCAAATGGTTGGTAAATCCGAGTATTTACATGCGGTCCATGTCGCGAATGCAAATGCCCAAGTCGGGGATATTGCAAAGGTGAGAATCGTTGATGCAGGAACGAACTCACTCAAAGGCGAACTTACCTGACGGTAACGTGTTTGGGCAGAGATCGGCATGAGCACCTATGAAAATGTGATTTTTTTACGACTAGGGGTGTTTTGCTCTACTATATGTTGTGAATTCACCTTCAAATAGCCCGATTTATTACTTATCCTCGCTTCATAAGAGCATAAGCCAGCGTTTATTTCGGCGTCCAAGGCTTGTGCGGCGGAACAAAAAAAGGGACAGGGCTGAGGGGTATAATTTTTCTAATGCCGTACGTAACGTTCTGGCTGGGAAAGCTGCAGCGGCAGTCGCTTTACCACTGGAAGGACAAGCGCGTCTGCGCAAGGTCTTTTCGGTTTGATAAAAGCGCAGAAAAATAAATATGCTGCCGCAATCTTGATCGATCCAGATGGATGCGAACACTGGGTAATGGATGATGGCGTCGAGGGATACATGTCTCTGCACACCAACCGCCAAGGTATTCCTGTCTGTTGTCGCAGTGATGTTTTTGGCGTGATGGAATTTGATCAGTTCTTTGCGACCTATAGTGCAAGAATTTCTGCTGCTGGACGCGAGTGTTTGGCCCAGTTCTTTTAACAGACTGGTGCAACCAGCTATATCATTACAGGTCACACGGATGCGCGCGCTTCTGATGAGTAAAACATGAAGCTCTCTTACAACCGTGCTTCTTCTGTTGCTCGAATTGCACAAAGCGCTGGTGCACGTATTGCTGACGTCCGCGGTTATGGCGAGGTATGCCTTCTGCTTCAAATAAAACAGCGCACGGCATGCAAAATAACCGCCAGGTTGAAATTATCTGCATTCGTTAAGGGAACCAAAATGACCTTTGTAAAAATTATCACGGCCTGTTCGTTGGTTGCCTCATTGGGTGCGTGTGAGGTTGCTGGCAGTGGCAACAAATCAGACAAAACAATTGACCGTGGCTTTGACAAAAAACACCTTAGCCAATTGGTTGCTGGTGTTTGGGTTGATCCAAATGGATGTGACCACTGGATCATTGATGATAGTGTTAAGGGCTATTTTTCCCAACGTCTCGACAAATATGGTAAGCCTGTTTGCTCAGGAATTGCGGAACCAAACACTGCGACTGGCCTGTTCAAGTCAGGGTCCACATTCGGTGATCCAATCTAAAGCTGAATTAATTGCATAATTTTGCGCCGTGGCGATATTCGCCGCGGCTTTTTTGTGGGGAAAGGGCAAAATCAGCTTTTGCCCTATTGTACCTACTCTGTGAACAAGCCACCCTTGGGAAAAGACAGATAACCCGTGAATCAGGAGCACATTTTTGTCCCCAAGCGACGTACCTTTAGACCCAGCAGGTTCTAAACCTTCGAACCCCGAAGCACGGGTTGAATTCCCAGACAACCGTTTGTTGATGGATGTTTGTGGAGAATTTGACAGTAATCTAACAACAATTGAAACTTCGCTCGAAGTGCAGATTGTGCGGCGTGGAAATTCGATTGTTGTGATCGGCGACGATCTTGCACGTGACCGCGCGATTGAAATTTTGAACGCGTTATATCTACGCCGTGTCAATGGCCGTGATGTTGAGGCCGCAGATGTCGATCGTGAACTGCGGATGGGTGGCCCAGATGAAGACGTGGGCAAGCGTAATCTGGTCAAAGGTGATCAATTGGAAATGTCCGTCGGTGCGCGCTTTGAAATCAAGACCCGTAAAAAATTGGTTGAACCACGCACCGATGCACAAAAAACCTATGTGCAATCGTTGTTTGAAAACGAACTGGCTTTCGGAATTGGCCCTGCTGGTACAGGTAAAACCTATCTTGCTGTGGCTGTTGGTGTTTCAATGTTCCTCTCCGGTAAGGTCGACAAGATCATCTTGTCGCGTCCGGCAGTTGAGGCAGGAGAGCGTTTGGGCTTTTTACCTGGAGCGTTGGAAGAGAAAGTAGATCCCTACATGCAGCCGCTTTATGATGCGCTGAATGACTTTCTACCGGGTAAACAACTGGCAAAACTACGTGAAGAAAAAATCATTGAAATTGCACCCTTAGCCTTCATGCGTGGCCGCACACTGTCTAGTGCCTATGTTGTTTTGGATGAAGCGCAGAATGCCACAACGATGCAAATGAAGATGTTTTTGACCCGTCTCGGCAAGGGATCACGAATGGTAATTACGGGTGACCGCACACAAATAGATCTGCCGCGTGGTGTACCATCAGGATTAGCAGACGCGGAACGGTTGCTTAGCAAAATTCCGAAGGTCAGCTTCAATTACTTCACATCTAAAGACGTTGTGCGTCATCCTTTGGTTGCTGCTATTATCGAGGCTTATGAGGCGGACGAACCTCACAAGCAGTCAAACTGATGGTAGAAGTAGATATCGTTTTTGAGGATGATCGTTGGCTTGCCGTTGATCTACAGACAATTGCTGATGCTGCAGTTACTGGCGTTTTGGAGCGCCTTGAAATTGACGGTGAGGACGGGGAAGTGGCGGTTCTGGCCTGTGGCGACGCACGCATAGCTGAACTAAATGCGGATTTTCGCGAAAATCCCACAGCTACGAACGTTTTGAGTTGGCCAGCGGCAGAGCTTAGCGCACAGGACGCAGGTGATTTGCCAAGCCAACCGGTACATGATCCAATGGGCGGCCTTGAGTTGGGCGACATAGCAATTAGCTATGGCACATGTGCATCCGAAGCGATTGCTGCGGGCAAGGCAATGCAAGACCATGTGATGCATTTAATGATCCATGGGACGCTTCATTTGTTGGGTTATGATCACGTGCGTGACCAAGATGCCACGTTAATGGCAGCGTTAGAGGTAGAAATACTTGAAAAAATGGGCATAGATGACCCATATTGTACAAGATAGGCAGATCACTCTGTCTTGGTTAACGGCAGAAATCGCTGCCCCTATAGAACGGAACCCAATGGGCGACACTGACGACGGATCGTCTGGCGCAGCGCAACGCGCGCAGTCAGACAATGTAACGACCACTTCATCGAGTGCTGTTCCGGTTTTGGAACCATCTGAAACTGTAGAAACGCCGAAGCGTAAGGGTGGGTATTTGACCCGTTTTATTGCTTCGTTCGGCCCGAAGGACGTTGGTGAGGAAATCGAAATGACACCTCAGCCAGCACGCTTCAAATACGGTCATGGCATGTTGAACCTGCGCCGCATGCGGGTCGAAGATGTCGCTTTGCCCAAAGCCGATATTATTGCTGTTTCTATGACCGTGTCTCTGGAAGAACTTGTTGCTAAGTTCAAAGAGAGCGGCCTCACACGACTGCCCGTTTATGATGGAACGCTGGATACCCCCGTGGGATTCGCCCACCTTAAAGACCTTGCTTTGACCCACGGCTTCAATGGTGGTGGCGGTGCATTTGATCTTGCAAAGATGCTTCGGCCCCTACTGTTTGTGCCGCCTTCGATGACGATTGGCGTTTTGCTGACGAAAATGCAGGCTGAACGACGTCACATGGCCTTGGTCATTGATGAATATGGTGGGGTAGATGGTCTTGCCACGATTGAGGATTTGATCGAGCAAGTTATTGGTGAGATCGAAGATGAACACGATGTTGATGAAGATCAACATTGGAGCCTCGAAAAGGTGGGCGTTTATCTGGCTCTTGCTAAAACACCGCTTGAGGATTTTGAGTCCGAAGTGAACCTGTCGTTGACTGAACACGAAGACGTTGACGGTGAAGACATTGAAACGCTTGGTGGGCTTGTGTTTATGTTAGCAGGACGCGTTCCTGCGCGCGGCGAAGTCGTGATTCATCCTGATGGCATTGAATTTGAGGTTGTCGATGCAGATCCACGTCGGATTAAACGCCTTCGTGTTTGCCTGCCTGATCACGCGGGATGATTGATCACTTCAAAGCGTTGAAGCTTTGGGCGCAAAGCCTTTGTGCGATTTTTGTCGGTGGGATCGGTGCCTTGGCGCAGCAACCATTTGCCATAGTACCGCTAATAATTGTTATGATGGCGCTGGGTTTCATGGGCTTGTTAACCTCTTCCAGCATGCGCCATGCCGCACATATTGGCTGGATGATTGGCTTTGGCTATTTCCTGATCACGCTGCAGTGGATAACAGCCCCGTTTCAAGTGGATGCGCAACAAACCGCATGGATGGCACCATTCGCTTTGGTTTTGATGGCGGGTGGCATGGCACTATTCTGGGGGCTGGCGTTCATGCTGGCTCGCTATTTGGGACCCGTTTGGGCATTAGTTGTGACATGGCCTTTGGTCGAACTTTTACGGGCCTATGTCTTTACAGGTTTTCCGTGGGGTTCACCGCCACAGGCTTTGGTGGACGCACTTGCAGGGCAGTCACTGGCACTAGTTGGTCCGCACGGAGTCATGTTCGCAATGTGTGCTGGGGCATTTGCAATCTTTCAATCAAAGAAGGTCTCCAATGTTGCGTTCATAGGTTCCTGTCTTGTTGCGTTGGTACTAACACTTTGCCCTCCTTTGACAGGTCCCGCAGTATTAACAGAGCACATTGTGCGCCTAGTTCAACCGAACGCACCACAGCGCGATAAGTGGAATCCAGCGAAATTTGGCATTTTTATCGACCGTCTCTTGCAATCCACGCAGGCGGGCGATGTACCTGACTTGGTCCTGTGGCCTGAAACAGCGTTGCCGTATCTTGCACACAATGCACCTGGAATTTTGCAGGCTGCTGGTGAAGCTGGCCGTGGTGCGCAAGTTGCTTTAGGCATTTTGCGTGCTGATGGGCCTACATTATATAACAGCATGGTGGTTCTCGATCCTCTCGGTCAAATCACAGCCACCTATGACAAACACCACCTGGTCCCATTTGGAGAATACATGCCTTTGCGACCAGTTTTGTCTGCGCTGGGGTTGCACGTCTTTGCGGATATGTTTGGAGATGGTTTCGGTGAGGGGGAAGGAGCACAAACCCTTGATTTTGGCGCGCTGGGAAAGGGGCTTCCTTTGATTTGTTACGAAGCCGTTTTCGCGCATGATGTTGGGGCTGCGAAAGACAGACCAGACTTTCTTATTCAGCTCACAAACGACGCATGGTTCGGTATATTTGCAGGGCCAAAGCAGCATTTAGCACAGGCCAAAATGCGTGCGATCGAGCAAGGTTTGCCAATGGCGCGAGCCGCGAATACTGGGATCAGCGCTATGATCGATCCGTATGGGCGCGTGTTAAACAGCCTTGCACTGATCGAATCGGGATTTGTGGATGGACTGCTGCCCAAACCGTTGCCACCGACGATTTATAGCAAGCTTGGGGATCTTCCGATCGTGATCCTATTGCTATTTGTGGTTTTCATAACTTTTTTACAAAAAATGACGTTTGGCCGCAGCCGCAAATGATTGACCCCCCAGCGACAAAACGATATGAGCAGCATCGATGACCCACAACGGCTTCCTGACGTGGCGCACATAAGAAAATTGGAGCACTTTATGTCCCGTAAAAATTATACTTTTACTTCTGAATCCGTTTCAGAAGGTCACCCAGATAAGTTGTGTGATCGCATTTCAGATGCGGTGTTGGATGCGTTCTTGAGTGAAGAACCAGAAGCGCGCGTTGCAGCTGAAACATTTGCAACAACCAATCGCGTTGTCATCGGTGGCGAAGTTGGATTGTCTGATCAATCCAAACTCAAAGACTACATGGGGCGTATTGAACAGATCGCGCGCGACTGCGTCAAAGACATCGGTTACGAACAAGATAAGTTCCATTGGAACACGATTGAGGTTACGAACCTATTGCACGAACAGTCAGCTCACATTGCTCAAGGTGTTGATGCGGCGGCAGACAAAGATGAAGGCGCAGGCGACCAAGGTATTATGTTTGGTTACGCGACAACTGAAACCGAAGAGCTGATGCCAGCCCCGATCCAGTATTCCCATGCAATCCTTCGCCGTTTGGCTGAGGTCCGTAAGAACGGGACTGAGCCAGTTTTGGGTCCAGACGCAAAAAGCCAATTGTCGGTGGTCTACCGTGACGGCAAGCCAGTCGGCGTCTCTTCAATCGTACTGTCTACACAGCACCTTGATCCAAATCTAGAATCCTCTGACATCCGCGCAATCGTGGAACCATATATCCTTGAGGTTCTTCCTGAAGGCTGGATTACCCCTGATACAGCATGGCATGTGAACCCAACTGGTAAGTTCGTAATTGGTGGGCCAGATGGCGATGCAGGCCTAACAGGCCGGAAGATCATTGTTGATACATACGGCGGTGCAGCACCGCACGGTGGTGGCGCATTCTCTGGTAAAGACCCAACCAAGGTTGACCGCTCCGCCGCATATGCTTCACGTTATTTGGCAAAGAACATTGTTGCATCTGGCATGGCTGATAAATGTACAGTTCAATTGAGCTACGCAATTGGCGTGGCCAAGCCGTTGTCGATCTACTGTGATACATTCGGTACGGGTCAAATTGACGATGCCACGATCGAAAAAGCGATCGACAGTGTTATGGACCTGACGCCACGCGGCATCCGCTTGCACCTCGGTTTGAACAAGCCGATCTATGAGCGCACAGCAGCCTATGGCCACTTTGGACGTAAGCCTGAAGCTGATGGTGGTTTCAGCTGGGAGAAAACGGATTTAATAGAGGCTTTGAAAAAAGCCGTTTAAGTCTACTAATGTAACATTTTGACGGGCAGCGATCAATCTTGACGCTGCCCGTTTTCATTTTTGCGACGTGTTAACTAACGGTATTAATCGATCTGTTCCATAGCATACGCTTGCCTTGATGCGCTGGGCTGGATAAACCGCGCCCATGACACAACCTGTACGCCCACACCGCAATTTTTATGGCCGGCTCAAAGGCAAGCACCTCAAGCAATCGCAAGAGGGCTATTTGACCGAAGACCTTGATGCATTGTCCCCGGGGGCAGTTGATTGGGATGTGAACCCGGATCGTAATAATCTGGATCTGAACGCCTTGTTTGATGGCAAGCCCACGTGGCTTGAAATCGGCTTTGGTGGTGGTGAACACATGGTGCACCAGTGTGGCCAAAATCCTGATGTTGGCATCATCGGATGCGAACCCTATATCAATGGCGTTGCGATGCTGCTGGGCAAGATCAGAAAAGCGGGTGTCAAAAATCTAGCTGTTTATCCGGGTGACGTGCGTGATATGTTCGACGTATTGCCTGATGCCTCAATTGATCGCGCGTTTCTACTATATCCGGACCCATGGCCGAAATCGCGCCACCATCGTCGTCGTTTTGTAACCGAAGAACATCTTGCGCCCCTTGCTCGCGTTTTAAGACCGGGTTCAGTTTTTCGCGTTGCGACTGACATTCCTGACTATGTGCGTCAAACCATGCAGGAAGTCCCAAAGCAGCCGTTTGAATGGACGGCTGAGGGACCAGAAGATTGGCGCGTACCGTGGGATGATTGGATCAGCACGCGTTACGAACAAAAAGCGCTACGCGAAGATCGTACACCGCATTACATGACCTTTATCCGTAAATAGGCATTTTGCCTTTCGACTGGACCAAAGTCTGCGTAGACGATAGGTCTGGCACTAACTTTAGACGATTTGAAAGACTGCATATGTCCAGCCACGGCACCCCAATTCCGATGACATCCTGCGCTTGTGGACCACTTAATGGGCGCGCTGAAGTGCCGGGTGATAAATCAATTTCTCACCGGTCTTTGATTTTGGGTGCGCTCAGTGTCGGCGAAACCAAAATCAGCGGATTGTTAGAGGGTCAAGACGTCCTTGATACCGCTAAAGCCATGCGTGCTTTTGGGGCCGAGGTTACTGATCTGGGTGAGGGGAATTGGTCTGTGCACGGCGTTGGCGTTGGCGGCTTTGCAG
>Ga0209712_10001595_pt1 | contig 19257 bp, 16 predicted proteins | sample ArcOceMetagenome_FD_187443 | JGI IMG/M metagenome (GOLD analysis project Ga0209712, IMG submission 187443) | Marine eukaryotic phytoplankton communities from Arctic Ocean - Arctic Ocean - Greenland ARC118M Metagenome (SPAdes) (version 2) | ecosystem: Environmental > Aquatic > Marine > Oceanic...
AACAATCAGCTCCGATGAAAACGTGATCATTGAAAATGTGATCAGATAATTTTAATAGATGTAAATATTATTTATAGCTATTTAAGTCGAGTCGTTTGCTTGCACCATCTCCTGGAGATCATGCTACCGGTAGCTAGCTCGGTTCTTTCGGAGAGACGTTGTCACCACCAAGCGTTCATTGGCTCTCAGGTCACTTGGGTATTTTTTGCGGGAGACTTGATTTTGATTTTCAGTCCCATCTTGGTCCAAACAGCCTCGGGCGTCTTCATAGGCCGTCGTTATAAGGACAACAATGATAAATGATAAGCGCACTGTATTCGGGAAATCTGGGTTGTCCATATAGTACTGATATCAAGGGACTGTTTAGGAAGAAGATATGTTCTATGGTACACGGTGGAGTAAAGAAAGATTGATGTTCCAATCAAGAAGTAGAAATGAGTGGTCTCAGAAGTATGTACTATGCCAGCCCAAGAGGGGGGGATTGCATGGATAGTTCTAAAAATAAGGAATCAGAACGAAACTTGAGAAAGGGGAGAGTAGAAACCCTTCAAATCACGCTATTCAGCATATTATTGCTCTAAATGCAATGCCAGTCGACTGCTGCAATGATAAACGTGACAAAAGCCACCGGCTTTGAACGATGTCGGACTTTTCCACCACATTTTTTCACCTTCACGATGGTTAGAAAGAAGCATCTTCCAATAAACTCGAAGCTACAATAGCGTATACGAATAATGCAACGCTGTTTAAAAATGAATCAAGATTTCCTGCCTCTGTCATCCTGATGAACGATAGCCGTGTCTGTATCCCGCCTTCGTTACGAATAACATAGGTAGGTGGTGTATTTTTTCCTTCTTTTTGCTGGAAAGATTTGCCATCAATGTTGTTGTAGTTCACCATATTATACTCCGCAAGAAATGGAAATGATGTTTGAGAGAGAGAACATTCTCGGTATGTACCATCGATGTAAGAGGCTTTCAATAGAGTGGAAGCAAAACCGAAATGAAGTTGATTCTGTAAATTATTATTCCCATTGAAAAAGCGAATTTAGAACAGTGATTTGAAACCTAAAGCATTTTGGCATTTTTGTTGTCACCACACAGCGAATGAGTGCGATGGTATATTTCTATTCTCGAATGGTCCTGACAACGCTAGTCCTTGGCACAGTAGTGACATTTTCAAGTGCGCAGTTTCAATCATCATCTAATATTTCAATCGATGAGAAGACATGGAAGTCGGTGCGTTTAGCATGGACGAATCAAGTTGAAAATCAATGTTCAGCCATCGTCGTTCAGTGGAGACCAAGTCTTGAGTATCACTATCCGTGGGCAAACAATTCTGTTCCAATTTCAACAGTAACTCGTGATTCTTCCCCTGAAATTCAATCTGTTACCACGCAGGTAGATGAAGACTCGTCCATTTCCTCGGGTGAATTTTGGTTGAGATGCGATGTTCAAGATGGCAGTGGAATGTTACCATATCATAAATTGGAATCGAGCACAATATCACATCCAATCCAATTCAACGCGTCTATTGATGCCTTTGAAAAGGCAGTGAGAAACATATCTGGTATTTCACATGTTCGTGTCTTTCGGTACGAGTCCACAAATGGAAATTATATTTGGCATGTAGAGTTTGATGTAAAGAATGGAAATGGAACGGGAAATATTCCACTTTTCCAAGTGCATAGGGAAACACTGGACGGGACATTTCGTGGAGCAAATCGAGTTTCTGTTAAGAGATTATCCAAGGCACGACCCACTGAATATCACAAGAATTTGACTGCGAATATCAAAGGCCTAGAATCAGAATCAATTTACGAGGTCCGAGTTGCTTATGAAAAGTGTGTTGACGGTCGAAGTTTGTTGAGCGATGTGATTCAAGTAAAGACAGATGCAATTCCTGCTGAAGCATTCGTTCCCGATGCACTTGACAATGCATCTAATGGGCAGTTAGAAAGTGATCATGTCATAAGACTCTCTGGTCTTGGGTGGTATGCGGCAAATATGGCAGACTCTGATTATTTTGATGGCGCTGGTTTTGGAGGCTCGGATGCGTCTGATGGCAGAGGTGGGCTGATAGTAATCGTTGCTTATGGCAGTGAAGACTTGCTGGTTCTGAGAAGAACTCGGTTCTTTTCAAATGGATCAGCGCAATTTTATGAAGTTCCTCACCTAGAAAGCTCGACTGAAATGAATTCTATGGACGTTTCTTATATCGATATAAAGTTATGGGGAGCAGGTGGATCTGGGGGGGGGTATCCTCCACGTGAACAGCGCAACAACTCAGATCCTTTTGAAGGTGGGCTAAGCAATGGTGGTGCAGGGGGCTTTACTCAAACACGTATTAAAGTTTCACCTGGGGAAATAATTAGACTGTTCGTAGGGGCCGGAGGTAAATTCAATCCGTTAGATTTTGATGGCGAAGACCAAGTTGGTTTCAACACAGGTGGTAAAGGAGGTATTAGTGTAATGGGTCCATACGCGGGGAGCGGAGGGGGGTTCAGTGCTGCATTTCAGAGTAATGGGCAGCTCATTGCTATGGCTGGAGGGGGGGCGGGTGGAGGCGCTACTCACTATTGTTGCTCTCATGGTGGTGCAGGGTCGGGATTTGAGGGAGAAAGTGGGTCGTCGCCAGAAACGCCCTCATCGTTGAGTAAAATACAGTCAGTTGATCCTAGAGATAAAAATGGTTTACCACCGCACCATAAGCATTTAGACCTTGGTTTTGCTCCTAATGCTGAAAACACTCAAATCTGTCATGGTGGCATAGGTGGAGGTTTAAACGGTGTTGATGAGCAGGAAAAGAGAAGTGAATATATTGTGTACGATGATGGAATTAGAGCCGGGGTGTCAAAAAGTGAGAACACGTATATTGGTGGAAAAGGTTCTGACGGGAAAGAAGCTGGTGGAGGTGGAGGCTCTGGTTTCTTCGGGGGTTCTGGCGGCGGGGCTGGAGTAGGTAAGAGGTTTATTTCTTGATGGCTTTTGCGGTGTCAACTGGCTCGTATTCTCATAAAAAACCAACACTGCACATAGATGGTTGTGGAGGTGGAGGGGGGTCCGGGTTCGTTGACTATTCTGTGCAACATCAGGTGGGGAGAGCTGTCAACGAATTTGCAAGTTATCTGCCTCCTCCAGACGTCGCAGAGGTTCGTCATGATGCGCTTAGAATACGATGGGATCACGGCAAAGAAAAGAAAAGTATAGTTCACACCGTTCGCTTTTACCAAATTGAACTTTCCCTGGGTGGCCAGGGTCGTGTATGTTCAGACTCCTACAAAGTTGTCGACAATATCATTGCCCAGTATAAGGGCCAGACTCGAATTGAAGAACTTTCTCCATCCACAACGTATTGCATTCGATTGGTTGCAGTGGGAGAGCATGGAATCAACAGGAAATCGCTCCCGACAACAATCCAGACTCTGTCTGCTCCAACTAATATTTGGTGGTTGAGTTATCCAAGAGATAACATCGATACAAGTGCAGTGATGACTAGTGATACTTCATTTTGCGAACATATGAAGTATCCAACAGCGAGAAGAGGTCACAGCATCTCATTTTTGAATGGATACGTCTACCTTTTTGGCGGTCGTACAAAGCTATGCATCTGCAGGAACACCGAGAATGAAAGCAACCCAATTTGTAGCGAGTCGGTCGTTTATTCAAATGAGGTATGGATGCTGAATCCTTTGACCAATATTTGGAAACTCCTAATTGGACATTCTTTGGATACCACATATACTCTTATACCAAAAGGCAGAGAGCAGCATAGTGCGACAGTTCTGCCAAACGGCAAAATTATTTTCATTGGTGGGAGGAACGAGGATTATGTCTTCGGAGATGTATGGGAGTTGGATGTTGGGGAAATATCATCGCACACATTTGCTAATTCAAAGCAAGGGATTACGTCCTTGCCTCTCGAAGATGGTGATATATGTTACGAACCAATTAATATCACCCTTGTTCGGGAGGGAGCAGGCAGAAGTGATGCATCATTGTGCGTTGCGGATCTGGCAGTGACGGTTCATTTTCACCATCCTTGCGTAGAACAAGTACGTTCATTATCACTATATGGACCTCTGGGGAACGAGGCAATGGTAAGAACGAGTAACACATACACTATTTCCCCATCCATCCATTTTTGCTCATACCGCATGTCTGTCAGTTGTACAAACGCTCTAGTAATTACAAGGACCAATGCACTGTTTTCAATTCAACTCTACGATTTGGAAATGGCGGGCGAAGCTCTTTTCTCATAACCGATGACCTGATCAATACTGACGCAGATATAACTACATTGACTACATACAAACCACTTGAAGATTTCGAGACCCGTTACAAGGGAATCCCAAGTGGAAATTGGACACTAGCAATTCATGACGGGGTGAGGGATGGATTATTCGGAATGCTTCATGAATGGACTCTCACTTTAGCAGTCAATTATTGTACTGACGAAGTGACTTGGTCAAAACTCTCGAGTAATGTTTGCGACTCAACGATTTCCACCATCGATGGACTGCTTCGCCAATGTCCAGACGAGGATCACCTGCATACAGAATCCAAGGCAGCGTCGAGGGAACTTTTCACTCCTAGACATTTGCACTCTGCCATTGCCGTCCGTGACAACGTGTATATTTTTGGAGGTTTTGCCTTTGGTGACATTGCAGAGACGTGGCGCTTCAGCTACTCGTCAAAGATCTTCACAAGATTGAATGGAGTTCACGATAATAAAGCGAAGCATGGTCGAATGTCTGTATTGACACCTTATGGCATCATTGCACTTGGGGGGATATCCACTGAAGAAATGAAGAAAACAAACGAAACTCTCAATGAAACTGTTTATCTATACAACGTTCTTACGGAACAAGTGTCAAAGCTTGGAAATGATGAAATGTAAGTGAATTTATGATTCTCGTCCCGTCTTTATTCTTGATGCCGAGTAGAGCTCTAAAACACAAATTCGCACAGAATCTCAAGTAATGCAATTGGCCCAACTCATAGATACTTGGGAGGATTGACTTTCATCAGACAATCCCATTTCAAGTTACAAACGGACATACTGCAGAACTATGGAAGAATAGACAGTTTGGTTGATCCTGCTCTACTCATATTTGGCGGCGATCGAAATGCACCAAATAATTCATTTCTTGCGGACCAATGGATCTTCACTCTCGGACATCTTCATTTCTTGAAAAAAGAAGATCTCACTGCTACTCGCAACGAGATGTGTATGTCATGGTTGAAACCCAATAGAACCGACGACACAAGGTTTGACTGGAGTTGCGCTACTCTCGCTGATGTGAACTCTGTTGACCCATGCCGCTGGGAGGATGTTGTCTTCGTGGCTTGGTGTACGGAGCAGTACAATTCGTTTACCTCGCCATTTTAGTTCAAGGAAGATACCGCAGAGTCGTCAAGTTCCCCTCGTGGAGAAGTTGGAGAATGCGCACTAAGTGATCCAGCAGTTTTATAACCACCACATGTACCACCCATCAGTTACAATTTGTTCATAACTTTAAAAAATCTTTGGCTAAACTTCTGCTGTCCATTGAAAGCCCTACCCTTCAAAGCTCCTAAGGATCTGTTCTCCGATAAACCCCATACATGTTTTGCGATCTCCTTATCCATGTCAAAAATCACTTCCCTTTACATCAAATACAGCTACACACAGTATACCATATTCAATATTGGTTATCACTTTGCAAATTGCTTCGTGACGATGATCGTCTGCATTCTTCTCTGCAAACACCAATCACAAATTTATAACGTTTTATATTCATGTCTTAATTAAGTTTTGCATCTATAATTCAATTTTGAACAACCGAACGTCACTTTCTAAATAGCGATATTGGCGTGTTAAAATTATAATAATAATAACTCAAAGGGCGTGTTTTAAAAATAACGAACAATGCCTCAGGCTCAGCAGAATTGTAAAGGTAGGAATGGTGAATCGTACATCAATAGGTAGAAACCGGTTTCGTGTGCCATGTGGCATATCACAGATCAAGTGCAATACATCAGAAAGCCTGGACGAGAGAATCTCAGCAAGGGAGAAAGTCGAAACGAGGACGACTACTACGTATTCACAAACCTCTGTAGTCTAGATATGGTATGCACAGGAAGCACACTGAACCCTCCACACCTCGTGTTTACAAACAGTATCTATCCCAGAGCTCCTGCTCCAACCTGATTTCCTACATCCCTGTTATCTTTGTCGAGCTCATTTTCATCATCAGCGCTTTTAATAGGCTTCTACCCTCGTACTAGTTCTCAGTCGTACCACTACTACTAGCTGTTAAGAACATCATTTTATCTTGTTTTGTCATCTCTCTTGTTCCAAAATTTCAAAGTGTACTGGAATGTCATGTTATCACCCACACACACGATTTCCAGACCTGCCTCACCTGCAGGCTTCAAGAAAATAATAATATGACTGTCATAGAAAAGAAAGATATTCAACAACTCGGTGACGATTCTCCCTATCATCATATAATCCAAGGAACTCCTCAGGGGTGGTCACATTTCCTACTTCGATGCCACGTTCATCATTCCAACCTTCGCACTTATATTTGACCAGCTTTCTAGCCTTGCCCTCCTCGGCTCTCTGAGAGGGACTATGATTCCTTTCCCAGCCACTCTCTTCCAGGCGAAGACAATGGTGGCTACTGCTTGCGTTCCTCATAACCACCGCCACCTGTCAAACCCAACTTCGGGTCTCCACACAAAGTATCTCGGACAGTCCTGGAACCTGCCTTTGCTCCAGCAATACAAGTTATCATATTTGTAAAATTATGGCCTTTTAGACACTCCTCTCAGTCGCTATGGCTCTTACTATCTTTCCACTTTTCGCACAGTAATCTGGAACTATCTTCACATAGTGAGTAGCTCAGCCACTCATCCTCCCTGGATAATTTGTTTCTTCCAGTAGTCATAATCATTTAACCATTTGTTGACACCTCTACCCCCTCCTCTCCACTCGTGAAAATAAAAATAAAACCTTTCTTCGGCATCCAACACCAAAGAAGATGAAAATGTAGCTACGTGAAACATAAAAACGAGCAAAAATTTTGTTCTTCTTCTTCCACTCCAATTGTTGGGCGAACTTATTTTTTTGCGTTTGTTTGTTTGTTGGAAAAACTTTTTAATCGATTTTCGTTCAACCTCATGCATGGTATTAAATACACGTTTGAACGTATTAGTATGGCATTGACGGCCTGGTTTCTATTCCTGTGGTGAAGAAACTCATTTTGAAGGTTGAATGGGGGGACTTAACTTCATATTATGTTATGAATACAGTTCTGCAATACCTGGTATTTATTATAAATAACAATAGTCCAGAATCATCAACCTAATCGTGAGCATAATATATAATAATTTACCATCCCTACTACCCATTTGGATTTCCCAATACAGAATATGCAGCATATTTGATTCCAGCTGATCAAAGCCCATTTCCCCCAGTCACACTCACTATGACTATCATACTCTTAAAAAGTTGTATCCGTCTTCATTGACATCAGAGTCTTCGTTGAGACTATACAAATACTCTGGACATCCGTTCTCTCTCGCCCATTGGAGGACGGAGAAATGGCCGTTAAGAAATGTAGGCTCACAAGTTTCCTCGCCCCAGTCGCAGCCGTTCTCTTTCGCCCATTGGAGGCAGGAGAGATGGCCATTTTCAGCAGCAGCCTCACAAGTCTCCTTGTTCCAGTCACAGCCGTTCTCTCGCAACCATTGCAAAGCTTGAAGTTGGCCACCTCACGCAGCAGCCTCACAAGTCCCCTCGTTCCAGTCACAGCCGTTCTCTCTTGCCCATTGGAGGCAGGAGAGATGGCCACCATGAGCAGCACCACGACAAGTCTGCTCATCCCAGTCGCAGCCGTTCTCTCTCGCCCACTGAAGGCAGGAGAGATGGCCATTATTAGCAGCAGCAGCACAAGTCCCACAGTCCCAGTTGCAGCCGTTCTCTCTCAACCATTGGAGGATGGAGAGATGGCCACTGCGAGCAGCATGCATACAAGTTTTCCAATCCCAGTCGCAGCCGTTCTGTTTCAACCACTGCAAAGTAGCAAGTTGTCCGTACTCGGCTGCTGTTGCACATGTGTGCGAACCAAAAGAACCCTGCCGCCAGTCATGTTTTTGCGTCCAAATATCCGAGTATCCTTGTGAACGTGCCCATTCCATTAAGCAGCATTTTGACAAGTCTCCTTGTCCCAGTCGCAGCCGTTCTCTCTCGCCCACTGGAGGCACGAGAGATGGCCACCTTGAGCAGCAGCAGCACAAGTCAGATGGTTCCAGTCGCAGCCGTTCTCCTTCAACCATTGTAATGCTTGAAGTTGTCCGGACTTGGCTGCTATTGCACATGTGAATGAACCAATACTAGAAACCCGAAAGTCATCGTCATTATCCTGCGTCCAAACGTCCGAGTATCCTTGGTTACGGGCCCATTCCATGACGTCCACACGACCGTATCTTGCCGCATTGTACCAGAAGAATACAAGTTGATCTATATCAGTTCCTTTATCTTGAAAGTACTTCATTGCACAGGACACAGAAGAGGTGACACTTTCTCCAGTTGTGATCTTTTTAAAATGTTTGTTAAGTTCGCTGGCTCTGAGTAACATCTTGCAGGCTAAAGGACCGTATCGAAAGTGTCCATTGCCACCAAGCAGCGTAATGGATATCCCTATTACTCCTTCAGAAAGATCATGGATCGTGGTCGCTCGTGGTGGTGGTCAGCACCATCCTCGTAGCGGTGGTCGTGGTTCTTGTGTTCTGGTGGTGGTTGCCGGCTGCTGCTTCTTGATGCATTTTGTTGTAAACCAAGTCGGATCTTTTTGGGAGGAGCAGGTGATTCAGAGTCTGCCATTGATTGTGCTTAATTAAACTTCTTTTATTCAATGTGTCGAGTTCGGGGTTCGGTTCGGGTTGCTTCAAAGGTACTGTATCATATGTACAAGAAAGCTTGAAGCTGTGTGTGTTCTGCGTTAGGCGTTATTATTAGGCGTTACAATTTGAAGTTCCGCGAGTGTGATCGATGAGTGTTTGTTTGTTCGTGAAGCTTCCAACTCTTTTTCCCCGCGCGTAGATTGAAAATACATGATGCTTCTCTTCGACATTGAACATCAATCAGTGGTCAGCTGGTTTGGATTTTCGATTTTGGTTGGTCCATCCTAAACTTCGACGAAACTACACACCCACTACACCAATAACAAACACGTTTGAGTCAGTAGTCAGTACCATCACCATACAATTCCAAGGAAAGAATCCTAGCACATCTCCAATCTGTTGCTGATATATAATAAACACAAACATGAGACTTCCAACATTAACATTGCCAGCATTAATATTAGCGACTTGTGCCTCTTGCACTTGTGCGTTTCTGCCTCACATTTCGCATTCTATCTCCTCCAAGAAAAACGCAGATACTATTCCTAATGCAGTTTCTCATGCAAATCGTAACAGCAATTCTGACAACATACGAGAGAAAACAAACACAAACACAAACCACCAAATCGACATCGACATCGACATTGACATCAATCCCACTACCAACATGAACAGACGAGATATGTTTACTGCCATGATTGGATCCTCACTGGCGATCGCTGCCGGAACTTTTCTTCCTCCACCATCACTGGCCAAAGAGGGATATCTGCCCGATATGGCCGGCGGAGGACTCGTAAAGGCAAAAGGTGTCGGCGGTCTCCCGAAAAAAATTCGTGCTGTTTCAAATATCATGGTAAGTAATTTATTATACTTGAAATTGAATACGAATACGAATGAGAATACGCATGTCAAACACTGTTCTTACTTTTCATTACTCACTACTCACTCTCTCGCTTTCACTTTCACTTTCACTATTCACTCCCAGGACGAACTGCAACGCGACCTCATGCAAGAAAGATGGGACCTCGTCGAAAAGTACCCAGACCAACTGCGCTCCTTCGTACCCCTATTCACTACCTTCACCGACGCCGCCTTTCCATCCGACGAACCCACCGATAACGGCTTACGCGTCGCACTCCGCTATGAAGTTGGTAGATTCTTTGCAGGTGTCGAGAGAATGAAGCAAGCGACTGCGAGGAGGAACTTGGATGAGGCATATGTCGCTTATTCAGAGATGAGCCTTCATTTCGATAGATATTTGCATGTTGGTGGATTGTACACCTATTATGATGCTACTGTCACTAATGAAGACTATTTCAAGAATGTAGCGAGTGAAGCATTGGTACATAGCGATCCAAAGAAGGATCCAGCTGAAGTCAGAGATTTAATTGTTTTGACAAAGGGAACAGATATGGGAAAAACTGGAATAGTCATTGGTATTTATCCCGATGGAAGCAATAAGTGTATTGTCAAGTTGGATCGATTCAAAGGATTGAGAGAGATTCGTGTTGTTCCAAGAGATGTTGTTGCAAAGAGGTTAGGGGAACAAGCTCCCGACGATGTCTTTTTGATTCCAAGAAAGAATGGAAATGGAAACAGCAAAAAATCATAAGAAACGCTGCACTATACCCTACTGCAAGATTTTTGATTGCATCATCAATCCTCAACAACACGCAGAAGTGGAACCGGAACGATGTCGCATTCATGGTCACTTAGTTTTTACTTTATTGAAATAGAATGACTCAATCTGAAATTATGATTTTTAATCACAGCATTGCATTGCAATGATCTAAAGAGTATGGTATCCTAGAAGTACAAGCGAAGCTTAAGCCATTTGCTGCAGCTCTAGTCAGCTGCAAATGCAAAAATCCTACAGGTCCTGTACGGTACATACAAACGTACACTATTGTATTTATGAAATGGCATTTACTTCAACTTTTGCAATCCAAACATTTTCATGCCTGCAATTGCAAGTGACGAACCCAACAGCCCATTGGCCAATCTTACTGCAAATATAACAGCAGCCTTGACAATTGGAAACTTTCGAAACAAATTTTCTACAACAATTGGTTCAACAATGCCTTGTAACAGCTGATACCGAATATTGCTCACAAACGCCATAAATCCTCCCGTGTATAAACATGCATGCAGAATGTTCATACTCGCCGTTGCTGCTTCATAGGATGGGACTAGAAGTGACCTCAAGGAAATTAGAATTTGAGTCAGACCATATCCAATGGCACTGGCAATGAATCCTGCTTTGAATAGCGACGGGATGGGTAGAATGAATGCCATACCTCGTTGAGCGAGGGAATAAGATTTATCAGTTTGAAATGCATTGGTGGGAATGCTAATGTTTACATCTCCTTCATCTGTTGTGGATGAATTGGCATTGGCGCCCTCTGCCTTGGTATTAATAAATGTGGGAGCCACTCGCCACATGCTGTAATATTTCCCAGCGATTGCCGTCAATATTCCCGCAATAACGAAATCAATTTGAGGAATCATATTACCTGTCCCCCTTCTGGAGTATTCAGCAGTGAATTGTGTCCCTGCAGCTAATATTACTTCTGTAATGGATTTAGATAAAAAGTTTGGATCAGCAGCTAGACGTAGTGCAAATTGTTCTTTGATGGTTGTGGTAAGTTTGGTTTTGGATCTGGATATTCTGGATATGTAACTGGAACTGGAACTAGAACTAGATCCTCCGAGTTCGAGTTCATTTATTGAATCAGAATCAGGACCATTGGTCATTTTTATTGGCATTTGTTTAGGCATTGCTGCAGCTGCAACTGATAGTTTGCTGCACAAAGATGGGCTCATGAGTGCTTCTGTGGAAGCGATGTGCATGCACTTCCACATGAAGACAGAGATGATCGGCCATGATAATGATAATCTCATGGTGTTTGTTTGAATTGAATTGAGTAAGGCTGCGCAGGCACAACGATCAGCACGTCAAATTGTGGGGACAGGATGGATGATCAATGGAACAAAATTCAAAATGGTCGATGGTCAAGGATCGATGGGGGGGGTCGCAGCAGGCGAGGCAGGAGAGGTTCATTCAAAGGTGATTAATTTTAGTGTTTGTCTTCCTGTCACAGGTTCCTGTCACAGGTTAGGTTCGTGTTGGAAGCGAGAAAGTTGAACTTAACGAGATACGAACATAAGACGCTTGTTCGTGCGTCACAGAGGACATCCGCATTTTCAGAATTTGCTTCAGAATGTGACGCCAGCATGACATCATGACGTGTTAAAGAGGGTGAAAAAGTGAAGCGATCTTCTTTAGTCCCCAAAGTAGTATCATTGTTTTGCATTTTTGCAGCGACGACGAGCGAGAATCCTAAAATTCTTCTTGAGCATCGCCTTGCTTCTTTGCCAGGAAAGCTCAACACATAAAAAAGATCCATCATGGTGTTAGTTCCCCGTCGCAGGTATGCCCTAGCGGCTTCCTGCCTTGCTGCAGCTGTTGCTGTTGCTGGAGCATTTACCACTAATGGTGAGTAGAGCTAGGTCGATGTTTTGTTGGCCTTGGGTTGTTGGCGTTCGCATTGACTTGAAAGGAAAAGATTTTTGCAAAAACCGAAAACACGTACTCGTGTCACGACGGTTAGATTCCATCCTTGAGCAAAAATATCCAGTGATAATGGAATCTTTCACCGAAATTCAAAAAAGATTTTCACCAAAAAAGGATCTCGAGAAAGCTTTCTTGTCAACTATTCAAGTCAAGGCAATTTGAAATTCAGTTACACTGCAATAGCAATAGCACAACATGACCGCCTACTCAAGCTGCATTCCCATTCGTGGTATCTCATTGACGTCAAGTAGACATGGACATGCAGTCTCTTCTCTCTTGACTGATTAGATTGAACCTGACATGTCATCATGACATAGATGTCGTTTTTCCTTCTTGCAACGATATTGGATGGCATAGAACTGTACATACAACTGTACACTGTATGATCGTAACCGAACTATAACTATCCCAAACTAACACATCTCTCTTCTCTTTTGCCATCTCTTGACTCAACGGATCCACAGTGAAGACCACCCCCTTTGCTGTCAAGTCCAGCGCTGGCCACAATGCAAACTCTGTATTCGCCAACATGGACAAACATGTCGATACTGCTCTCCTCATGGCCACAGTTGAGGAAACTGGCACTTCCGTGGACACACTTGAAGACTACGTTAAAGCCCATGGAGGTGACCGTGTCATCAAAAAGATTCTCATTGCTAACAATGGTATGGCTGCGACCAAGTCCATTATTTCCATGCGTCAGTGGGCATACATGGAGCTCGGAGACGAGAAAGCTATCCAGTTCGTTGCCATGGCTACCCCAGAGGACCTCAAGGCTAATGCTGAATACATTCGTCTTGCCGATTCTTTCGTTGAGGTTCCTGGTGGAAAGAACTTGAACAACTACGCCAACGTTGACGTTATTTGCAAAATTGCAGAGGAACAGGGTGTAGATGCTGTGTGGCCCGGTTGGGGACATGCTTCGGAGAACCCTAGGTTGCCCAATACTTTGGGTGAAATGGGAATCAAATTCATTGGGCCCACTGGACCTGTTATGAGTGTTTTGGGAGATAAGATTGCTGCTAACATTCTTGCCCAGACCGCATTGGTGCCTTCCATCCCCTGGAGTGGTTCTTATGGAGGACCTGATGATGGTCCTCTTCAGGCTGAGTTGAACGATGAAGGAACTATCCCTGATGATATCTTTGAGAAGGCCACTTGCCGTAACGTTGAGGAAGCTGTTGAGGCTGCTATGAAAATTGGATATGAAAATGGTATCATGATCAAGGCTTCCGAGGGAGGAGGAGGAAAGGGTATCCGTTTTGTCGAAGATGAGGCTGAGTTGAGGAACGCATATATACAGGTTCAGAACGAAGTTATCGGATCACCTATCTTCTTGATGCAGCTTTGTAAAAATGCTCGCCATCTTGAGGTGCAAATTGTTGGAGATCAGCATGGAAATGCTGTCGCCTTGAATGGTCGTGATTGCTCTACCCAGCGTCGTTTCCAGAAGATTTTTGAAGAGGGACCTCCTATCATTGCACCCAAGGAAACTTTCCGTGAGATGGAACGTGCTGCGCAGAGGCTTACCCAGAGCATTGGATACCAGGGCGCAGGTACTGTTGAGTACCTCTTCAACGCTGATACTGGAAAGTATTTCTTCCTTGAGTTGAACCCCCGTCTTCAGGTAGAGCATCCTGTTACTGAGGGCGTCACTGACGTTAACTTGCCTGCTACTCAGCTTCAGGTTGCCATGGGAATCCCTTTGAACAGGATCCCCCAGATTCGTGCTTTGTACGCAAGAGAGGATATTTACGGAAGCGACAAAATTGACTTTTTGGAGGAGGAATACAGGGACATTAACGTTCACATTATCGCTGCTCGTATTACTGCTGAGAATCCTGATGAGGGATTCAAACCTACTTCTGGATCTATCGAGAGAATCAAATTTCAGTCTACCTCTGATTGCTGGGGATACTTCAGTGTCGGAGCTAATGGAGGAATCCACGAGTTTGCCGATTCTCAGTTTGGTCACCTTTTCGCAAAGGGACCTACCCGCGAACAGGCTCGTAAATCACTTGTCTTGGCCTTGAAGGAAATTGAAGTTCGTGGAGAGATCCGTAACTCTGTTGAGTACCTTGTCCAGCTTTTGGAGACCAAGGCATTCAAGGAGAATACCATTGATACTGCTTGGCTTGATGGACTTATCAAAGAGAAGTCCGTCAGTGTTCAGCAGCCTCCTCACCTTGTTGTTGCTTCTGCTGCCATCTTCAAGGCCTATGAGCACGTCAAGACTCTGTCTGAGGAATTAAAGGAAACCTTCCGTAAGGGACAGGTTTCCACTGCTGGAATTTCCGGAATCAACAAATTTGATTTGGAGATTGCTTACAAGGATATCAAGTATCCTTTCCACGTTGAACGTATTTCAGGCGATGTTTACCGTCTCTCTTTGCAGGGTCAGACTTTCGATGCGCAGGTCACCGTCACCGCTGAAGGAGTCCTTCTTGCCACATTCGGTGGTGTGACTCATCGCATCCTTGGAATGGACGAGCCTCTTGGACTTCGTTTGAGCGTCGATGGAGTTACAATTTTGATGTAAGTTCTTTATCCTGGATTCATCTCAAGTTTTATGTGATTATTCTCTCATAGCCCCATTTTCTTCTGATCTATGTCACAGGCCCACTATCTTTGATCCTTCAGAGCTCAGAACTGATGTTACGGGAAAGGTAGTCCGTTACTTGCAGGACAATGGTGCTAATGTCGAAGTTGGACAGCCATTCGTTGAGGTCGAAGCTATGAAGATGATTATGCCCATCAAGGCTACTGAGTCTGGAAAGATTACCCACAACCTTTCACCTGGAACTGTCATTTCTGCAGGAGATCTTCTCGCTTCTCTTCAGTTGAAGGATCCTTCCAAGGTTAAAAAGATCCTACCCTTTGAGGGAGATTTTGATATCCCCATGGATACTTACGAATTTGAGAAATCTAGTGCTTTGAGTAACATTCTCGGAGGATACAGTGGAGACGTCGAAGGTACTGTTGCTACTGCACTCCAGGCAGCTGACACTATCGAAGCTGCATCCGAGCTTGTCACTAGTACAGTCGCCGAGTTTGCACGCGTAGAATCTTTGTTCGACGGAAAGCTTAAGGATGACGTTGTTCGTCAGTTGGCAAAGGACAATGCGGAGAATCTCGATGAGGTTATTTCTGTTAACCAAGCACACGCTCAAGTAACGAGACGTTCTGAGGGAATGATTTCTTTGATGCGTCAGATTAATACTTTCAATGACCGCTTCGGGCAAGGCTCTATTCCTGCCTCTGTGTACGATTCACTTGAAACACTTACCAAGTTCCAGGACAAGAAAGTTTACGGAGAGGTTTCTCTTGCAGCTGAGAAGATTCTTCGTGATTCCAAGGTGCCTGCATTTGATATCCGTATTGAGGAACTTCGCCGTGAACTTCTCGACGACGATGTTGATCTTGACAAGCTTGCAAAAAGCGCAACTCTTTCTGCTGGAGTTGATCTTTTGACTTCCCTCTTCCAGGATGAAGATGTTAATGTTCGGACTCTTGCTCTCGAGGTTTATATCCGCCGTGTTTACCGTGCTCACAGAATCCTGGATATTGCTGTATCAGAGAATGATGGTCAGATGCAGTGCAAATTCTCTTTCCGCTTTGCCGACATTCCAGAGAACAAGAGTATCGTTCGCCATGGTCTTCTTAGCGTCGTGAGCTCGAGTGGAGACATTCAGACTGCTTTGCCAAGTGTTCTCTCTACGTTTGGAAGTGAACTTCCTAAGGTTGATTATGACGGCCCAGCTAATGTTTTGCATTTAGTTACATCCGACGGAGAGGCTCATTCTGTCGAGAAGGTAGAAGCCGCTCTTGCTGCCCAGAGCAAGGAGTTGAATATGCTTGGAATTCGTACCGTGAATCTTTGTGTGCCAATCGAGAAGAAAGATCCTCTATACTACTCCTTCCCTCAGTGTGAAGGATACAAGGAGAATGCTCTCCGCAGAAACATGAGGCCTACCTTCCATCACCTTCTTGAGCTCAGCCGACTTGACGCTAACTTCAACCTTGAGCGTCTTCCAGCTGTTCAGAGGAACGCACAGGTTTACCTTGGAACCGAGAAATCCAACAAACCAGTCCGCGGAGGAGCTCCACAAGTTGTACTTGTCCGTGGAATTTCACATGCACCTGGTCTTATTAGTCTTTCTGGATCTCGTCGTGCTCTTATTCAGGGACTCGACGAACTCGAGAGATCCCAGGCGAATCCCAAGGTTAACGCTCAGGCTTCTTCTCGTATCTTCCTCCACTCTCTTCCCGAGATTGAGGACGCTACTGCTGAGGAGGTCGCAGCCAAATTCTCCGATATTATGGGACAGCTAAAGAGCAAGCTTGCTAATCGTCTCCTTAAGCTTCGCGTTGATGAGATTGAAGTAAAGGTGAGAATTCAGACCACCGACGAGGATGGAAATTCTGTCATTGAACCAGTCCGTCTTGTTGCGTCTTCTATGGAGGGAGAGTGGCTCAAGACATCTGCTTTCTCTGAGAGACCAGATCCTATTACTGGAGTAACTCAAGAGTTCTGTGTTCTTGGAGAACATGCTGAGGAAATCTGTATGCTTGACCCCTACACAGGTTCCAATGTTATTCAGACCAAACGTGCAATTGCTCGTCGTGTAGGATCTACCTATGCCTACGACTTCCTTGGATTGCTCGAAGTCGGACTTATTGGACAATGGAACGAACACCTCGCTGCTATGGACGATTCTAGCTTGAGCATGCCTACCAATCTCTTTTCTGCACAAGAGTTGATTGAGGACGAAGATGGTAATCTTGAACTTGCATCAAGACCTATTGGAACGAACAAAAATGGTATGGTTTCATGGCTTGTGAACATGAAGACCCCAGAATATCGGGACGGACGTGATGTAATCTTTGTTGCTAATGATGTTACAGTTCAGAGTGGATCTTTCGGAGTTGAAGAAGACGATCACTATTTCAAGGCTTCTGAATTTGCCCGTCAGCGTGGCCTCCCCCGTGTCTACATTGCATGTAATGCAGGAGCTCGTATTGGACTCGTCGATGAGTTGAAACCCAAGTTCCAGATTAAATTTGTTGATGTAGGTTCCCCTAACAAGGGATTCGAGTACCTTTACTTGTCTGACGCGGACTACAAGGCACTTCCGGAGGGAACTGTGAATGCTCATGAGGTACCCGAGGGGTGGGCTATTGATGATATCATTGGAACTAACCATGGTATTGGAGTTGAGAACTTGCGTGGATCTGGTATGATTGCTGGAGAGACCTCGAGGGCGTACGATGAAATTTTTACTCTTTCTTACGTAACTGGACGTAGTGTCGGAATTGGAGCATACCTTGTACGTCTTGGACAACGTATTATTCAAATGAAACAAGGACCTATGATCTTGACTGGATTTGGAGCATTGAATAAGCTTCTTGGACGTGATGTATACAATTCTCAGGACCAGCTCGGAGGACCTCAGATCATGTTTCCCAACGGAGTATCTCACGAGATTGTAGATGATGATCAGGAGGGAGTTGCTTCTATCCTTCAGTGGTTGAGCTTCGTACCCAAGGCTATTGGAGCTCTCCCCGCTTCTCGTGACTCTTCTGATCCAGTAGACCGTGATATCGAGTTCCGACCTACTCCTACCCCATACGATCCTAGACTCATGCTCGCAGGAACTGCTGATCAAAAGGGTTTCTTTGATGTCGGCTCATATAAAGAGTATCTCGCAGGATGGGGAAAGAGTGTCGTTATTGGACGTGGACGTCTCGGAGGAATCCCAATGGGGGCCATTGCTGTAGAGACTAGATTGGTTGAACAAGTTATACCCGCTGATCCTGCTGATGCGAACTCGAGAGAGGCTATCCTTCCCCAGGCTGGACAAGTTCTTTTCCCTGACTCTTCTTACAAGACTGCTCAGGCAATTCGTGATTTCGATAACGAGGGTCTCCCCGTCATGATTTTTGCTAACTGGCGTGGATTCAGTGGTGGATCCCGTGATATGGCTGGAGAGATTCTCAAGTTCGGAGCTATGATTGTTGATGCCCTTCGCGAATACAAGCACCCTGTTTACATCTACCTACCTCCACATGGAGAACTTCGTGGAGGATCATGGGTAGTTGTAGATCCTACTATTAACGAGGAGAAAATGTCAATGTACGCAGATCCTGACTCTCGCGGAGGAATCCTCGAACCTGCAGGAATTATCGAGGTCAAGTTCCGTGCGAAAGACCAGGTTGCTGCTATGCATCGCTTGGATCCTCAACTTCAGATGCTCGACAGTGAACTTGAGGATCCAAGCGGCATCGACGCGGATGCCTCAGTTTCCATTAAGGAGCAGATTGCTGCACGCGAGGTTGAGTTGAAGGGAGTTTACACTCAAGTTGCGACCGAGTTTGCTGATTTGCATGACAAGACAGGTCGTATGAAGGCGAAGGGTGTCATCAAGCAGGCTGTTCCATGGAACCGTGCTCGTGAATTCTTCTTCTTCCTTGCCCAACGTCGCATCTTGGAAGATGACTTCACTGCGAAAATCAAGAAGGCTGACCCCACCATGGATACAATGGCTGCTATCACTCTTCTCAAATCCATGTGTTCTGCAGACTTCGAGGACAACAAGGCTGTTATTGAATTCTTTGGCGCCAATGCTGAAGTAGTTTCTGATAAGGTTGTTGAGGTGAAGAAGGCTGCCGTTGCTGCCCAGATCGAGGCCCTGCAGAAGGAGCTCGGAGGACTTTAATTAGCAAGTTTTGTGAACATCACAATTAAATACTTACATGATAAAATAACAAAGAATGGTTTCTTTTCATACAGAC
>Ga0209712_10001596_pt1 | contig 19248 bp, 15 predicted proteins | sample ArcOceMetagenome_FD_187443 | JGI IMG/M metagenome (GOLD analysis project Ga0209712, IMG submission 187443) | Marine eukaryotic phytoplankton communities from Arctic Ocean - Arctic Ocean - Greenland ARC118M Metagenome (SPAdes) (version 2) | ecosystem: Environmental > Aquatic > Marine > Oceanic...
TCCATCATTACCCAGTTTTCTAATAACTTATCTCCCTCACGGTAATAAACATCAACAATTCGCATATCAGCCCTAATATCACCGCTAGGCATACCTAAGAAACCTCCTTTAGATTTATTTGATAAATTTGGCCATCCGAAGAAACAAGCAAATTGACCTTCAGCAAAGCGACATACATGGCCGTTGAATACTTTATCAGTTAGCCCTTCTCTGAAGGGATACATGTGTTGTTCTTGATATCGAGGAATAGTAAAAGTTGAACCAATACCTGCAGGCCCGTACCAAGCCATATCATCGTGCCAGTTATTTTTCATCACTTGTTCGCCTGCTCTATCATTTGCAGATTTATTTAACTGACTCAAATCATCTATCATCGTGTTGAGTACTTGTAAGGTTTTGACTGCCTCCTCAGGTGGCTGCTCATCAAGTAATAAACCATTGTGGTGACGCGGCCCTGGATGGACAAAATTAGCACCAGTTTGTGGTGGTAATGGATTAATACCCACTTGCTGCATGAGTCCAATAATATCTAACCACAACCCAGTTTTAGTTATTTTACCGTTCTCGACACAGTTAAATTCAGCATATTTTAGCATAATGACTTTTCGTGTAGCACGGATCCCTAACCAATCACTGTCAAATAACCCCATAAAGTGTCCCATACTCATTACCCAGGTATCGCCACTCACATCATTTGAACCAGCGATAAATACATCTTGGCGTCTTTGAATATTTTTAAATGACTGGTAAAGAGGTTGCCAAACATCCGCAGAGACCTCTTTTAAATTGTTTATCTTGTTGAAAGGGTATACACCATAAAATTCATAATCGTCAGCCATGTAAGATGCCTGAACCTTTGCAAGTGAGGACGTATTTGCCATTTCCATTGCTTTGAAGTATTCCATTACATAGGCTTTTTCGCTTTGAAAATTGGCCATATTTAGCGCTCTCTTTTGGTTAATAACTAATTTTAGAAAAAGTCTATTTACTAATGACTTCGAAGTCAATTGATAATAAGATGAAAAAAATCTTTAGTACTTAAAACGATAAAAAGAAAAGGTTGGAGATAACAATGACAGAATTTGGCGCCTTGAATTGGAGTATATTAATAGTATATATAGTGGCAAATTTACTATTAGGCCTGGTGATAGGAAAAAGAATTAAAACCGATAGTGATTTTTATATCGGTCAAAAGACCACACCTTGGTGGGCAATTGGTATTTCTGTAGTGGCTACCTATGTCAGTGCAATGACCTTTCTGGGAGCTCCGGCTTGGGCCTATAAAGACGGACTCAGTGTCATCGCTATTCACCTCAATTACCCATTAGTAATAATGATCGTCATCATCTTCTTTTTTCCTTTCTTTTATAACTCAGGCGTGGCGTCTATCTATGAGTATCAAGAAAAAAGATTTGGCAAACGCGCCAGGGCTTTAGTTTCCTCCATCTGGTTAGTGTCGCAAACTATGTCTTCTGCTGCTGTGCTTTATGCAACTTCTGCGGTGTTGAGCTTTATCACTGGCGTTGATGTTATAGCTGCAATATTCATTGTTACCATTATTGCACTGGCTTACACCGTCCTGGGCGGTATTACTGCCGTAATATGGACAGATGTAATTCAGTCGGTCATCTTATTTGCTGGCGCGGGTATAATTTTTTATGCGCTGATCAATGAGAGCAGTTTCTCAGTCATGGACTCACTCGTACAACTTAAAGCTGAAGGTAAACTCAACCCACTGATCACTAATTGGGACTTTAATGCTACCACTACGGTATGGAGCGGTATTATTGCCATGACGCTCTACCACACGACGGTTTATGGTACTAACCAGATGATGGTCCAAAGAACGTTAGCCGCCAAAAATATAGGTGACGCTAAAAAGTCCTATTTACTAATGGGTTTTGCTGCTTTTTTTATCTATCTATTTTTCATTATTCTTGGGGTGCTGTTTTATAGTTATTATCAAGGCAAAACATTTGATAACGAAAATCTCATTATTTTAGAGTTTGCAGCTGAGTATGGGATGCCAGGATTAATGGGACTAATAGCGGCAGCAGTGATGGCCGCATCTATGTCGAGTCTCGACTCAGCCTTCAACTCATTATCGACTGTTACCACCATTGATTTCTATAAAAAATATTTTAAAAAAGGTGCTCCTGAAGCTCATTATTTAAAAGCATCCAGACTATTTACACTGTTTTGGGCGTTACTCATAATATTCCCTGCCATCATGTATCACCTGCATAGCTCTGGCTCAATTTTAGAAGTGTTGAGTAAGGTTGGATCTTATTTTGTAGGTGCTCAATTGGGTATGTTTGGATTAGGGTTTTTCTCTAAACAAGCGACTGAAAACGGTTTGCTTGTGGGCACAGCAGTTGGGTTTGTAACCGTTGCAGCAGTTGCCATTGGAACAGATGTTGCGTGGCCTTGGTATTGTTTAATCGGTGGTGGTGCCAATGTGATTGTCACCATTATTGCTAGTCGTATAATTGACGGTAAACAACATGAATTATCAGAATATACAGTCAAAGGTCAGCAATTAAAGTTTGCCAGAGAAGGACTGGCAGAAAAAGAAAATGGGTGGTATCGCATCCCTGGTAAAGTTGACCGTGTTAACTACTGGTTATTTGCATTCTTTATTTTGACCTTGGTTTTCTTATGGTCTATTCAGTACATGGTTTAACAACGGATTATTATGTCGATAATTAGTCAATTTTATGCTGCGCTCGCGGGTGACCAATCGCTTAGCAGCATAGTTAGCGAAGACGTAACTTTACACGCCTGCGAACCGGTGAATGAACTTTACGGCATTGAGGCAATAAAAGAACAGTATTGGAAAATGTTGTCAAACTCACTCTACAACCTTGAACGAAGACCATTTATTGAGTTTGATAGTATTCACAATAATCATAAATGGATTGCCGCTACAGGTTATTTCATAGGTGATTTTGTCAATGACTTGTTTGGAATACCTGCTACTAAAAGACCTATCTATCTAAGATTTACAGAGCTGGTACAGCTGCAAAACGAAAAAATAGTCAATTATTATATCATCATAGATTTCTTAGACGTTATGCAACAGGCTGGCGTCTATCCTTTGCGAAAAAGCCTTGGACACGATGGCTTGATGATGCCGCCAACCACGATGGATGGACTAAACCCCATAGTATCATATGCTGAACAAAGCCAACAATCAGAGCAATTGGTGCTATCTATGCTTGAAGAACTGGGGCATTTTGACGGCAAGTCATTGGCTAGTATGCAGCTAGAAAATCACTGGCATTCCGACTTCATGTGGTATGGGCCCGCGGGTATCGGTATGACCAGAGGCATCAATGACTTTCGAAAAAATCATCAAGGCCCCTTCGTTTTTAGTTTTCCTGACAGAGTTGTTGCCCATAAAACAGCAATCATCAAAAAAGGGAACTATGTTTCAACCGGTGGCTGGCCACACATGCATGGTTCTCATTTAGCCGGAGGCTGGCTAGGATTACCTCCTTCAGGGAAAAAACTTGAGCTTAGAGTGATTGATATTTGGCGCAGAGAAAAAGACCTCTTAAAAGAAAATTGGGTTGGAATCGACATCATTCATATGTGTAAACAAATGGGATTAGATGTTTTCGCAATGATGAAAGATGCATACCACCTTAGATGAGTGTCTTTACGCAAATAGATACAACATCACATTCATCATCAACAGTAATTATTTATAAACGGTGTAACCATGCAACAAAATAATGTCACCCAAGTATATTGGAAAGACTTACCAGAATTAATGTCACCTCAGGGTAAGCCAAGCCAATCATTAAAGAATTTTGATCCAGAGTTTATCGATATTGTGGATTATATTATTCGCATTACTCATCGGATTTGGGAACAGAAAAACATAGCGTTGTGTAACGATTACTATGCTAAATATTGTCCTGTACACACGTTAGGTGGCTATTCAGATGATGTTGCCACAGTAATAAAAAATACGTTATTAACTTTGGCTGCGTTCCCTGACCGCACATTAATTGGTGAAAACGTAGTGTGGCGAGACCTAGGCGAAAATAGTGGCTATTATTCATCACATCGCATTACAAGCATAATGACCAATAAAAATCCATCTGAGTTTGGTGCTGCTACGGGTAAAAGTGGACGCGTAACAACGATTGCAGATTGTGTGTGTTATGAAAATAAAATTGTGTATGAATGGTTAATGCGCGATAACAGTTTTTTAGTAAAACAGTTAGGTATTAGCCTTATTGATGCGGCAACACATTTTGCTAACTTGCCCACAAATGATAGTTTTGAGGTATGGCGTGCACAAGAAATCACCCGAATTAAAGCTGGACAAGCAACGTCTCATCAGTGGCATACGCCATTAGATGACAGTAGTGAAAAATTTGCACAGCTTTGGGTAAACACACTTTTTAATAAAAAATCCTTCGGTGAAGTCAAAAGTTTTTATCATAAAAATGCTAAATTGCAATGGCCAGGTGGCATCGAAGCGGTAGGTATTCCTGGTATCAGAGGTGTCTTTATTCAGTGGCTAGCACAAAGCCCTGAAGCGTCAGCAACATGTGACCATATTAGTGTTGTTCCATTTGAAGATGACACCACTGATATTGCAATTCGTTGGTCAGTGGCCGGCACATTTAGCCCTAAAAATGAACTCTTTTCAAAATACTCAGGGCAATGTTTTTTTATAATGGCAGCGACTCACTTACGAATAATTAATGGTAAAATTAGCGAAGAATGGACAGTGTTTGATGAAGTTGCAGCCTATGCAAACATGATCAGAGATTACAACAACAGCGATGCAAAACAGGGGATTGAATAATGTTGGATATGCTTATTAAAACATTCACTCAAGGCGATGTTGCTGGTTACAAATCAAGTCTGTTGCACTCTTCATTTTGGTCTCAACATAATACTAAAATGTTTGGAGAAGATAAACTGACCTCTGTACCCTTAACTTGGTTAATGTCTGCAGGCCGTTGCCAAGTGATACAAAGCCTAGTCGTGAGGCAAGCAAATATATCAGTTATACACTTAAAATTAAAAATACAAGAACACGACTTACCAATAAATTATACATTCTGGCTGCACAATAATGGCGAAGTCATTAAGTCTGTATATGCCATAGTTGATACCTTGCAATTATCTATTGCCAAAAACATCCATGTAGATGAAATAACGTTATCTTTACCTGAGCCGGATCCATTGGTGATCCCTGATTATGATCAACAAGATAATTTACAGGGAGAATTTGCTACACCTTCTTGTCTTATTATCAAGCCGTGTTCACTCAATGTTTTATTAGACGCTTGGTGGACGATTTGGAGTAGCTCGCAACTATCAAACATTGATGATGTTTATGCAGAAGAATTTGATGTTTCATTACCTGGAGTTTTTCAACAAAAAAGTAGCAGTGACATGTTTGAGTTTGTGTTATCCATAAAGTCAAAATTGACGCGTGTTTTTTGTCAATTAGAAGAAGTGGTTATTGAGGGTAATAACGCAGCAGTAAAATGGTTTATTGACGCTGATGAACTTGGGCAAAAAATCAGACTGCCACTGATGACCATATTGAACACGAATGGTGAGCAGATTACATCTGAAATAACCACTTGTGACATTATAGCCTTCAATAAACGTCATCATCATTCATCACTTTTTGAGTAAAACCTAGTGAAAAATTTGTTATCTGTCATTTTCAACAAAACGTCATCAAAGAACAACTTACATACTCTTTTTAACAGAATAATAATTAGCTGTGGCAGACAAGTTAAATAAATTTAATACCAAATTTTAGCGTTACTTATCTTAAAGTGTAAAATTTTTTTTCCACTTGTGTATAACTTTATGCACTAAAAATTATCATTCATCATATTGAGTATATATGATTCATCTATTTGCATCCCATACAGAGGATTATCTATGAAAAATGACTTTTATATTCGTTTGGCACAACAAATTGAAGACACGAAGGCACAAGGACTGTTCAAAAAGGAACGCATTATTACGTCAAGCCAACAAGCTAATATTGAAGTTAATCATGAGCAAAAAGTACTTAATTTTTGCGCCAACAATTATTTGGGATTAGCCAATCATCCAGAGCTGATAAAAGCTGCAAAAGCTGGTTTAGATAGTCACGGTTTTGGTGTGGCATCGGTACGATTTATTTGTGGTACGCAAGATATTCACAAGCAGTTAGAAGCAACTATAAGTGACTTTTTAGGTACACAAGAAACGATCCTTTATCCTTCTTGTTTTGATGCCAACGGTGGTTTATTTGAAACTATTTTGGATGCTGAAGATGCCATCATCTCTGATTCGCTTAACCATGCAAGTATCATTGACGGAGTGAGATTGTCTAAAGCTAAACGTTACCGTTATGCAAATAACGATATGCAAGCTTTAGAGGCTCAACTTATTCAAGCTGACATAGATGGCGCGCGCACTAAACTTATTGCCACAGATGGAGTTTTCTCTATGGATGGCGTAATTGCGGACTTAGCAGCGATTTGTGATCTGGCCGACAAATATCAAGCTCTGGTTATGGTAGATGATTGCCATGCTACTGGGTTTGTTGGTGAAAATGGTCGGGGTAGCCATGAATATTGCGATGTAATGGGTCGAGTTGATATTTTAACCGGTACTTTGGGTAAAGCCCTAGGCGGTGCATCTGGTGGATATACGTCTGGTAAAAAAGAAGTCGTTAGCTGGCTACGTCAGCGGTCTCGTCCGTATTTGTTTTCAAATTCTGTGGCGCCACCCATTGTTGCCGCATCGATTAAAGTGTTTGAAATGATGCAGCATGGAGATGCACTGCGGAAACAATTAACCGCCAACACTGCACATTTTCGCCAGAGAATGTCAGATGCGGGTTTTACACTCTCAGGCAAAGATCATGCGATCATTCCTGTTATGCTAGGTGATGCGCAGTTAGCCAGCGATATGGCAGATAAAATGTTACAAAAGGGGGTATATGTTGTGGGATTTTCTTTCCCAGTTGTACCCAAGGGGCAAGCACGTATCCGTACCCAAATGTCAGCTGCGCACAGCCTTGAACAAATTGATCTAGCAGTCGATGCTTTTATTGAAGTCGGCAAAGAGTTGGGAGTTATCTGATGAAAGCATTAGCCAAGTTACATTCAGAAAAGGGCATCTGGATGACTGACTGCGAGAAGCCCACAGTTGGTCATAATGATTTATTAATAAAAATTCATAAAACTGCAATTTGTGGTACCGATATGCATATATATCAGTGGGATGAGTGGGCACAAAAAACTATCCCTGTGCCAATGGTGGTTGGCCATGAATACGTTGGTGAAGTCGTCGATATGGGCCAAGAAGTAAGAGGGTTTGTGGTCGGAGATCGCGTTTCTGGAGAAGGACATATCACTTGTGGTCACTGTCGAAATTGCCGTGCTGGCCGTCGTCACTTATGCAGAAACACCACTGGAGTGGGGGTAAACAGACAAGGTGCCTTTGCCGAATATTTGGTCATACCTGCATTTAATGCTTTTAAAATACCTGATAATATATCCAGTGACTTAGCCGCCATTTTTGATCCTTTTGGAAACGCTGTACACACTGCTTTATCTTTTGACTTAGTTGGTGAAGATGTATTAATAACAGGTGCTGGCCCTATTGGAATTATGGCAGCAGCGGTGGCGCGTCATGTAGGCGCAAGGCATGTGGTTATCACGGATATAAACGAGTATCGTTTAGATTTAGCTGCTAAGGTGGGAGCGACTCGTGCGATAAATGTATCTAATACTAAGTTGCAAGATGTCATGCACGAATTAGGCATGACTGAGGGGTTTGATGTTGGCCTTGAGATGTCAGGTGTCCCATCTGCATTACATGATATGCTCGACAAGATGAACCATGGTGGCAAAATAGCAATGTTGGGCATACCACCTAACAAGATTGCGATAGACTGGAATCAAGTGATCTTCAAAGGTCTACTGATAAAAGGCATATATGGTCGTGAAATGTTTGAGACGTGGTATAAAATGGCTAGCCTGATCCAAGGTGGGTTAGATTTAAACCTTTTGGTAACGCATCAATTTGCTATTGATGATTTTCAGCAAGGCTTCGATGTTATGGAGTCTGGCCAATCTGGTAAGGTGATCCTTAATTGGCAATAGCGGTAACCTGCAATCGAGATAAGTAGCGCCGCTCAATACTGCTATTTTAGCGTCTATCTTCGTTTCAATTTCTAGTAACAGCGCACTGTTACGTATGAAACCGAACCTCGATAATGACTGAAATTTTGATGTTGGGTCACACTTAGGTATTTTAACAACGTGAATGTTATGTAACAGCTTGAATTTATGATAAATTAATTGATTATCTTCGACACTCACTATTCCGAGTTCAGGTTAACAATAAATTTTTGAGGAGAGTTATTTAAATGGAGCAATTTGCCCATATATCTGTACAACAGGCACAACAAAAACTATCTCAAGGTACAGCACGGATTGTCGATATTCGCGACGACGCTGCTTTTGCAGCTGGGCATATTAAAGACTCTACTCACTTAACTAATGGTTCGCTGCATAGTTTTGTGTCGGATGTGGAGTTTGATACGCCTGTGATTGTCTGTTGTTACCATGGTATTAGTAGCCAACAAGCAGCGCAGTTTTTAATTCACCAAGGTTTTGAAGAGGTATATAGCCTAGACGGTGGATTTGAGGCGTGGCGTCAAGACCAACCCTTCGAAGCTTCACATCCAGATGTTTAAAGATTATAGGAAGTGTAATTCGTTTGTTTACTCCGCTTAAGTTAGTTACCTTCTCAAAAGAGCAGCCAGCAAGATTACTTGTTGTTTATCTTATTGAACAAGGGATTAACGCTGAGTATCAATATTTAGCTGATGATTATTCTCATGCAGTAATATTGTTGGATTTATCTGATCAGATTAAGGCGAAACAACTGGCAGAAGAATTTGTATCCAACCCGAATAATGTAAAATATCAAACGACAGCTTGGCAATCCGGCACAACGGTTAAATTAATGCCCGTAAAGTCCTTCTCAATAGGTGAAACGGTTACGGATTTAAAGCAGGCGCCATTTACGTCAATTGTGTTGGCTATCTGTTTGGTGATTTATTTATTGGCAATGGTTGGTGTTTCATCACCGTATTTGTGGCTAAAGATACAACCCTTCACAATGCTTTTAGAAACGGGGCAATGGTGGCGTGTATTGGGACCCGCACTGCTCCATTTCTCAGTCCTACATATAGCGTTTAATCTGCTGTGGTGGTGGACATTAGGTAAACAAATTGAAAAAACATTTGGCTTCAGTAGTTTGCTAATGCTTTTTATATTTTCTGCAGCGGCATCTAATGTTGCTCAGTTATTAGTTAGTGGTTCCAACTTCGGCGGTCTTTCCGGTGTAGTGTATGCCTTAGTCGGGTGTGTTTGGTGGTTGGGATGGTTAAAACCCAGTTGGGGGTTATCTTTACCGAAACCTATTATTGGTTTTTTGTTGGTTTGGTTAGTTGTGGGTTATTTGGATTTTTTACCCGTGCATATGGCAAATACTGCACATACGGTAGGGCTAATCTGTGGATGTCTGTTTGCTTGGTTTCTGGTCGCCAGAGCAAAGGTTTCTAGTGTTTAGTCGCTTTAAGAAATTCTGGATTTTCTAACGTTAATTTGATTGATAGTTTGTTTTTTAGTTATCCCTAAAGCTAAATTAAATTTACCAACTTCTATACTGCTCTTAAAACTAAGTCAGGCAGAGCGGTATTTAACTTTAGTCTAAGTCGTCGACTTGTTATTATTAGTTTTTGTTAATCAATAATGTTATAAAATTGAATTCATCTTATGCTTTTCCGGTCGGCATCCCATCTCAATGGGCTGGGCCTGAACACTTTACTATTCCCACCCCATGCTTGAAAGATTGGTTATTCGATACGGGTTCATTAACTGAAAAGCTGCAATTAGAATGTACGTCATTCCATCTAACCCTCATAGGTCAAAGACAGTCACAGATCACACTTGAGGAATTTCAACAAGTATGTGCTCCTCGGCAGCAATTAAATTTAAAAGAATGGCAAGTTAGAGAAGTGATTCTATGGGGTGATAATCAACCTTGGGTTTTTGCTCGCTCTATTATTCCTCAAAAGTTATGCGAAAATGATTTTGTTAACCTTAATACTAAACCTTTGGGACAACTGATTTTTAATGATAAACGATTTAGACGTATGCCGTTTGAAGTCACTAATATGTGTGCCAGTAAAGCTTTTTTAGCACAACTACACATATCATCTGATATAGACTTATGGGGGCGCCGCTCCGCATTTACTTTTGAGGATATGAAAATGACAGTCAGTGAAGTGTTTCTTCCTAGTTCACCAGTTTATCAAAAAATCAAATAGGCTATCATGGACCATTCAAGACGACTATCAACTGCAAAATTAAACGCTTATTGGCGTTTAATGCGTGCCGACAAACCTATTGGTATTTATTTATTATTGTGGCCCTGCGTATGGGCATTGTGGATAGCTTCAGCAGGATTTCCAGACTTACATATATTAGTTGTGTTTGTCTTGGGTGTGGTAGTGATGCGTTCAGCTGGTTGTGTGATCAATGATTATGCAGATCGCAATGTAGATGGCTTAGTTGAACGTTCTTCAACCCGCCCCCTAGTGACAGGTGAAATCACAGAAAAAGAGGCGTTGAGTTTATTTTTTATACTTATATTCTTCGCCCTAATACTGGTTTTGACATTAACTTGGCAAACGGTACTGATGTCAATAGGTGGTTTAATATTAGCCATCATCTATCCTTTTATGAAACGTTACACTCACCTGCCTCAAATCATACTTGGCGCAGCTTTCAGTTGGTCTATTCCTATGGTTTTTGTAGCAACAGGACAACCTTTGAATTGGGTTGTGTGGGCTTTATATTTTGCAAACTTAGCTTGGACAGTAGCCTATGACACGGAATACGCCATGGTGGATAAAAATGATGATATTAAAGTGGGTGTAAAATCAACCGCTATCTTATTTGGTCAATACGATAAGTCGATTATATTGCTGCTACAGATACTAAGTTTGTTATTGTTTACTACCATAGCGTTATTCTTGAAATTGGGCTTAACGTTTTATCTTGCGTTAGTTATAAGTCTGGGATTATTTTTGTATCAACAGATACTGATTAAAAACCGTGATAGAAGCCTCTGTTTCAAGGCTTTTTTGCATAATCATTACGTGGGTTTGGTTTTAGCATTAGGGATTATTGGACATTACAGCATGCACTCAGCTTAAGTCTGAGAGTGTGAATTTTTAAGCTCTGCTTTTCTGCTTTTATGTCATGATTGGCTTTATTCTTCGATTTTTTCTAATTTGGCCAGGCGGGTTTCTAAAGCTTCTAGTTTTTCTCTGGTTCGCATAAGTACTTGGCTTTGAATATCAAACTCTTCTCGACTAACGAAGTCTAAACGACTTATTTGAGATTGTAATACTTGCTTAACTTTAGCCTCTGCGCCCTCTGCCATCGTTTTCATACCTGGAGGTACGGCATCAGAGATTTGCTTAGCAATTTCTTCTAGTTTTTTAGGATTTAGCATTAGGGTTTATTGACCTCTCGAGTTCAAATTGATTGTTTAAAACGAAACTTGGGTTCAAGCTTAAAAAGTTATACGCTGCTAATCTACTTGGACTAATCCACGTATTCTCTTACAATTACTGCTCATTCATCAATGGTTGTTTAATTTAGCATGAAACTTAACCCTGGTCAGGACGAAGCTGTAAAATTTATTTCTGGCCCATGTCTGGTTTTAGCTGGAGCTGGTAGTGGTAAAACTCGCGTTATTACCAGTAAAATCGCATATTTGGTCAGGGAATGTGAGCTTCCAGCGCGTTATATAGCTGCAGTGACCTTTACCAATAAAGCTGCACGAGAAATGAAAGAGCGTGTGGCACAAACTCTAGGTAAGAAGGAAGCGCGTGGGTTAAAAGTTTCTACTTTTCATACCCTTGGCTTAAATATTATAAAGTCAGAAGTCAAAACCTTGGGTTTAAAGCCCGGGTTTTCTTTATTTGATGATAAAGACAGTATGTCACTACTTAAGGATTTGACTGAGGTAGAGTTTGACGGTGACAAAGAGTTGTTGTCATCGTTACAACGTTGTATTTCTAATTGGAAAAACGAACTCGTTTTACCGGAAGACTTGAAAAATCAGACTCTGTCTCCTAGCGAAATTGAGTACGCTAAATTCTATCAGCGGTACTACAATCATCTGCGGGCTTACAATGCACTCGATTTTGACGATCTAATTTTATTACCTACGGTACTGTTAAAAAATAACGAGTTTGTCAGGCAAAAATGGCAGAATAAAATACGTTATATGTTGGTAGATGAATACCAAGATACCAACACCAGTCAATATGAACTGGTCAGATTGTTAGTGGGTGAAAGGGCTAGATTTACTGTTGTAGGTGATGACGACCAATCTATTTATTCTTGGCGTGGTGCAAGACCGCAAAATCTAGTGCTACTGCAAACTGATTTTCCTACATTAAGAGTCATTAAACTAGAACAAAACTACCGTTCGACAGAACGAATTCTGCATTGTGCCAACATTCTTATTCAAAATAATCCCCATATATTTGAGAAAAAACTATTTTCTGAGTTGGGCTATGGCGAACCTCTACAAGTGATTACCGCTAAGAACGAAGATCATGAGGCTGAACGTGTGGTAGCTGAGTTGATGGCTCATAAATTTATGGGGGCTACCAAATTTAAAGATTATGCGATTCTTTATCGAGGGAATTTTCAATCTCGTGTGTTTGAAAAGGTACTGATGAGTAACCGTATCCCTTATAAAATTAGTGGCGGTATGTCGTTCTTTGGCAGAACAGAAGTCAAGGACATCATGGCTTACCTACGTCTATTAGTAAATCAGGACGATGACAATGCCTTGTTGAGAGTGATTAATACCCCTACCAGAGGTATTGGCCGAGTAAGTTTAGAAAAGCTTGGTAATTTAGCTAATCATAATCACTCCTCTATGTTTGAGGCCGCTTTTGATCCCAATCTTCAGGATGTATTAAGTGGAAAAGCTTTAGTATCGGTAGAGCAATTTAGCCGATGGATAGTTGAATTATCAGATAGAGTGGTCAGAGGCGATGGAATTGCGACCATTCGTGAAATGATCAAAGCAATGGGTTACGAAGAATGGTTGTATGAGTCTAGTACTAGCCCAAAAGCGGCAGAGATGGGCATGGCTAACATCAGCACTCTGTTTGGTTGGATCAGTAATATGCTTGAAGGTGGTGAACTCGACCCGCCAATGACACTCCAAGAAGTGGTTAATCGTCTAATTCTGCGAGATATGATGGAGCGTGGCGAGGATGACGAAGAAACAGATCAAGTACAATTGATGACTTTACACTCCTCAAAAGGGCTGGAATTCCCTTATGTTTTTATGGTGGGTATGGAAGAAGGGCTGTTACCTCATCAAAGCAGTATTGAAGAAGACAATATTGACGAAGAAAGGCGTTTAGCTTACGTGGGTATAACCCGAGCACAAAAACTATTGTTTATGACGTTAGTCAAAGAAAGGCGTCAATATGGTGAAGTAATCAATCCTGAACCCAGCAGATTCTTACACGAGTTGCCACAAAATGATTTGGTGTGGGAACATAAAAAACCAAAAGTGTCAGCACAAGAACGTCAGCAGAAATCTCAGTTGGGCATTACTAATTTGCGTAACATGATGAACAAGCACTAGGTGTTAGGTTATATTTTTACCTGTGTAAATGCGATTTTAGCTGATTTCTGCAAAAGTTTACCCTGTCCAAGCCTACAGCCTGCGTCCAGCAACGCTTGATGTTGTTCTTGGGTGTTTATACCGCTGGCAATTAACCCAAACTTCAAGTGATCAGAAATAGACAACACAGATCGAATTAATTTTAAGTTGCGTTCAGACCGAGGTAATGTTTTAACAAAATAGTGATCTATTTTTACGAAATCAAATGGGTAATAATACAAATAATTCAAAGAGGCTAAGCCACTACCAAAGTTGTCTAATACTAGGGCTATACCGGCTTGTTTTAAGATTTTGATCGCCGGTAAGAAAAACTGGGTCTGGCGATTTAGAGCATTTTCATCAAATTCAATAATTAGGTTTTTAGGATCAACACCTGCATCTTCTAGATGTTCAATCAGTTGCTTAGCTAAAGTCGTTTGGGTGAGATGATGAATGGATAAATTTATTGCAATCCGTTTATTACTTTCGACTTTATTAAACTGCGAATTTTGAAGTATCTCGCAAGCTTTGGTTAACATAAATTTATCCATTTCTACGGTAAGGCCACATTGTTCAGCAATCTGGCAATACTGATCTCGCTTAATTTTACCAATGCTGGGATGCTCCCATCTAACGTAACATTCTTGGTATATCTGTTCCTGAGTGGTTAAATTGATGACCGGTTGTGAATAAATTTCAAAGGCATTTGTTTTGAGTAATTTTCTAAATTCGCTTTCGATTTCAAATTCTTCAAGCAGTTTATCTCGCATGGTCTTATTAAAAACAATATAACGCCCACGTCCTAAAAACTTTGCTTGATACATGGCGGCATCCGCGTCTCGTAGCACTTCATCAGCGGTTTTGTAGTCACCTTCAATGTAGGCAATACCTATACTAGCACCTAAATACATATCTTTATTTTTGATGCTAAAGGGGTTGGAAATAGTACTAATAATACGCGCAGATATTTCTTCAACATCATTTGGAGAATCATAGTTGTCAAAAAGCACTACAAACTCATCGCCACCCAAGCGGGCGAGTAAATCATGACCTCGGATACATGCTCTAATTCTAATCGCTACCTCTTTTAAAACATGGTCTCCAGCTATATGTCCTAACGAATCATTAATATGTTTGAATCTGTCCAAGTCTATAAAGATTATCGCAAAATTACTCTCTAGATAACGTTGCTTGCTGGCAAGTGCCAGCTCGAGTCGACTATTAAATAAAACTCGATTTGCCAAGCCTGTTAACGAATCATGTTGTGCGTCATGTTCCAGCTGTCGTTGTGCTTGTAAGCGTTCTTCAATTTGTTTCTGAAGAAATAAATTAGTGCGGTTGAGTTTTTCTGTTTGTTCTTTTACATCCTTCTCAAGCCTTTGATTATAAGCTTTAATGGCATCAGATGATTGTTTTCGCCCTAATACCAATGCAACATGGTGGGAGACAAAGCGTAAAAACTCTAAATCTTTAAGGTTATACTGTTTTTCTTTACCGTAACCTTGAACAGCAATGACGCCACAAATTTCACCATTGATAATCAGTGGTGAGCCAATCCATGAGCTCATTTTTTGAAACATACTTCTAGCTACTTTTAAAGACAGTTCTTTAGCGTCGCTTAAATTGTGTGCCCTAGTAGCGTCTATCAATTCAGCGCTGCAATGTCTGATGACATATTCAGTGAGACCTAAACCCATTGGTTGAGGTTTAATTTGTGATTGCACTTCGTCTTTGTAATAGGGAAATTGGAGTGTTTTATTATCACCGTCAATGGTGGCGACATAGCAGTTAGGTGCGCCAATTAAGCGTGACAAGGTGCCATGAACAGCAACATAAAAATCATCCATATCTCCTTCAACTGAGGCTGAAAGCTCAGATATTTCAAACAGAGCCTGTTGTAAGGACTCTATTTTTTGCCTTTCGCTGATTTCTTGTTGTAACTCATCATTAATTTCTCTTAACTGCTTAGTGCGTTGGTGAATAGTTTTTTCAGTCAACTCTCGACTTTTGACTCTATCAACACAGTTGACTATGTGCTGAGAGACAAACAGCAGTATTTCTAGATCTTCTTGATTGTAACGGACCGACTCGTCGTAGCTTTGTACAACTATTGCACCTATTACCTGAGACCCATGTTTTAAGGGTATGCCAATCCAATCGACAGGATCTGCACCTAAATCTTTTACAGATATATTGGTAAGTTGTTGTTGATAGGTTTCTTGGGTTAGAAACAGATGCTTACCCGTACGAAGTATGTAGCCGGTAATACTATTTTTTAGGTCGTCAACTGATGACACTATTTGTTCGTCGAATTCATCAACAAAATAAACAAAATCAATAGCATCTTTTTCTTCTTCATAGAAAACAACAAAGAAGTTTTGAGCGGGCATTAGATCCCCAACGATGTCATGAATTGCTGGGTAAAGGTTGGATAACTCATTAATTGAACTGGCTAGTTCTGAAATATCAAATAAGGACTTTTGAATGAATTCAGAGCGTTCGTATCTTTTTGTGATCTCCTGCAGTTGAGGGACAAGCTCTCGCAATTCCTGTAAAGACAACTGATTGGCGTTAGTTTGAGATATCATTAGCTAGTTAATGGTTACTTATATTGGTACAAGTAAAAACTCTAATGACTAAACTAAACTATTTATACTAAAAAGACCACCATTGGGTGGTCTGATTTCTACCTAGAATTGAGATGTTGATGTAAATCTAAATACCTTCAATCATATGCTCGATTGCAGCTTTAATATCATCATTTGAGCAGTCGCTGCACGTACCCATTGGAGGCATCGCGCCTATACCGTTGATTGCATTTTTCCACACCGTATCAAAGCCCTTCAACATACGGGGAGCCCAATCTGCAACGTCTTGTAATTTAGGTGCATTTAAAACACCAGAACTATGACAGGCGACACACGCCTTTGCATAAATCTCTGAGCCTGTTCTGGGCCCTGTAGATGCTAACTCAGCTTTTGCACCGGCTACATGCACTTTGCCCACAGGCTGAATGCGTGCCCTAATATCATCTTCGCTCATTTCTTGTGCTTGTAATGCTGAGGCACCAAAAACACCGATACAAATGCATAAAAATATTTTAAATTTCATTATATTCTCCAAATCAGGCTTTATTTACCTAAAAAACTGAAACAGATTATAACCACTAATGTTTTGTGAACAACTGTTTAACTAACAAATTTAAGTGAATATGTAATCTTTGTTTAAACGATGCAGTTTCTAATGCTCATTAAACATTCCAATCTTAAATCTGAATGATCTAATATGGATATTCAATGGTAACCTGTGTGAGTAGTGTAATTCTTACAGAAGGGATCAATAATGGTAACCATGACACGAATCTTGGGCATAATTTGTTGTGCCGTTTTAACTGGCTCAGTCTGCGCCCAGCAGCCAAAAAATTTGCTATCAAATAGCATTCAATCTTATAAGTCTCAGCTTGTAACTGATGGCATAGATATTCCTTGGGGTATGGCTTGGTTAGACAAAAAAACCATACTAATATCCGATCGCAAAGGAGAGCTACGAGTTATCAGCGATAACGTGCTGTTACATGAAAAGATCGAAGGTTTGCCTGAACTTCGGTCTGAAGGTCAAGGCGGGTTATTAGATGTCGCAGTCGATCCAAACTATGCTCAAAATAGTCTTATATACCTTTCTTATTCAGGCCTGGAAGGTGAAGGTGAAGGCGCTCACACATCAGTTTTGCGCGCCAAGTTACACGATTTTAAACTCACCGAACCAACTGTTATTTTTGAAGGTAATCCCAACACCACTAAGGGTCAACATTACGGTAGCCGCCTTACATTTGATAAACAAGGCTACCTGTATATTTCCAGCGGTGACAGAGGAGACCGTGACGTCAATCCACAACGATTAGATAGAGATGCTGGTAAAATTCACCGCATCAACAGCGACGGAAGTATCCCCAGCGATAACCCGTTTGTTGGGAAAAAAGGCGCAAATCCTTCTGTTTTTTCATATGGTCATCGTAACCCTCAGGGTATGGCAATGCATCCGGTAACTGGCGAAATCTGGACTCACGAACATGGTCCTAAAGGTGGCGATGAAGTCAATATTATTAAACCTGGTGTCAATTATGGTTGGCCCGTGATTAGTTATGGAGTTAATTATAGTGGTTCATCTTTTACCGACCTGACTGAAAAAGAAGGCATGGAGCAACCCGCTTGGTATTGGGTCCCCTCAATTGCACCTTCAGGTATGACCTTCGTTACTAGCGATATCTATCCTGGTTGGAAAGGTAAAATTTTAGTAGGTTCCCTTAAATTTGCTTATCTAGTTATACTTGAATTAGATGGCAATAAAGTACTCAGTCAAGAAATTTTATTTACAGGAATTGGTCGGGTACGCAATGTAGTACAGGGTGCCGATGGGTACATATATGTGGCTACTGATGGTGCTGGAATATTTAAAATTGTGCCGAGTAAATGATCCTTAAAAAGATTTTATAATAGATTATATTCTTAGTTTATCCCTTTGATGAAGTGCTCATCTTTTTTTTGAGCCTTTTAATTGAAAATATTTAAGTTACATTGATGAACGCATAAATTTATGCCTTGTGAATGAAAGTTTAGATGGAGAGTCCTCGTTTAGGTTTGCTAGATTTCATAAATTTTAAAAGTTTAACGGTATCATTATGAATACTTTCAGACGATATTTCAGCTCATAAAAACGGATAGTAAACTAATCTAGATAAACCTAAACGTTAGTTAGCAGCTATTATCGTGTTTTCATGAGATATATTGGCGTGATCGTAGCAGCGCAAAACCTACCCCTGCAACAGTCCTAATACTGGAAAAGTATAATCGAATAGTATTTTCTGCCCAATATATTATCCTAAATGCAATTATTAAAATACTTATGTTGTTGGTGACTAATTGCTCTATAATCGAAATTATGGCTATGGAAGGAATATGTTATGACTGCAGCACTCTTACCCGTCAACGAACTAAGTCGTTTAAAAGCCTTGATTGATTTAGATATATTAGACACTTCAGTAGAAGCAGAATTTGAAGCTTTAGTTAATGTCGCAGCACTCGTGTGTAAGGTCCCCATCGCGTTGGTGAGTTTAATAGACGAGCAGCGTCAATGGTTTAAAGCTAATTGTGGCTTACCTGGAGTAACTGAAACACCCCGTGAGATGGCATTTTGTGCCCATACGATCCTCCAAGATGAAATGCTTGAAGTCAATGATGCCCTTCAGGACCCGCGATTTTTTGATAATAAATTAGTAACCTCCGATCCAAATATTCGATTCTATGCTGGGGTACCTTTGCGTCTAAGTTCGGGCTATAAAGTTGGCACTTTGTGTGTGATTGACAATCAACCTCGTGAACTTGATACCACACAGCGTATGATTTTAACGCAGTTAGCAGGAGTAGCGGTTAAGTTATTAGAAACCCACAACACGCTGAAAAAAGAACACAATACGATAAAGGATTTGTTTGA
>Ga0209712_10001597_pt1 | contig 19241 bp, 16 predicted proteins | sample ArcOceMetagenome_FD_187443 | JGI IMG/M metagenome (GOLD analysis project Ga0209712, IMG submission 187443) | Marine eukaryotic phytoplankton communities from Arctic Ocean - Arctic Ocean - Greenland ARC118M Metagenome (SPAdes) (version 2) | ecosystem: Environmental > Aquatic > Marine > Oceanic...
TAGGCATAGGTCCTGAGATAGTGACTCTTTCTAGAGGAGGGTTGTGGCTTTCTTCACCGCAGCCTAGTTACTTAGAGCATACTATCATAAAAAATGGAATAATAGGCCTTCAGGTGGATTCTACAGGAGAGCTTAGTGGACAGACTGTAGCCCTAAGAAATTGTCAAATTTATAATCATTCTGCTATAGGTGTCCTGGGACAGGGCGCTACGATGACTGGTTATAATAATTTATTTGCTAATTGTGGACAGTCTGCAGCTGCGTTTCAGTATGGAGGAGAATACATATTTGACCATTGTACATTTGCCAATTACTGGTCTCAGGGAGCTCGACAAGCTCCTTCATTTTTTCTAAATAATTATTACGAAACCTCTGGGAATATTTTAGTGGAGAGGTCTTTAGGGGAGACTAGGTTTCGAAATTGTGCGTTTTACGGAGACAATGCTAATCTGGCTGATTATAGTGAGTTGATAGTAGACGTTTTGGACCCTGAAACTGAGCAGTATGTTTTCCAGAATTGTTTGGTAGATACGGAGCAGGACATATCGGATCCACTGAAGTTCATTAATTTAATAAATCAGCAGAATGCATCGTTTCTAGATCCATCTGTTTATGATTTTAGGCCTACTCAAAACAGCCCGTTAAGAGAAGAAGCGTTACCTCTAGGAGGTGCTCTAGCAGTTGATTTAGCTGGAGAATCTAGATTTACTGGTTCAGCGCCAGATATAGGCTGTTTACAATATGTTCCCGATTAAATGAATTTAGCCCCTAAGTTTCCAAACATTTTGGGTTGGGCTTCGTAAGAAAGGCAGAGGAGTTTGACCAAACTCTTGTTGAAATCGTTTGAATAAAAGCGCTATGGAAACGATTTAATTTTGTTTATTCGTTGTTAAGATAACACCCTAAATTATGAAAAAGATTATAAAGACATCTATTTTCTTTCTGTCTGTTCTTACCTTATTCAGTTGTGGAGATGAAAAGAAAGAAGAAAGTTCAGATACGAAAATAGAAAGCCTAGTCTCTCCAGAAACGATATCTAATGGCGGTAATGTATTAAAGCTTCATAACCAGTTTTTTAGTATTCCTTCACCTATTCAAACAGCTATTCTAATAAGAAAACAAAATTTAGAATACAGTCCTGAATTAGTGTCTGGAACGGATAAAGTAGATAATTACTTATCTCGCCATAAAAAGGCACTTAACTTAGGAGTGCTGGGTTCTGACTTAGCTTACCTGTCTAATTATAAAGACATTAAAATGAGTTTGGCCTGTTTAGGTAAGATCGAAGCATTAGCAGAAGATTTGGATATAAAGGCAAACATAAACCCGTCAATTCTAAAACGTTTTAACGAGAATATAAATATTCCAGACTCTTTAAATGCACTCAATGCTGAATTTTATAAGAATGCTGAAAGGTATTTAAAAGATAATCTTCAGAATGAATTAGCTGCTTTAGTTTTAACTGGAGGATGGATTGAGTCTCTTCATTTTGCTACGCAGAATTCAGATAACAAGTTTTTAAGGACTAGGGTAGCCGAGCAGAAAAATACGGTGGGAAACATTGTAAATATAATGGCCTCTTTTGAGGGTAAATTAGGTGAAGCAATTTCTAAAGAGTTAAGAGAACTAGAGGCTATGTTTAAGCAAGTGAACACTTCTTATAACTACGTGAAGCCTATTACAGATAAGGATAATAAGATGACCTATCTAAAGGGTAAATCTAATATAGAGATAAGTGACCAGCAGTTAGAAAGTATTAAATCTGCTGTTTCTAGAATTAGAAGTTTAATCATCTCATAAAACGAAGAGACATGAATATTAAAAATATACTACTAATAGCAGGCTTCTTTGGACTAGTGGGGAGTGGCATGGCTCAGTGTGATACTGAGGCTAAATTATGTGATCGATACTTTGAAAAGTCATTCATATCGGATGGTCAAGAATACAGAGCATTACTCCATAGTGATCAAGAAGCAGAGTTTCAGACTACGCTTTTTGGAGGAAATGTTTATAGAATGGTTTCTTGTAGCGGAGATGAGGCCGGTGAATTAATTTTCACTTTAAAAGATCAAGAGGGAAATGAATTATTTAACAGCGCTGGGTTCGGTAATGCTCCATATTGGGATTTCAATGTAGATAGTACCACGGAAGTTACTATTAATGCCAGATTGGATAAGAATAAGAAGTCTTCTGGATGTGCAGTAATTCTGCTTGGTTTCAGGCAATAAGGAATCTTAGAAAATTAAAATTAAAATTAAAGCGGGCTATGGCCCGCTTTTTTTATGCTCGTTTTTTTGTGCTTATAGAACTCTTGGTTTAGAAATTAATATATAAATATCTGACATTAAAGTAACCTCTTGGATCATTATTCGTAACACTGAATAGGATTTTATTTTAACGATTATAAACCAAAGAATGAGCACAGGAGTATTACAAGCATTAATGCAATTATTCGCTATCATAACCAAGAGTGGTGGTGATGATGGTATACATAATAATGGCCGAGATGTGATAGCTATTTTCTTGAGGCAGCAACTGAATAGAGATTTAGTTAAAAAATTTCTCGCTTCTTATGATGAGTTTGTAGCTGTTCAACAGGCCAAGGGACTATCAAAAAACGGACGTAAGAAAAGAACCAGCCTTAATTCGGTAAAAATTCTGAAAATATGTACGCAGATAAATGAGGAACTAACTCAGAAAGAAAAAGTATTTGTTCTTTTAAGATTGTTAGAGTTTACCAAAGATTCCCATGATGAGCTTCAGATAGCTGAATTCATAGAGGTTGTAAGTGATACGTTCAATATTAGTCGAAACATATTTGATGATTTAAAAGCACTCGTAAAGTCTACTAGTGATGATGTTATAGATAATGAGAACTTCATCTATGCTTGTGGAGATGACGAGTGGAATTATGCCCATGCTAAATTTATAGAGAAGTGCGGCTTAAAGGGAAAGTTGGTTTTCTATCGTGTGGAAGATCTGAACATGTTCTTTTTAAAGGAATTTGGAGTCGATGATTTAACGTTAAATGGACAGGTTTTAACTAGTTCTAATATTCAGGTGTTTAATCAAGGGGCAAGTATCCGAAGCCCTAAGATAAGCCCCGTTTATTACAGTGATGTAATAGGAAAGAGTATTGAGGGAGAGGCTTGTCATAATATTGAGTTTAAGGCAGAAAATATTAGCTATTATTTTAAAGGTGGTAAACAAGCTTTGCATCAGTTAAACTTAGTAGAGAAATCAGGTAATTTAATAGGTATAATGGGAGGTAGTGGCTCTGGTAAGTCGACTCTTCTGAACGTATTAAACGGAAACTATAAACCATCTTTTGGTTCAGTTAAAATTAATGGAATTGACATCCATAAGAGTCCTAAAGATATAGAGGGAGTGATCGGTCATATAGCTCAGGATGATCTGCTGATTGAGGAGTTAACAGTATATGATAATTTGTATTTTAATGCTGAATTATGCTTCAAAGATGATTCTCCTGATCAGTTAGAAGAAAGGACATTAGAAACGTTAAATTCTCTTGGACTTTTCGAAGCTAGAAATTTAAAAGTGGGTACACCTTTAGATAAGACTATATCTGGTGGTCAAAGAAAAAGATTAAACATAGCACTAGAGTTAATTAGAGAGCCTTCGGTTCTTTTTGTAGATGAACCTACATCAGGACTATCCAGTAGAGATTCTGAAAATATAATGGATTTATTAAAGGAGCTTACCCTAAAAGGAAAGCTCGTTTTTGTGGTTATTCACCAGCCGTCTTCGGCTATCTTTAAGATGTTTGATAAGCTATTCTTATTGGACCAGGGCGGATATCCTATTTACTATGGGAATCCAGTAGAAAGTGTCATTTACTTCAAGAGATTAGTGAATCATGCTAACCTGGAAGAAAGTGAATGTAGCCGGTGTGGTATCGTAAATCCCGAACAGATATTTAATATTATAGAGTCTAAAGTAGTAGACGAATATGGCAAGCTAACTGAACATCGGAAAATTTCACCTAGGGAGTGGAATAATTTCTTTAATGTAATTATTGGAAATCATATTTCTAAAGAATTTCAAACTTTAGAGGCTCCTCACAGCCTCTTTAAAATCCCTTCTTTATGGAAGCAGTTTAAGGTTTTCTTAAAGAGAGATGTGTTAAGTAAATTGGCTAATACGCAGTATATATTGGTCAATTTCCTAGAAGCTCCAGCACTGGCGTTAATTTTATCTTTCTTTATTAAGTTTTTTCAACCTAAAGAATCTGAGCAAGCATCTTACATATTTAGAGAAAGTGAAAACCTGCCTCAGTTCCTGTTTATATCAGTTATAGTTTCTTTATTCTTGGGGCTTACTGTTAGTGCAGAAGAGATAATCAGAGACCAAAAAATAATTAAAAGAGAGAAGTTCTTGAATTTAAGTAGAGGAAGTTACTTAACTAGTAAGATAGGAATAATGTTCTTCATTAGTGCTGTTCAAGCATTGACTTATGTGTTGGTTGGGAATGTCGTGCTAGAAATAAAAGGAATGTGGTTAGAATATTGGATGATACTCTTCAGTACTTCTTGCTTTGCAAATTTATTGGGATTAAATATATCAGCCAGCTTTAACTCTGCCAAAGTAATCTACATTATCATTCCGATACTTATTATTCCACAGCTGTTATTTAGTGGAGTGATAGTGAAGTTTGACAAGTTATATCCACTATTCTCATCTCAAAGTGAAGTTCCTTTAATAGGAAATGTAATGGCTAGTAGGTGGGCGTATGAGGCCTTAGCAGTTCATCAATTTACGGACAATAAATTCTCTAAAGAATTTTATTCCTTTGAAAAGGATAAAAAATATTACATATGGAAGAAAGATTATTGGTTAAAGGAACTGAACAATAAAATAAATAAGTGCAAGAAGAACTTTAATGATCCTGAAAGTAGTATTGATTTCAGTTACGAGTTGAACATTATTAAAAATGAACTGGAAAAGGAAAAGAAATTGGTTCCAGGTTTAGCTATTTCTACAGTAGAAATTAGTAGAGAAAATATTTCAAAAGAAAAAATAGCTGAAATAGAAACTACATTAAAAGATTTAAGAGATTTCTATTTAAGAAAGTACTCTGCTGCGAATATTAAGAAAGAGAATAGGCTAACTGAACTAATGGACGTTCACGGTGGTAGAGAGGCTTATTTATTGCTAAGAGACGAGTATAGTAATATAAGTCTTGAAGATTTCGTAACGAACCGTAATGACTTAAATCCTATAGTTGAATATCAAAACGAATTAGTGCAAAAGTCGAATCCGATTTACCTGACTCCTACAAAAGGGTTTTTTGATGCTCATTTCTATTCTCCAACTAAGAACTTCTTCGGAATTCAGATCAGTACATTTGTAGCCAACTCAATGGTTATTTGGCTGATGGTGTTTTTGTTGAGTGTATTACTTTTCTTTGATGGATTACGGAAAGTAATAGAATTCAGTTCGCAGAAAAGTTCAGAATTGGGTCTAAGGTTAGTGAGAAGGATAAAGAATTAAATTTCTTCTACTTCTATCATCTTAAATGGAATATCTATGATTGCATCATAGTCTTCACCAGCTTCAAGCATATCCTCGTCATCTTCTTCGTAGTACCAGTTAATAGTTACTGCGTCACCAGCCCGTTCTAGCCTTTTAAATATATCTAATAGACACTTGCTACTGCTTGTGTTGAAGTATTCAAGTTGAACGTTCAGAACAGTTTCAGAAGGAGCACTAGCAGAATAGTCTTCTATCCAGTTAATGAGAGGTTTGTAGAATTCAATAGAATTTTCAGGAATGGATCTCCCTTTCAGTAATAATACACCGTTATTAGCGCTGAATTCTACAGTTGGTGTTTTAGGAGTGCCTTCGAGTTTAATGCTTTCCATTATTGATTAATTTTTACATTCAGACTGAAGAAAGAGTAATTTTCGTTGAAGGGAATGAATCCATATTCCAATGGATTACTTGATTTTCTCCCGATATCAATGAGTCCAAGACCTGCGCCTCCAGTATCACTATACTCCCCATCAGTGAGGACTGTTTTATATAATTGTTTTAATCCTTCTTTATCCAAAGAATTAATTTTGTTTAATTTTGATTTGAAACTCTCTATTTTAACATCTTGTATTAGATTTCCTGTTACTATAGAATATCCGGTTCCATTTTTTTTGATCACAACCATTACAGACATATCATGCCCGTTTTGTTGATTGTAATCTTCATTATGATGGTAAAGATTCTGAAGACACTCCACAAGAATATTGAAAACCTTCTTCTTTATTCTAGATGATTCGTTTTTTAGTTCAAGCTTATTTTCAATAAGTTCTATTATTGCAGAGATTAAGTCGTCAGTAATAGTGCCTTTGAAGGAGAGGAGTATGTTATTCTTCTCCATATCTGAATAGTAATCAAATATGTTAAACTTTTCTGACAATTTGTTTTTATAAGTTACAAATTTATTTCCATTGATGGCTTCATAGGCCATTTTCTTAATTAGTTATAAACATAAATTTTGGATTATCTCGGAGTCTGAAAAGAGCATACTTTTGCCCCATGGTAATGGGAGATAATAATTCGGAAGAGTGGTTTGAGAATTGGTTCAATACCAAATGGTATCATTTGCTATATCAGAATAGAGATTTAAAGGAAGCGGAGCGTTTTATTCAAACACTGATGAATAAATTAGATCTTCCTAAGTCTTCAGTTTTGCTCGATGCAGCTTGTGGTGCGGGCAGGCATTCTGCCCAATTAAGTACTATGGGCTATAAAGTGCATGGATTTGATTTAAGCAAAGAAAGTATAGATAGGGCTAGGGCTTATGAGTCTGATTCATTGAAATTCTCTGTTGCTGATTTACGCTCTTTTAGAACAGATGAAAAATTCGATGCTGTGTTCAGTTTTTTCACAAGCTTCGGGTATTTTGAGACAGAGAAAGAGACTATAGCAGTTTTGGAAAATTTCAAGAATGCCTTAAATCCAAAAGGGATTTTAATGATAGATTTTTTGAATGCCGTTAAAGTAAAGGATGAATTGGTGTTGAATGAATCTAAAACTGTTGACGGCATTGAATTCCGAATCAATAGGAGGTTAAATAACGGAAGAATTGAAAAGGATATTCAATTCAAAGCAGAATCTAAAGAGTATAACTTTAGCGAAAAAGTGAGTGCTTTTGAGATTAAAGATTTTGAGCAGATGCTCGAAAAAACTTCTTTCAGAATAAAGGAGATTTATGGTTCTTATCTTTTAGATGATTTTTCTGCAAACCAAAGCCCAAGATTGATAATTTTGGCTGAGCAAATTTTATAATGGAAATACTCCTTCTTATTTTTATACCTCTTACGGCTGGTGTGCTCGCATACTTCCTCAAAAATTTATCTACTCGAATATTTAAATTAATACTGGCTTTAAGTGGAGCCTTTGTTTTGGCGATGTGTTTTATGCACTTGCTACCTCATGTTTATCATGTCCTTTCTGATGTATATACAAATGGACACCTTTTGGTAGGGGCTGCAGTACTAAGTGGCTTCTTGATCCAAATAAGTCTTGAGTGGCTTACAGGAGGTATAGAGCATGGTCATTCTCATGTTCATGAAAATCAGAAATTCCCTATTGGATTACTTATCGGTTTGTGTATTCATGCATTCATAGAAGGTCTTCCTCTTCATGACCATGGGCATGAGCATAATCACCTTCTTCTTAGTGTTTTAGTTCATAAATTCCCCGTGGCACTTATTTTGGTTTTGGTTTTTAAAAGTTATAATTTAAGTCAGGTTAAGAGTTGGTGTTATTTAGTGTTATTTACTTTAATGGCCCCGCTAGGAATCTATGTAAGTCAGCTTTTTGAAAATTCTATGGAGAATATTGGAAATGTGATGATGCTTATTACAGGAGCTGTTATTGGGGTGTTACTGCATATTTCTACTACCATTCTTTTTGAGGCAGGAGAAAATCATAAATATAACGCCACTAAGTTGGCCATGATTGTGTTAGGGTTTGTTCTGGCGTATTTCACTAGTGTGTAGTTTAGGTGCGGCTAGTCGTTTTTAGATAAAAATGCTATTTATATGGATTAAGATAGCTATATTTACGATGTAGATTGTTTTTGTCTGCGTCACCTAATACTGAAACGATGAATTCTTATAAAAATAAAATAAAAAATGAGAAGGTAGAATTCCTGTTCATAAAGAAGAAGACGAATAAGAAAGTCATGATTTTTGCGCACTACTTAAACTAATTTTCCTTTAAATAAGAAACCTGATATACTGCAGTTACGTATTAATAATAGATATTTCTCTAGGATTTGTCGGCTAAATTTAAAACGTAATTACAGTGAAGAATTGCAGTATAAAGATCAGTATAAAAAAAATGGAAACGATTAGCAAGTTTCGAAAACGGTTCTGTTTCTCTAATTTTTTGTACAGCTTAAATTAGTGATACTTGTTAAATATGCTGGAAGAGAGTTTTAATGAATCTTCAAGCATGCCTTTTTTGAAGTGTTGAATCATATTTTTCTCTTGAAAAAATTCAATCATATTCTCAGTAGGCATATTCCCTGTTAGCTTATCCATAGCCATCGGACATCCTCCGTACCCTTTAAGAGCTCCATCAAAATTCATACATCCAGCTGAAAATGCAGCATCTACTTTCTCTAACCAGGAGTCTGGTGTAGTGTGAAGATGGGCACCGAATTCAACATTAGGAATTTCTGATAAGACTTCTGTGAAAAGATGAGTGATGTTTTCTCTATTACTTAAGCCAATGGTATCACTTAGCGCTATGTGCTCTATTCCTAATTTTTGATGAAGTTTTAAACTCCAATCGACGGCTATGTCTGGATGCCAAAGCTCTTCATAGGGATTTCCGAAAGCCATCGATATGTAGATCATTACTTTTTTACCACAAGCGTCTGCAATACTCTTGATGTCTTCTACAGATTTTAACGATTCTTCAATAGACTTATTCGTGTTTCGTTTTTGAAATTCCTCTGAAATACTAAAAGGAAAACCTAAGTATGCTATTTCATCGAAACTGCTGGCGTCATGAGCTCCTCGTTTATTAGCCACAATCGCTAAAAGTTCAGTTTTAGTGCCCTCTAAATCGAGAGAATTAAGAACTGAGGAGGTGTCTTTCAACTGAGGAATAGCCTTAGGACTTACGAAACTCCCGAAATCTAACACATTGAATCCTACTTTTAATAGAGAATTTAAATAAGCTATTTTTTCATCTGTTGGTATCCAATCTTGAATCCCCTGCATGGCGTCTCTAGGACATTCAGTTATTCCTAATTCTTTCATTTGAAATTTTAAAGTAACATCTTATTTGAGTAAGATTTCTTCTGCATAAATGGAATCTATACCTCCACAAAGATAATTGTAATGTAACGATACGGTTTTTTAATATAGACTTCGTAGAGATAAAAATCCTACTTCCAATTGCCACATGACAGAAGAACTTCAGACGAACTAAATAATTCCTCTGGAACCAAGGTGAACTCATCGCCTCCCTTTAGCCTAGAAACCAAACTCAAAATCTTATTCTTATCAAGAATATTTCGTGTCAGATAATCCTTCTGTTTCTAACTAGACAATTTTTTATAAGGATTAGATTAATATTCTGCTATTATAATTCGGAGCGTTGATAAGACTGAGGGAGGTGAAGCTAAATTTTATAGCCAGTGGTCTATTGAGCACACAAGCGTTGTGCTCTCTACTTTCTAGAGCGGTAAGAGAGGTTCTAAATGAGCTATTTTTAATTGCTTTAGAACCTTTCTTACCTAAATAGCGTAAACCACATCGAGGATTCGTTTTCTCCCCAGAAATGGGCATAATTACAGAATATGAATATTACAAAATTTACTAGGTTGCCGAAAGACGAAAAGACGAATTATCTCTGGGACTATGGCGTTTGCTTGGGTCAGAGATTAATTGGAGAGCATGAAATTGTTTGCCTTTTCGAATTGGACGCTTTTTATGTGGAAGCTGTATACTCCAGAGAAAATAACTGTGTAGATGAGATTTCTCCTTTATTAGAGTTGCCACAGTGGGATGCTTATGTCGACTTAGTGTTATTAGAATTACTTAACCTCTAGACAATAATCGAGTTCTAAAATTTTATGTTTAGGGTTTAATCGGTATTTCTTTTTCGTTTTACCATCTGCAATGACTTTATCGAAGAGAAAAGTCTCCACGTTATATGGAACCTCATCGATTAAAAAAATCGAATTTTTTTTCGAATTACCACATAAGTTAGGGTCTCCTCCAAGTACTATTACTGATTCATTATAAGTGATGAAATCCCCCTTTTTTCTAAAGAATTTCCCTTCTTCGTAATCTTCAGAAATAGACACATGATTTATTTCTGAGATTCCTGACTTATTCCAGAAATGGTTTACGTGAAACCTCATTCGAGCTTCATCTTTCCATAAGCTCTCAGAGCTAATGAAATAACAAGTTCTTCCTTCGAAGATGGAAATGGCTCTTTCATTATTTATTAAGTGGATATACAGTGAGCTTTGAGCGTGCTGCTGGACTCTTTCCTTGCATTGCAACGCTACTAATGCTAAAAAAAGCCCTAGACACCACTTTAGAGCTGAATAGGATTGGTTAATTACAGTCAACGTTAGAAAACCAATTACACCGTAGAGAATAAAACATTCCCAAATGCTTATATCTATTCCTTCGGTTTTAGCCATAGGGAGTTTTTCTACCAGTTTAATAGACTTATTCAGAAATAGAACTACGTAATTTAATAGGTGAGCGAGTACATTAGAAGCTATTGATATAAATGGAATAAAGGAAATGAATAGAGTGAAAAGTGTGAGATATAAAATGAGGGTGGCCAGAGGAATGACAAATAGGTTGGAGATGATGAAATAGTTAGGGAACTGGTGGAAATAGAGTAGGGCAAGTGGAAAGGTTCCTGCTTGGGCCGCTATGGATACAGTCACGATTTGCCAGGCTTTGTCCAGTAGAGTTGTTTTTATATAGACCAGTTTATAGAGCCATGGCTGAATTATGAGTATTCCGAGGACGGCAGAATAGGATAGTTGGAATCCGACTTCCATTATAAGGGTGGGTTGAACTAATAGAAGAAAGAAGGCGCTTGCAGCTAAGGTGTTAAAGATGTTAGACCCGCTAGCACTGGTTTTGGCTAGAGAGATAAATGAAAACATGGTACATGCACGTAAAACGGAAGGGGAGAAGCCTGTTAAGGCTGCATAAAACCACAGGCCTAGAAGAATTAGAAATAACCTAAGCCATTTGGTAAATTTATTCTTGAGGAGTGGCTTTAAAACCCAAGCTAGAATAAGATATATTAAACCAACATGAAGACCGCTAACGGCAAGTACATGTGTCGCTCCAGCAGCTCCGTAGGAATTGTATAGTTCTGGTTCTAGGTAGTCTTTTTGTCCGAAAACAAGGGCTGAAACAACTCCAAATACTTCGCCCGTAATCCCCAAGGATTGAAGTTTGTCTAGATTATATTCTCTGAGTTTTTCGAAATATTCTGTATATGAGATTTCAGTTCGTTTTGTGATTTCTTTTATGGAAGAGGAGGGTAGATAAAATTGATTGCTAATGCCTAATCCTTTAAGATATTTCTTGTAGTTAAACTCTGATGGGTTTTTTGGTGATTTAATTAGACTAGGTTTCTGAGTAGTGACTATTTCTTTTGTGAATCTTAGGGTGTCGTTATACTCTGTTTTAGGGATGTAAATCAGCGTTTTTTCATAGTGAGGCAGAAGCTTTCCGTTTTTATAGACCCCTTTAATAATACCTGGAATTTTAAATGATTTTTTTTTCTCTGAAATTCTACCGTTAAACTCTAAGAGGTATGCTTCTGCAGAGTTTATGTCTGAGACGGTTAAAGCATTCTTTTTTAATTGAGAGTTAAATGATTCTCCTCTAAAAATGCCCAGTAGGAGTAGGGAACTTAGAATAGAGACAGAGATAATTGAATTATAGAATTTATTAGCCTTTGCAAGACTAAATATTCCAATAATAATTAAGAAGAAAATTACTAAAATCCAAAACAAGGAGTGTGTGTGCAGTTCTAGTTCTAAAGCAAGAAAAACACCTATAAGAAATGGTAATACTGCCCTGGAAAGAGGCATTTTTTTCCAGAAATTCATATTTAGTAGTCCTCAGTTAGTAGGCACTAAATTAGTGAATTAGAATGGGTTGGTGAGTGTTGATGAGTTATTCGATAATGAATTGCACAGAAACTTGAGCTGATATTTCTATCTGGCCATCAGAAAAGCTAGGTTCACTTGGGCTATCCTCCATAGAAGTGTTTCTAGTTTCTCTATCAATTCTTAAAGTTTGATGATCTTCTTGAATTTCTTCAATTTTAAGAGGTCTGCCGGTAGATTTTCCGTAGACCTTAGCCATGTTTTCTGCCTTTATTTTAGCTGTTGTTAGAGCATTTCTAATAGCGGAATCCTTGGTTTTTTCTAGTTTAGTATTTCTAAAAGAAGGCCTTTTTAGATTAGCTACTTCAAATGCGAATAAACCATCTATTATATTATCTAGCCTAGTAAAATCGGTTATACAAACATTAATGTTTTGAGTGGCTTGATATTTCTTTTCATTGTTAGGGTTTTTATCATGTATATAGTTTTCTCCAATTTTCATGTGCTGTGCTTGAGCGTGCTTTTCATCGACATTTTCATCTGTTAAGAAACTTAGGATGTTTTTTGAGATAGAGGTGTTTTCTGTTCTGGCTTTTGATAATTGGTCATGGCAAGTGATTATACTAAAAGAGAAAAGAGCTTCATCTGGAGTGATGTATACGGTGCTTTTCCCAGAAACCGTTATAGACGATAATTGGTCATTCATTTAACTGTAGGAATTAAAAGTTAAAAAGTACTAAGAAATAGTTTATTGCTTCTATGATACAGAAGAAAAAGGTATTTCAACCACTTATTCCTTTATGAATTGCGAGTATTTTTTTATTTTCAGGATGAAAAAGGAATAAATCAGACTTTTATTAACGAAACCTTTTATTTCCACTTTCTCTTTTGGAAGGCATTTTTTTCTTTTCTTAAGCAAGGCTGGAAGATGCCAGTAATACATAAAGTGAGCTTTGGCTACCGCTATAAAATTATCTACCTCTCCTCTGAATAAAAAACGCCATGCAGCTATTCCATCCAGTAACATTCTGTAGGAAATTTTAAAGAACAGAAGACCTCTAAAGTTCTTAGTAATTATAAATAGGTTATTCCTGAAATTTAAATAAGTCTTGTGCGAGTTATGCTGAGATAGAGTGCCTCCTCCTAAATGGTAGACGCTACTCTGAGGAACACAGTAATTTGTATAACCTTTGTTCTGTAATCTCCAGCATAAATCTATCTCTTCCATGTGTGCGAAGAAATCCTCATCAAACCCGCCAATATCGTTAAAGACAGCAGAGCTAATAAATAAAGAAGCACCAGAAGCCCAGAAAACTTCTAAAGGCTCATCATACTGCCCAGAATCTACTTCAAGCTCACTTAGCATTCTTCCCCTACAAAAGGCGAATAAGTCTTTATCCATAAATCCTCCAGCTGCACCTGCGTATTCGAATTTAGACTTGTCATTCCAGTCTAATATTTTAGGCTGAATACACCCTACGTTTTCATGAGATTGATGAAATTCTAAAATAGGGCCTAACCAATTTTCAGTTACCTCTACATCACTATTTAGGAGTAAGAAATTTTTATTATTGAGGAATTTAAGGCCATGATTATAGCCTCCAGCATAGCCTAAATTTTTATCTAAAGAAACGATTTGTAAGGTCGGGTAGAACTCATTCAGATATAGAATGCTTTCATCTGTAGAGGCATTATCTATAATAATGACTTCGGCTTGATGAGAGTATTTAACTACAGAAGGCAGGTAGGTTTCTAGAAGCTTTCTACCATTAAAGTTTAAAATGACTACTGCTGTTTCCTTCAATTTTCCTGGAGATAATTAACGCGGATTCAAATATAGGTCTTTGATTATGTTTCTGGCTCCATCAGATAGGGTAGTTTTATCAAGTGCGCTCTGCCCTTGATTATTCACTCTATTCGTTTGAACACCACTTAAAATCATGTCTATCCAATTGTCATTTCGTACCTCTCCTATCATATCACTTTGAATTAGCCTGTAATCGTTTAATACTTGGTCAGTATCCATAAACACAAAGCGTTTATTAGCGAACTCTTTTGCTTGATAGAAATGCCATATTTCATAAGGATTTGCTCCAGTGTCATATTTTCTAACAACTCTTGTATTAGGTGACCCGTATTCCAAATAAATTCTTCCTCGGTCAGTTTCAAATCCTTTTTTTAGTCTATTCCCAAATTCAGCATCTACAGCTTCTACTCTGCTTAGGTATTCAAGCCAAGATTTTAATGGACTCTCTGGACTCTTTTCTACCCAAAATTTGTAAAGGAAATTCTGCATATTGTTTAGATTGGGGCTTGATTCGATCTGTAGTTGAATATTTTCGGTTGATGTTTCTTCTGTTTTAATAACATCTAACTCATCATCTGATCGGTCATTAGAAATAGTACTGCGAATAGTCCTTAAGTCATACACGTCTGCTATAGGTTCTAATGAAAGGAGGTGGTCATATAATTGATCTTCATCTTTCAATTGGGCCACATATACAGAGAATTCATCAAGTACTTTTTTGTTTTCCCCAACAGTGCTGTTTGTATTATTTCCAGAAGTCTTTATGAACTCCAATCTTTTCGAAGATTGCACCACATTCTCTCTATCTCTAATTTCGATAGTCAGGTTGTAAACACCTTCTTGCAGTTCATTGATTCGTTTAGTTTGAATAAGTGGAATTACTGAATTTGGGCTAAACTTTTTATAATTTACAGATTCCTGAATTACTTTAGTGAAATATGCATTTTCTATGGAGGTAGAAATAATAAATTCCTTTCCATTATCGAAAAATTTATCGGTGTGGTAAACCTCTGTGTAAAAAGCGAGTTGATTATCACCTCCAGAATATACGCTGGATACGCGTGGCAAAACATCATAACCGCTTCTGCTTAAATCATTGCTTTCCTCTGTAGGTCCCCAGCCACTGATTAAAATAATATCAGAAATAGTGAGCAAATCGTAAGCTGGTATTTCCACAACCTCTTCATACATAAGGGGAGCGCTGTTTTCTATATTAAGATCGGTGATGGATAACTCCAAATAGTAAGAGCCTGCCGATAATGTAAAACGTCTTATGTCTAGGAAATCTACAAATAGAGAATCCATGGTTTCAGGACTCTTTAGATTTATTTTTTCGTAGGCGACTATTTCATCTGAGTTTCTGAAAATAATTAAAGCTTCTATGTTAGCTTCTAGGAAGCCATCAGTATTTCTAGCGTAGTTCATGGTGCCGCCAATGAAGTTTAGGTGAGTTTCTACATAAGGACCTTCATTTGGGATTAAAAAGGTTTTGTAGTCGAAATTCACCTGAACTGAAGCTAATAGAGAACCAGAAAAAATACTGGATAGTACTATAATGAGTATTGCTTTGAGTTTTTTCATCTCCAACAAAGTTAGCAAATCCGCGCTAGTAGGGCATTCAAAAAAAAACTAAAATAATCACTTCAAAAAGCTTGGATGGTACTTAAAAAAGGAATTATCTTTGCCGCGGAGAGTTGGCAGAGTGGTCGAATGCGATGGTCTTGAAAACCATTGTGCGGCAACGTACCGGGGGTTCGAATCCCTCACTCTCCGCTTTAAAAACCCAGTTTAAATACTGGGTTTTTTTTATGTCTTTTTTTTAGGGTTTGATTAAAAAAATGGATTATTTCAATCACATTAGTCTTCTCATATACAGTACTTAATAGTCTTATTTGTGATTTTTTCACTTTTTATTTCAAAAAAAGTGAAACCTAAAAGGCAAATCACACGTTATGTAAAAAAAAGTTTCTTTCTCCTAAATCAAATAGGAGGATAAATAGAGATTAATATTGGTTAAGGTTAAAAAGTATTCCAGCGGGAATGCTTTTTTTTTGGCCTAATGATTCGTTCAAGGAGCCAATATTCGAGATAATTTCATCTATCGAACTCTTACCTGGAGTCTACCATAAATCAACTTTTCTCTTTCCTTAGATCGGTTCATCTATTTCCCTTTGGTTAAAAGGCTTTGCGCATGTGAATCCTTGTTTCTAAATCGGATTTATTGTATTGTTTTTCACCCATCCTTTTTGTTTAGTAGGGAGTTCTACCGAACTCCACTCTTCGTAGGATTTTAGTATTCGTAATTTATACCCTGGGTTTACAGAAGTAACCAATGGAGCAGTTTCTGAAGTAGATTCGTAAATCTTAGTTTCAGTAATCTTCACTATGGCCTCTTCTGAATTAGTCGACAGTGTAGCCAAAGCTAAAACGATGCTTAGCACAGCCAATGAATAGAGGATGAGATGAGATTTTTTATGATGAGTTACACATAGGTCTCTATATAAGACAATTATTGAGAGGATGAGTAGGATGTAGCTCGTAAAAGCATAGAGGTCCTTAAATCTTGGATTGAATAGTTGGTTGTGAAAACTGCTGATGTCCGAAATAAAGAAAGTGTTGGCGCTATTAGCAGTATTCTCATAAGCCGCAGTTAAGTTTCTGAGAAGGTCAGTATGGTTAGAGTCTAATTTTCTAGCCTGCTCGTATTTCAATATGGCTTCTGCAAAATTCTGTTCTTGAAAACAGCTATCTCCTTCGAGTATTAGTTGAGAAAATTCTTTTGGTGTGGGCATAGCAAAACTGCTGATGAGAACAAAAGAACAACTAATCAGTGTCATAACTGTTTTCATTTTATCTGTTCAATTTGTTTAATTAATGCTTGAGATTCTAAAACTAATTTTCTTATTTCTTCTGCGTCATCTGTTGTGTTAGCGTTATTACCGAATTTTTCTAATTCTAATCGTTCTATAAATTGAATACTTTTAAGGGCTAATTCCTGAGGTAGAATGGAAGATAAACACTCCTTAGTAAAGGAGTGTTTGGTTAATGAGAATTTGAATAAAAAATAACTTTCTGTGTATTCTAGCAGTTTCCCATAAGCATCTTTACTGTGATGAGCGATCTTCATTTTTTCAAGTTGCGTTTCGAAATTTTCATACGGTGAAATCACTACATTTTCTTTAAGCCTGTTTTTCTTATTAATATTAGTCAATCTCAATACCCAGGCCAGAACAAACATGAGAACGATAGATATTAACCCGATTAAATAAGTGAAAAATGACTTGATAATGGGTCTTCTAGGATTGCTTAGTGTCTCTTGGGTTATTGGTCTAAAAGCTGTCTCTGCTATTTCTGGGGTGAAAGAGATTTCCTTCTTAGTACCAGTTTCTACATTTGTAGTAAACCCTTTGATTTCTAGCGAGTCAAATTTCTCATTAGATGAGTTAAAGAAGAATAAGTATTGGTTATCGGCTTTGATATAGCCTTCTGTTTTAGGAACTAAAGTGTATTCGAAAGTTACTGTGCCGTTTGAGTGGTAAGCTAAATCAGGGTAATCAGATTTTACTGAAGGGGTGTAAACTTCAAATAATGGGTTTAATTCAGGGAGTTCAGGAGTCGCTAAAGTGGAGAAGTTACCTTTTCCAGTAAGCTGCAGGCGTAGTGTTGCCGCCTCTGAGTAGTTTAGTAATTTTCTAGGGTATACAACCTCTAGTTCTAATTCAGAAAACACTCCTAAGTAGTTTTTAGGTTTACCTTGAGTTATTTGTAACACCTTTAAATTTACTGGAGAAGTGTTTATTTTGACTATTTCATCGGTGTATCTGGTAACTCGTCCTTGTCTTACTTTGTTGCGTATAGTAATGTTTACTGGTAGACTTGGTATTTCATAATTCCCAGCCGATTCTCCAGTGATTTTATAGCGGCCTATTATGGCCGTGGAATAGAGTTTTCCGTTAAGTAAGGCCTGACTTTCTTCGAAATCTTTTTGATCTAATTTTTCTATGGTCAGTTCTTCACTTGTGGTAATGAAGCTGCCATTAAGATCCTGGATGTTTACAGAAAAATAGACTTTAAGTTCAGCTATGATAGACTCACCTTCATACAAAGTGTTAGAGTTTAATTCTAGACGAGCAGTGTGGCTTTGTCTTCCTTCTGTGGCTTTGTTAGAGACCACATTTACAGTAGATTTTTTTGAAGTTATTTGAAGGCTTTTTATTTTGGCGGATAGGGAGGGAATCTGAATTGTACTCCCCGTCTTTTTTGGTATTAAGGAGAATACGTATGTGACGCTTTTATCTCTATTTAGCTGTCTTGAAGGGGTTCTTTTATTTATGATGTTTAATTCCTTATCGTCATTAGAGATGGTCAAGTCAGAGACCTCGTTAGTGCTTATGGTGTAGCTAATATTGAATTGCTGACCCACAACGACCACTTTTGGATACTCGACAGATATTCCTTGAGAAAAAGCGAAGCTTTGAGTGACCAAGAACGATATGAATATAATGAGTCTCACCAATCTTTCTCAGGTTTTTTATCGGCTCCATTACCTTTTTTATCCTTATTGCTATTTAATCGTTCTCTTGTCTTTTTTTCTACTTGATCTAGATAATCCATGATTTCATCTGCTTTATCCAGATCTATGTGCTCAGATTGACTTGACTTCTTTTCTTCTTCATTTTTCTCCTGATCAGAGGCTTCTTTTGGTTGAGCGGGAGAGTCTTCATTTTCTCCTTGTTCGTCCTGGTTTTGGTCCTGCTGCTCTTGTTGCTGTTTTTGTTGTTTTTGTTTCTCTTGCTGCTGTTGAAGCTGTGCAAGAGCTATTTGTAAATTTTCACTTGCTTGAATATCCTCTGGATTTAAGCGCAGTGCTTCTTTGTAATTTTTAATAGCATCCCCAAGGTTTTGTTCGGCATAATTTAGATTCCCCAGGTTATAGGCGGCTTTAGATTTTTGCTGCTCACTGGCTGAGGAAGAGTTCAATAACTGGGAGTAAGTCTTCTGGGCATTTTCTAAATCTCCTGATTTTAGGTAAGCATTCCCCAAATTGAATAAGTATTCATTATTGGGTTCTAGTTTTAAGCTCTCATTATAAAGATGAATAGATTCATCATACAGACTATCCTTATATAAATCAGAGCCTAAAGCTGCGTTTAGCTTGGAGCTTTGAGAGAATGAAGGTACGCATTGCAACGCTAGAAGAGCGAATAAAAATATTCTTAAAACCATGGGCCCTCCTTTTCTTTTATCAGCATAGAGATAATAAAAAACAACACGCTTAAAAGTAGCGGTACTTGAAATCTAGGGGTT
>Ga0209712_10001601_pt1 | contig 19210 bp, 20 predicted proteins | sample ArcOceMetagenome_FD_187443 | JGI IMG/M metagenome (GOLD analysis project Ga0209712, IMG submission 187443) | Marine eukaryotic phytoplankton communities from Arctic Ocean - Arctic Ocean - Greenland ARC118M Metagenome (SPAdes) (version 2) | ecosystem: Environmental > Aquatic > Marine > Oceanic...
ATAAAAGAGTTGTTTGCCGTAATCCGATTCTCCGAATCGTTAACCGTTCGACGACTTTTCAAGTCGTTTTTTATTTCTTCGATTTAGAAAATCGAAAACCGAAAACGGGGAGCGACTCGGAGAATCGGATTACGGAAGGCTACAAAAATAGGCTGCAAAAATAACTTAGAGACTTTGTGCCTTCGTGGTTAACTCTTTATGATGGGAAGTAAAAAAGTAACCTCCTAATTTTCCACTAGGAGGTTCTGAGGTGAAAATAGTCATTCTATCACTTTCCTGTTCAACTGAGTTCCTTAATTATTTGGATCAAAAAAATCCAACTCCCAATTTAAATATCAGGAGAGGATTTTATTGAATTTGGGTTTGTTTTATCATGAATTAACTTTTCTAACAGGATAGGATTAGTTTAATGATTAGATTTTAACGATAAAATTGAATAAAGGGAAATGCCTTGGAGGATAGTGGAACTTGAGTTTTGGAAAAAAAATCAAGTACAGCAAGGCAATGATGCCTTTCAATTAATTGTTTTCATTTGTGGTGTTTTGATTTTCTAAAATGTTTATTTAATCCTTTAATTGGATAGGATAAATTTAAAGAGACGAGACCTTTTCAGTTAGCATAAATCTTGCAAAGGAATGCGAACTAAATAGATTCAGAATTTTCACTACTTCTTTTGTCCTTATTTCCCCCTTTGAAATCAATCATTTATCCAGATAAACTCATGCTTTCAAAGCAAAAACTAAGAACAAAATAAGCGACCGAAAATTCTGAATCTATTTTATTCGCATTCCAAAGATCAACACAAACCTTTCATTTTTGTAAAAGAGGAAAAAGAAAAGCCTTGTAAATTGATGATTTACAAGGCTTGATATAAAGTGAATTTATTTTTTAGACATACCAATACGCCCAAGCAAGCAGCACCAATTGCAAAGGAAGTCGCAACCAAAGAAACCAATTTTTGATTTTCATGCCGGCTCCTTTGGAAGTCAACATATAAACATTGGCAGGGAAAACGGCAATCAATAATAAGATGATTCCAATTGCCGCTGCCGATCGAGTTTGAGGAATGAGCAAACCAATTCCGCCTGCGATTTCGGCAACACCTACAATTGTATTGATGGTTTTTTTCCAAGGCTGTAAAGCTGGAGGCGTGATTTTATAAAAAAACCATGCTTTTTTGAAATGCGAATATCCAGCATAGATATAAAAAAATGCCATTGGAAAAAGTAAGATTTCTTTGATTGTCATAAGTTGATTTTTAAAAAAATAAGAACATTAATGGTTTTCTAAAAATGAAAAGTAGAGAAGTATCTTCAAAAATCCCTTAAATTGAGTTAACTTTTTCTTTTAGTATTTTAAAAAATAAAACTTTGCCCAAACCAGTTTTATAAAGGGTGTTCCAACTTGCAAGGTGATTCGAAGTAATCTTGTGATTAAAACAAAAACAAATAACAGTTTCGATGAAAAAAGTATACTTAATTTTTCTTTTGTTGGTGAGTTCAACTTTCCTTTTGGCGCAAGATGATGAGGCGGATGAGAATCTTGTTTTTGATGATACGGTCTATGTAGACTATATCAAGACAGTCAATCTTCATTCTCCAGGGTTGGTGATGGGGAGTCCGATTATTCAATTGGAAAGTGGATCATTGACGTTATCATTTGATGATTTGAAAGGAGAAGCAGTAGATTATATTTACTCAGTGGTGCATTGCAATGCTGATTGGAGACCTTCCAATCTGACCGAGTTAGAGTTCATGGTTGGATTTAATGAAGAGCGAATAGAATATACTGAGTTTTCCATTAATACTTTGGTCGACTATACTCACTATCGATTAGATTTTCCAAATGAAAATATCCGATTTACCAAGTCAGGAAATTACTTGTTGAAAGTATATGATAATGAGGATGATAAGTTTTTGGTTTTGACGAGACGATTTATGGTAGTCGAACCAAGATTCACAATTTCAAGTGGCTTGGCAGTAACCTCTTCTATTGTGAAAAAGGCAAGAACTCACCAAGAGATTGATTTTATTATTCGGCATAAAGGGTTTGTGATTAATAACCCGAGAAAAGAAGTTAAAGTTGTCGTGATGCAAAATGGGAGATGGGATAATGCGATAACAGATATCCCTCCTCAGTATATTCGAAAAGAACAACTGACTTATGAATTTTTGGATAAAATAGTTTTCCCCGCAGGGAAAGAGTTTAGATTTATGGATACTAGATCATTACAATATGATGGTGGAGGGGTAAGAGGGATAGAGGAATATCAAGATGGATATGATGTAACATTGCACATGGATGAAGTACGTAGTGATGAAGTATATTATAATCGGATAGATATTAATGGCGGGTTTGTGATTGGGAATCTTGAAAATTCTCAAGGGAGTAATATTTCATTTTTTGATAGTGAGTCATCGGAAGACCGTACTGCGAAATTGGAATTTGTTCGCCAAGAATTAATGGGAAATAGAGAGTCTGATAATATCAGAAGTGACTATGCGAATGTGTTATTTTCGATAAAAAGGAATGAGCCATTTTATGATAAGGATGTTTATCTTATTGGTGCGATGAGCGATTGGCAGATAAAAGAAGAATTCAAAATGACTCATCAACCGGCGGTGAATGCTTATGTAGCAGACATCCTGCTAAAGCAAGGTTTTTATAATTATGCTTATGCAACTGTTGCCAAGAGAGGAGATAAAACGCCAAACTTGAGTGAACTAGAAGGAGACTGGTATGAAACAGAAAACCAATATACGATCTTAGTTTATTATCGTCCATTTGGAGGAAGATACGATCAACTAATGGGAACACTTAACATAAATTCAATAAGGCGATAAAATCTTATTACTCCATATTTGAAGCATCTTCTCCAAACCAACTTGCATACATCACATAATTATCCGCAATCCTTCCGATATAATGTTGAAAGGTTTCGGGAGTCAGCGCCTTTACCTTTTTAGCTGGAACACCTGCGTAAATGAATCCAGATTCTAAATGCGCTTTTTCCAAAACGACTGCACCTGCTGCAATCAAAACATTAGATTCTACTACCGCATCATCCATGACAATTGCGCCCATTCCGATTAAAACATTATCAGCAACTTGGCAACCATGTACAATCGCATTGTGGCCAACGGAAACATTATTTCCCAAAATTGTTTTCGTTTTTTGATAGGTGCAATGAACAACTGCGCCATCTTGAATATTTACTTTGTTGCCAATGATGATACTATTGACATCTCCTCGAAGAACTGCATTAAACCAAATACTGCAATCGTCACCTGTGACTACATCGCCAACAATAGTTGCATTTTCTGCGATAAAACAATTTTTACCGAAGGTGGGAGAAATTCCTTTTACTGGTTTTATTAAAGCCATATCTTATTTTTTATTTTAAACCACTTCTTTAAATAATTCATCAAAATATTTTTCCAAGAAAAAAATAAAGATTTAGCAGGGTTTCATATTTTTGTTTTTAATCAATGGAGTTTCTTTTTCTAAAAAAAGCTAAATTAGATTATATTTTACAAAAACATAAAGTTGGATAGAAATAATGGAAGACTTTCAAAAAGAATTAAATAAAGTACTTAAGAAATATCAAGATTTTGAGCGCATCCAAAAGCACTTAAAAAATTTGGATACTCAGCTGAAAAGTGGTTATCGAGAATTGGATAAGTTTGAAAAAGTTTTGGAAAAGCATGGGCAAGATGTGAAGCAACTGGAGAGCCTGAGTCTCAAAGGTCTTTTTCATAAAATACTCGGAAGTAAAAAAGAGCAGCTCGACAAAGAACGACAAGAGTATCTGCAAGCTGCACTAAAAAGAAATGGACATAAGAAATCTTTAGAGTTGCTGGAATATGAAAGAGGAGTCTTGGAAGAAAAATTAAAAAAACTGAAAGGCATTCCCGCTCAAGCAGAAATGATGATTCAAAAAAGAGAGAATGATTTGATGAAAAGTGGGACTCCGGTGGGGATGCGAATATTGACTATCTCCAAACAGATTGATGCTAGTCGACATCTAAAAAGAGAAATCAAAGAGGCATTGGATGCGGGGAAAGATGTGATTGTGATTTTGGCAGAGATGGAAAGTTATTTGCGGAATGCGCGTAATTGGGGAAATTGGGATATGATGGGTGGCCGTGGAATGACGACTTATGTGAAGCATTCGAATATTGACCGTGCGCGTGCTCGATTGCATAAAGCACAACATTTGTTGAACCGTTTTGAGAACGAATTGCGAGATGTGTACAACCCTCGCCAGTTGAACCTTTCTTTGAATTTGGATTCCTTCACTCGGTTTATTGATATCTTTTTTGACAATTTAATTTCCGATTGGGTGGTGCAGCAGCGTATCCGAAATGCTTTGTCCAATATTGTCTCGGTCAAAGATAGAGCAAGCCGACTGATCGGAACTTTGGAAATGGATGACAAAGATTTGGTGGTAAAGATGAGACAATTGGGAAAAGAGAAGAAACAGTTGGTTTTGAATTTTAAGGGTTGAAAAAAATTAACGAAACAATAACCAATCCTCCTGCCAAAAAGCATCCATTTGGAATGTTTTTCGTTTTAGAAAAAGGTAAACATTAAAATCTAAATTATTCAAACTATGAAATGGTTATTGGCTACACTTATTCTATCTTTTATTGGTTTCTTCAATCCAATTTTTTCTCAAGATATTAAAACGTATTTCGAAGAACATGAACTGAATCCAAAGTCAACGGACGATGGGATTTTTTATTTAATCGAAGAGGAAGGTGAAGGCGCAAAAGCGAAGGTAGGTGATTATGTAAAAATTAAATACCGAGGAATATTACTTGATGGGACGGAATTCGATATTTCGGAAGAAGACTTTCCGTTTGTCTTTCGAGTGGGTCATCGACAGGTGATTAAAGGTTGGGATTTAGGTTTGCAAGAATTTCAAGCAGGCAGCAAAGGCAAATTATTTATTCCTTCAAAATTGGGTTATGGCAAAAATGGAATTGCTGATGTGATCCCTCCAAATACAGATTTGATTTATGAAATTGTATTGTTAGAAATCATGAATTCAAAACAATATAATCAATATATGAAAGAATTGGAGGTCAAAGAACGCCAACGATATGAAGAAAAAAAGAAAGAACAATTCGTAGAAGACAAAAAGATTATTCAAAAATATGCTGCTGAAAATAAATTAAGAACTAAACGAATGCCTTCAGGGGTAAGTTATGTTTTGACCAAAAAAGGAAAAGGACTAACTGCAAAACCTGGCGATTATATCGAAGTGAAATACGAAGGTCAATTAACGGACGGTACGGTCTTCGATGATTCTTATGGAAAAAAAGCAGAACCATTCGAGTTTATTTTAGGAAAAGGGAAAGCCATCCAAGGGTGGGAGGAAGGTTTGAAAAATTTCAAAAAAGGAAGTGAAGGTTGGTTGTTGATTCCTTCCGCATTGGCATACGGTCCTCGCTCGATTCGAGAAGGAAAAATAAATATACCTGCCAATTCTGTTTTGATTTTTAAAATAAAAGTGACGGGTCTTAGCAGTAAGTAGTAAGCAGTTTTTCAGTAGGCAGTTGCCAACTACTTATTGAAAACTGCCTACTGAAACCGTTGCTTTCAAACTCACAAAATTAAACCTCGCTCCGCCCATGCTGGCCGAAGCTATACCAATATCTAAATCAGTAAAGTACATCACCAAAGTAATATTTCCATCTAAGAAGCAAGTACCGTGAATAAAATTTTCCTCCTCAATTTCAGTCATGCGGTAATTTGATATTTCACAATCTTCTCCGTAGAAATTTTTCCCAGTCGTTTGGATCACCTTGGCAAGTATGTCATGAGTAGATATCTTTCCTCGATCATAAAAGGCAGGATTTTCTGCAAAGTTTTGAAAAAAGAAATTGAAAGTTTCGCTAAAATCCTCAGAGGAAATTAATCGTTGTTTTAAGGTGTTGAGATTTAAATTTGTCATTTGGTGTATGTTTTCTCATAGTAAAAAACTCCCGACCCCTAAAGGGGAGTTTCCCTTGTGCTAGATTGGAAATGTTTTCTTTTAGGATAATTTTGGTTAAAAAATATGTTTGTTTATATATTTTAAGTATGTTTTTTTTGCTAAAATTATTTTATACGGCTACTCATCTCCAATATTTTTTCCTCTAAAAAAATAGATCCCAAAAATATCAATCAAATAAATTCCCAAAAATCAATGAAAGGAAAATTTATTCTGAAAGGAAAACCAAAACTCCTCTTCAGGGGTCGGGGGTTAACACAGTTCGTATCTTCCCTAAAACCAAAATCATTTGATTAATGATTTCCTCATTTCTAAAACGAATAATTTTTATGTTTTGCAGATTTAAAATTTCAGTTCGTTTCTCATCCAAAATTTTTTGTTCCTCCTTCTCATGATAACCACCATCAAGTTCAACCCCTAATTTTTTCTGATGACAATAAAAATCCAAAATATGAATCCCAATTGGATGTTGCCTTCGGAATTTAAAACCATCCAACTTTTTCATCTTTAACTCCTCCCAAAGAATACCTTCAGCCAATGTCATTCTCTCTCTCAATTCCCGAGCATTCTGAAACAAATGATGAATTGCCCCCTGATGCATCCGAGGCGTCACCTCATCATCTAAATTTGTTTTCTCATTTTGGTTTTTCATATCATCTAACTTTATAAAAAATAATTTCAAAGTTTTCCAATTCAAAAAATAAATTACTGATAGAATAAAGTCAATTGAAAGGAAACCCAAAACTCCCCTTCATGAGTCGGGGGGGTTACTTCCTCCTTCTTGGAATAAGTGTCGTCGGATACGCCACCAGACTTTCATGTCCATCCTTCCCAACTGCTACCACCCCAAACAAATAATTATCAATCACCACATTTTTCAAAGTAGCTTCCGTAACTTTTCCAACAAGTTTTGAAAATTGCCATTGCGGCGAAGTCGTATCTCTCCAGTAAATTTTATAGCCAACGACATCCTTATCCTTCACTACTGACCATTGCAAAGTAGTCGAAGGTTGTACTGCACCACCAATCATCACCCCTTCAGGAGCAGGAGGTGCCCAAGCCAACGCAGCCAAATTAATCGCATTCACCGCAGTCAATTTTGCAGCATATTCAAAGTTGACATGTTCGATCACATCGCCATATTTGATACCATTTTCTTCTCGAATATCTTGATGTTGTTGCGTATAATTTTCGTGCGTTTCCATGATTCGGATCCCTGCAAAACCTTCATCATTAAATGGACGATGATGTCCACCTCGTCCAAATCGGTCTAATCGATAAATCATCTTAGGCTTCATCATCGGCATATAAGTCGAAGTCATTCGATGAACATAGCGAGCGAGTTGTCGAGAAGGACCATCCACTTCACCACCATAAAATCGATGCCAAATTCTTTGTTGCTCATCCAAATCCACCGGCGTTGGTTCTGAAAATATTCGGAAACTTCGATTGTCGATGACGCCATCAATTCCTTTAATATTTCCAATCATATCATTATTCAAAATTCCGATGATCTTCCATTTTTCTTCTTTCGCCACTTTTGCCATATGCTTTCCACCGAAGAGTCCCTGCTCTTCGCCTGACAGACCGGTGTAGATCACACTATTCTTAAATTTATATTTTGTCAAAAGTCTTGCAGCCTCAATTGTCCCGGCCATTCCCGAAGCATTATCATTAGCACCGGGCGAATCATCTTTGCCATTCAAAGGGTCAGAGATTCGAGAATCAATATCGCCCGACATAATAATATATCGATTGGGGTGATCCGTTCCTCGCTGAATCGCCACCACATTGACGACCCAAGTATCTTTGTCAAATCTTCGATTACCTTTCGCAGGCACCAATGATTTTTGGTAAAAAACCTCCAAGCAATTGCCACAGTCTTTTGAAATTTTGTCAAACTCTGCTTTGATCCAACGACGAGCTGCACCGATTCCGCGAGTTTGGGAAACGGTATCAGACAGAGTATGTCGAGTGCCAAAATTAGCTAGGGTACGAATATCATTTTCGATTCTTTCCGCAGAGGAGTTTTCGATGATGTCATAAATCCTAGGATCAGTTTGCGACTGAACGAAAAGAGGAAGGAGCAACATTAACATTAATGTTGACAATAGATTGGTTGATGGTTTTCTCATGTGTTAAATTTGACTTTAGACAAAAGTCATGTTTTGATTCCAACTTTAGCGGAACCATGAAATTTGTCTAAAAGCGTTAAACTTCTATAAAAAATCGATTGAATTTAGTCAAAATACTTTTAAAGGTTGAACATTTACTTGCTAAATGTGTAAATTATATTTTTTTAATACGTCGCACAAAAGTATTTTTGGACGATGCAAAAAATGTAAATGAGCATATTTAAAAATATAAAAACCCAGATTTCGAAGGTGAAAAGCAAAGCAGAGAAAGTGGGAAAGTGGGTAAGCTTTGCGAAACAGGTTCGGCCGTCGAAAGACTTCAATGAAAACCGATTGCCGTCACCTCCAAATTATTCTAGTCGTCAAAGTTGGGCGGCACATCCGAAGGTGGAAAACAAATCGAGCTTCGTTCCGCTCGGAGTAGAAAAGACAAAAGCGGAAGATTTAAAAGCAGATGTTTTCTTTATTCATCCGACTACTTATTTTGGAAATAAAAATTGGAATGCCTCTTTGAGTCATCCTGTGGCGAATACGATTGTGGACGAAATTATCATGTCGGGGCAAGCCTCTGTCTTTAATTCATGCTGTAGAATTTTTGCTCCTCGTTATCGACAAGCGACTTTTTATTCATTTTTGGAAGGAGGGAAAAATGGGCAAAAAGCATTAGATGTTGCTTACTCTGATGTAGCTCGTGCGTTTGATTTTTTTATTAATAATCTTAATGATGGGCGACCATTTTTTATTGCAAGTCACAGCCAAGGGACGGTTCATGCGATCAAATTGTTGGAAGATAAGATTGATAAAACGGATTTGGTGAAAAGAATGGTGGCAGCTTACACGATTGGTTTTGAATTTCCAAAAGCGAAATTTGAAGAGGATTTAAAAAATATCAAACCAAGTCAAAGTGCAACCGATACACAATGTGTGATTGCTTACGATACCTATATTGAAGGAGCAAAACCACTTTCAGCACTCGATAGAACTCAACTCCCTTTTTCCAAAAAAGACGGAACCTGGGAATGGAAAAAGCGGGCCAAGTTAACGACCTTTTCGACTAACCCAATTTCTTGGAAATCAGATTATGTTTTGGCTGATGCGTCATTACACTCAGGAGCAGTAAGTAATGAGTATGTAAAAAGTAATTTTAAATTAGATAGTTTGCTCGATAAAGAAGTGGCGGAAATTGAAGCGGAAAGGTTATCTTCTGTTTATGAAAATGAAGTTTCTGCGAGATGTGGAGAGGATGGATATTTGTATATTTCAAAACCGGTGCATCGACAATTTAGAATGATGTTGTTGCCAGGAGGGAATTATCATAATTATGATTACTCGTTGTTTTATATGAATTTGCGGGAGAATGTGAAGGAGCGATTGGAAGCGTTTTTGAAAAAATAAAAAATGTGGTTGAAGAGAATTTTTAAATAATTTTCTTCAACCATAACACTATCTAATTTCTTTTTGAAATTTAAAAAATGCTTCTTTAAATTTTTCAAAATCAGATTCCACATTTTTTCCAATCAACTTAAAATTAATTATTGGAGAAAATCGACCAAGTCTTCCAGTCATAAATTCTCGCCACAAAATATTTTCCATCAACGCATTCTTTCCATCACTTTCAATAGTCATCATTGATAGATTTAAATCTTTTTTCTGAAAAGTGAAATCAATCGTGTCAGTCAGATCTATCAAAATGAATCCTCTGAATAAATTGAAAGTTTCAGTTGCTGATTTTTCGAAAGATTTTTTTTGTGCCACATCAAAAAGAATTAGAAAATTTTCAGCAGGTTGTTCTTGTCTTTTCTCCCATTCTTGCAAACGATTTTGCGCCCATTCTTTTTTCATTTCAAAATAATAACCATCAAAATCTTCTGTCTCTTTTTTTTCTCTTTCGGCTAGTTCGTCTGAATGATCCGTGCAATGATTTTTAGAAGAATGATAAATACAAAAACCAATTTGATGAGCTGCATTTTTAAAGTTATTCCAGTTGGAATTTATTTTGTCTTCAGTTTGTCCAAAAGTGATATTTGAGAAAAAATAAAATAAAATAATGACAATTTTATCTTTCATAATCCGAGGTTTAATTAATGCTGAAATGCATTTAAGTAGTTCACAAAAATAAAACGATTGATTCTTTATTTTCATTTTATCTAGAAAAATTTAATTAATCAGCTTCTCTGAAATTATTTTAAATAAAAAAACATGAAAAATATTTTACTCCTTTTAGCTTTATTTTCTTCTTTAAATCTATATTCTCAAACTAAAAAAGTTCTCTTTATTGGGAATAGTTATACCGGAGTGAATAATCTTCCTCAGTTAGTTTACAATGTGGCGCTCTCTGTTGGAGATACATTGATTTATGACAAGCACACGCCAGGAGGAGCTCGACTAATGCAACATGCAACAAATGCTACAGCTCTTGCAAAAATTAATTCTGATAATTGGGATCATGTTGTACTTCAAGCTCAAAGTCAAGAACCTTCTTTTTCTGATGGACAAGTAGCAAGTGAGGTATTTCCGTATGCTGAAATTTTATGTGATTCCATCCGAGCGAATAATGAATGTACCCGCCCAATATTTTATATGACTTGGGGAAGAGAAAATGGAGACGCTTCAAATTGTGCGGTTTGGCCACCAGTCTGCACATACGAAGGAATGGACAGTCTGTTGAATTTAAGATATAGAATGATGGGAAATGACAATGACGCATATGTATCACCTGTGGGAGCAGTATGGAATTACATCCGAGATAATTATCCTGATATTGATTTGTATAGTAATGATGGGTCACATCCATCTACTGCGGGATCGTATGCTGCTGCGTGTACGTTTTATAGTATTATCTTTAGGAAAGATCCTACCTTAGTTTTATTTAATTCTTCTTTGTTAGATACGGATGCAGATGCGATTAAAGAAGCTGTAAGAATTATTGCTTTCAGTGAGTTGTTAGAATGGAATGTTGGAGCGTATGATCCTGAAGCTGACTTTTCGTATACTCAAAATGATACTGAAATCACTTTTATGAATAGCTCCGAAAATGCCGATTCTTTCCAATGGGATTTTGGGGATGGAGATATTTCAAGCGAAAAAAATCCTACGCATATTTTTCAAAATAACAATATATTTACAATTCAATTAATCGCAGAGAGGTGTGGGGTTGTTGATACTTTTTCAACTGAAATAGTTGTTGAAGTGGTTGCTACCAAAGATCTTCTAGATGCTAAAATAAGTATTTTTCCAAATCCAACTGAAAATTTAATCAATATAAAAGGTATTCCTAAAGAATCGACTGTTCAAATTGTAGATGACCTAGGGAGAGAAATACAACGAATCTATACGTCGAATAATACCTTGCAAATGAACATCTCAAGTTTAGCTCAAGGAGTTTATTTTTTGAAAATTAAAAATAAAAGAGATGGTATTGTTTTGGTTGAAAAGATAATCAAGAACTAAGTAAGTAAGTAAGTAAGTAAGTAAGTAAGTAAGTAAGTAAGTAAGTAAGTAAGTAAGTAAGAATAACTTGCTTATTTCGGTGGCTCTTTTTTCTCTTGTTTTTTCTGAAAGTAAAAAATTAACTAATTTTATTTTTCCATTTATTAATTTGAATAAGGAGTCTTACAAAATATTTAGCACCATGATTTTTAAGTTCAAAATTATTCTCAGATCCTTTTTCTAATAAATTTGAGACAGATTTCTTATTAAACTTTATTTTATTCTCCGATGCATCTACTTCAAGATCAGCACTAAATATTAACATTCTTGATTTTTTGTTTTCCTCAATTGGCAGGACAATCATCTCGCTAACTTCTTATATATAAAAAGGTAAGATGATTTATTTTCTAAAAAAAAACGCCTACAAAAAATAATTTTGTAGGCGTCTAAAGTTTTTATAACAATACAATTACGAACTACAACTGCTCCGTAAAATATTTTACAAAATCATCAATCGCCATCGCTCCAACATCTCCTTCCCCTTGCTTCCGCACACCAACCGTTCCAGCCGCTTCTTCTTTCTCACCAACGATCAACATAAAAGGAATTTTAGCCACCTCATTATCTCGGATTTTTTTACCAATTGATTCCGTACGAGTATCAATGATTCCTCGAATATCATGAACAGCTAAAGCATCCTGTACCTTGTAAGCGTACTCATTATATTTATCACTCAATGGCAAAATCGCAAATTGCTCAGGTGCCAACCACAATGGAAACTTACCACCACAATGCTCAATTAAAACCCCCATGAATCTTTCCATACTTCCGAAAGGTGCACGGTGAATCATCACAGGTCGGTGCTTTTCATTATCTGCTCCAACATATTCTAATTCGAATCGCTCTGGCAAATTATAATCCACTTGAATAGTTCCCAATTGCCAACTTCGACCCAAAGCATCTTTAACCATGAAATCTAACTTAGGTCCGTAGAATGCAGCTTCCCCTAATTCAGTAATTGTTTCCAAACCAACTTCTTGAGTTGCTTCGATAATCGCCCGTTCTGCTTTGTCCCAATTTTCATCAGAGCCAATATATTTTTCTTTGTTATTTGGATCACGCAATGAAATTTGAGCAGTTACATCTTCGTAACTAAATTTTTTCAAAACATGCAAAGTCAAATCTAGCACATCTAAAAATTCCGTTTTCAACTGATCTGGCGTACAAAATATATGCGCATCGTCTTGCGTAAATCCTCGCACTCGAGTCAATCCATGCAACTCACCAGTTTGCTCATATCGGTAAACCGTTCCGAACTCTGCAATTCGCAAAGGCAACTCTTTATAAGATCTCGGGCGATGTCCAAAAATCTCACAATGATGCGGGCAGTTCATCGGCTTCAACAAAAACTCTTCTCCTTCTCTTGGCGTATGAATTGGTTGAAAACTATCCTCACCATATTTTTCATAATGACCTGAAGTCACGTATAAATCTTTCTTGGCGATGTGCGGAGTAATCACCGGTTGGTAGCCTCTTTTGATTTGTTCTTTTTTCAAAAAGTCTTCCAAGCGAGATCGCAAAGCAGTTCCTTTTGGCAACCAGATCGGAAGACCTGCACCTACTTTTTCAGAAAACATGAACAACTCCATTTCTTTACCCAACTTTCTGTGGTCGCGTTTTTTCGCTTCCTCCAGCATGTGTAGATATTCTGTGAGTTCTTTATTTTTGGGAAATGAAATGCCGTAAATCCGAGTCATTTGATTTCGAGTATCATCGCCTTGCCAGTAAGCACCTGCGACTTTCATCAATTTAACTGCTTTGATTTTTGAAGTATTCGGCATGTGAGGTCCACGACACAAATCAACGAAACCTCCTTGAGTATAAAGTGTCAAAGCTTCGTCTTCTCCTCTTTTTTCAATCAACTCAATTTTGTACTCGTCGCCTTTGTCTTGGAATAATTTCAAAGCTTCTGCTCTCGAAATATCTTGACGAACGAAGTCATTTTTTTGACGCGCCAACTCCAACATCTTCTCTTCGATTTTTTTGAAATCATCAGAAGAAATTTTGTTGTCACCAGGATCTACATCGTAGTAAAAACCATTTTCGATCGCAGGGCCAGTTCCTAATTTGATACCAGGATAAACTGCTTCCAATGCTTCTGCCATCAAGTGAGCAGAGGAGTGCCAAAATGTTTTTTTCCCTTCCTTGTCATTCCAGGTCAATAATTGCACGGTCGAATTTTCAGTAATTGGACGCATGGAATCCCACACCTCACCATTCACTTTTGCGGATAAAACGTTCCGCGCCAATCCTTCGCTGATGGATTGTGCAACTTGCATGGCAGTAACTGCTGATTCGTATTCGCGAATGCTACCATCTGGAAGAGTAATTTTAATCATTGTAATTTTTTTTCGTAGCTGGACTTTCCAAGTCCAGTTTTTAAATTTTAGAAAACGGACTTAGAAAGTCCGGCTAAATATTAAATATTTGTCTTTGTTTACGATTTCTTTAGTACAAAAGTTCTTATAAAGTGCGCAAAAATAAGGGTTTTTACTAATATTCAAAAGAAGTAGGAAAACAGCTTAAATAAAGTTTTGTTTTGAACAATCTTTCATTGATATTGTTAATTCATGTATATACATCTATTTTGTAAAAGTAGTACGATTCGGAGAGTCGTATTACGTAAAACTAAAATTATGTCAGTTCAAGTAATTCCAAAAGAAAATCAAGGTTACGGCGCATTCAACGGCGGCGAAATTATCGAAAACAAACCCATCGGATTTCCACAAGATGGGGGAGAAGGGAAGCCTTTTTCCAACCTATTTTATTGGGCGTACGCGGAGGCAAAAGTGGAAAGTACGATTGGTCTGCATCCACATCAAGGATTTGAAATTATGTCATTTGTGTTGAATGGAAAAATTGAACATTTTGATACTCAACTCAATGATTGGAAATCTTTGAATAAAGGGGATGCTCAAATTATTCGAGCAGGTAAAGGAATTAGTCATGCAGAAAAAATGGGCGAAGGTGCGGTGATGTTTCAAATCTGGGTAGATCCCAGTTTGCAAAAAACGATGCAGCAGCCTGCGAGTTACGATGATTATCGACACGAAGATTTTCCAGTAAAAATAGAAGATGGGATTTCAATCAAAACTTATTCAGGCGATGGTGCGCCACTTACGATGGATGCTCCAGGAATGAATATTTCGGAATGGAGTGTAGCAAAAGGGAGTTTTGAAAAGACGGTAGATTTGCAAAAAATCTATTCTATTTATGTGTTGGAAGGGGAAGTAAAATTGAATGGTGAAAAAGCAAATCAAGATGCTTTCGTAATTATTCAAGATGTGAGCGAAATAAAAATTGAGACAGCAGGAGAAGGAAAACTTTTCGTTATTGCTTCGGATAAAAAATTAAACTATCCGACGTATGCTGAAATGATGCAAGCGAAAATGAGATAAGAAGTGATGAGCGATGAGTTTTGTGACTCATCACTTATAACTCATCGCTAAATTAAACTTACTTCACTTCGAAAGTGATTTTCAAGTTTACTTTGATTTTGAAGAAAAGCAGATTTAATACTTTTTACATTTTTACCTACTCTTGCAACGCCTTTTGCGGTTGCATCTTCCCAACTTTTTTTGAGTCCGATAAGATCTCAATGACTTTCATAATTGCTATCGGACAGTTAATTTATTTCGCAGCTAATTCTTTTACTTTTTCAAATAATTTCACCTCATCACCTGAGGAAAATTTTCTTTTATGATAAGCGATTTCTCCATTTTTATCAAAAATAAAAGTCTGTGGTAAACCATTTAATGCGCCTGGCATTACTAGCCTAAATTCCCGATTTGTATCATGAAATGTTTCCCAAGGCCATTCCTCTTTTTCTACTCTTTTGATAAAATTATTGTAATTCTTTTTGAAGTCAGTTGAGATAGCCACCAGGTTAAAGTCAGCCTCTTTTTTCCAATTAGGATAAACTTTTTTTATGGCATTTAATTCCATTCGGCATGGATAACAAGTCGTCAACCAAAAAAGTACCACAGTTGGTTTTCCATTGCTCAGCAAAGTTTTTTCAGAATTCAAAACTTCCTTTTTCGCATTCGTCATAGAAATGTCGAAAGGGAAAGTGCTGTTAATTTTATTTTTTTGGCGAGCGGTACTGACGATCATATTAGATCTTCGTGGTGGATTAGTATCTCGTAGGATATTTTCCGAAGGCGCCAAAGTAGCCTCCGCAGTTCTTGGAATAGTTTCAGGATTAGATTTTGCTGCTGTCGAAACATCTTTATCAGAACAACTAAATAGTGCTACGGTGAATATAATTACAAAAATGGAAAATAGATTTTTCATGTTTTCTTTATTTTTAGCTTAGTCGTAGCACGGTTTCAAACCGTGCCACGGCTAAGTTCTCAACTTTAATTATTTGTGGTTTGAGCAACTCTTTCCAACCCTTTTTTAGCATTTTCATAATCAGGATTGAATTTTAAGATGCGCTCATAATCTGCTTTTGCTGCTTCAAGATTTCCTTTAGTTTCAAAAGCATATGCTCGATGATAATAAGCTACTCCAAATTCAGGATCGACATTTACGGCAATATTAAAATTTGTAATGGCCTGATCAGCTGAGTCTCTTTCCATATAAATTACTCCAAGTCGATCAAATGCTTTTGCATATTGAGGATCTACTTTTATAATTTTTTTCAGCAGGGAAGAAGCTTGATCTAATTGATCATTATCATGCAAATATGACGCCTTGTTGTAGAGCACATCTGCATTTTCGGAATCAGTCAAGATGGCATTTTCAAAATATTGTTCCGCCAAAGGATTCCCATCTTCTGAAAATATTTTACCCAACAAAATCCATGCGTCCGTATGGTCAGGATCAAGTTCAACACATTTTTGAAGAGATCTAATCGAAGCATCTTTATTTCCCATCAAGGTATGATTCAATCCAATCATAAAAAATCCTTCGGGATTGTCAGGTTCTACTTTCATGATTCTTGCGATGGACATCATGGAAGCATCGTACATTTTTAGAATCTGCTGGATTTCTGCCAATTTTAACAAAGATGGAATTCGCTTAGGGTACAAGGCTACACAACGTTTCATGGTCTGCAATGCCAATCTCGATTTATAATAATCCAAATATATTTCTGAAAGTAAATGATGATAATCTGCATTCGTAGAGTCAATTTTCATTGCTGCGGCCATATCCACAATGGCGTAATCATATCCCTCATTTTTATAAAATGCTTCTGCTCGAGCTGCATATAACTTAGGGTCTTCGGGATTTTGAGTAATTTGATCGGTCAGCTTATCAATTCCTGGAACGCCAGTTTTACCTAATTGTTGAGTAGGAGAATTATCCTTCGTAGGAGTTGTGGTGGTTGGTTGATCATTTCCACAGGTACTCAAAAATAAAGCGATCGTCGCTAAAAATATAAAAGTCAAGATTTGTTTATTCATGGTGTAAAAATAACCTTTTTTATAAAAACGTTGATGATTTGGTTTTATTGAATTTTGGGAAAAGTCAGGTTTTTGACTTTTAAATTGCTATACTGTTTAATTGTTGTACTGTTTCTTCATAAGTATGTAAAACAGTATAACAATCGAAACAGTAAAACAGTCTAAAAAAAATTTCTGAAAATTCCAACTATTCACTTTTCGCCTCGTCTTTTAATCATAACTTCAAGTGAAATAATTTTGTAAACTTTGAACAATCCATATTCCATAGAAGAACAAGAATTGGTTCGACGATGCCTTCGTCGGGACGACCGTGCGCAGATGCGCTTGTACCGAAAGTATGTACAAGCGATGTATAATACGGTGGTCAGAATGGTACCGAATAAGATGGATGCGGAAGATATTATTCAAGAAGTATTTGTAAAAGTTTTTCAAAAGTTGAGTGAATTCAGAGGTGAATCTACTTTGGGAGCTTGGATAAAAAGGATCACGGTCAACACTACTTTGAATTTTATCCGACAACGGAAGGAAATAAAATTTATGGAAAATGAGGAATGGGATCGCTCGGATTTATTGCAAGCAGAAAAGAAAATAGATCCTGAATTTTCGATGAAGCAAGTGCATCATGCCATCAAAAAATTACCAGATGGTTGCCGAGTAGTGCTGAATTTATATTTGCTAGAAGGATATCAGCATCAAGAAATTGCTTCAATTTTGAAAATTACGGAATCAACTTCCAAGACTCAATACCGAAGAGGAAAACAACTTTTAGCAAAACGACTTCGTAACGGTTAATTGTTAACGGTGAATGGTTAACACCATGAGCTAATTACGATTGATTTAAAAACGGGATTTACCATTAAGTATTAAAGAAACGGGATTCACCATTCACAGTTAACCATTAACTCAAAACTATGGATTTTTTAGAAAAAAGAATTAAGGAACACCGAGACGAATTCGATGAAATCGAAAGAGTGGATGAAGGCCTACTTTGGCAAAACATTCAAGCAGATTTGGGGAATACGACTCCAGTAAAAAGACTTCAATCTAGTCGGTTTTTACAAATATATGCAGTTGCTGCGACGGTAGCTTTGTTGATGATGGCGAGTTTGTTTTTTTACCAAAATCAAAATGCAGCGCCAGCAGTCGTAGATGTTGAAATGGAGACGCCACAAAAGTTTTTAGACTTTCCGGAAGAAGAAAATTATCAACAATTGGTGGCAGATAAAAAAGAAGAAATTGATTTTGATGAAATTAATCAAGCAAAGTATAAAGATATTTTTCATGAATTAGATTTATTAGAAAACGTTCATGATGAATTCAAAGAGGACTTGCCGATTCTTTCAGATGAGGAAAAAGCCATTCAAGTTTTACAAAAATACTACGAACGAAAAATTCGAATATTAGAACGATTATCTAAAGAAATAGAAAAAAAATCTCGTAATGAAAAAAGAATTAATGAAAGACCTATGTAGAACTGTTTGCATGCTTGGATTAATCTTAGTTCATTTTAATTTGTCAGCCCAAATTGAAAAAGTAAAAACTATTGATGAATCATTTGCGGTGCAAAAAGGAGCACTTGTTCAAATCTCCCACCAGAAAGGTACGATGCATGTAAAAAAATCAATGACCAATAAAGTGGAAGTTCGATTGTATGTTTTGGTAGTCGGGAACAACGAAGAAGATGCCGGAAAAATGGTCAATACGATTAACATTGAGCATAGTGAAAATGGTCAATCTCAATTGGAAATTACCACTAAAACCAACACGACTAATTGGTCTAAAATAAATGGAGTCAGTACGGTAAAATTAAATACTGGAACGAAGTTGAAAGGTATTCAAGAAATGAAAGTTGACATGGAAGTATCTGTCCCGGAAGGGGTGAATCTTAAATTGATGAATAAATATGACGACATCACGCTAGAAGAAATAAAAGCAAATGTGGAGATTAGTAATTACAATGGGAATATCGAAACACAGAATATTGAGGGCGATTTGAAATTGGATTTGAAGTATGGAAATGCCACCATTGGAAGTGTAAAAGATGCTGATTTAGAAATTTATGAATCTAAGATGGTGATAGGAAATTGTCATTCGTTGAAATTAGATTCTAAATATTCTCGGCATACTTTTTCCAAAATAAAAAATGCTGAGATTGAATCTTACGAAGGCAATTTTGAGAT
>Ga0209712_10001602_pt1 | contig 19201 bp, 18 predicted proteins | sample ArcOceMetagenome_FD_187443 | JGI IMG/M metagenome (GOLD analysis project Ga0209712, IMG submission 187443) | Marine eukaryotic phytoplankton communities from Arctic Ocean - Arctic Ocean - Greenland ARC118M Metagenome (SPAdes) (version 2) | ecosystem: Environmental > Aquatic > Marine > Oceanic...
ATTTTCAAGTGAAGTCAGGGCACCATTTGCAGCAACTGATGTTGTCATTTGTTTGGATGCTAAAATGAGTTGCTTAATCTCATGTTCCACTGGAATTCTGCTCAAAGTAATCTCGGGAGCACGGGGACCAACCTGAGCGAGCAATGCGGTTACGGCACTCTCGAGCTTCATGGCAATGCTTGAAATAACTTCTACACTAAACCTAGCATTTGTTTTACCAGCAGGTGTCCCAGGAACAGAACCTGCAGTACTTGCTGCGGTACTTACTGTGCTGGTAGAACTAGGTTGCTGTGCGGTTGGCTGTCTAGGAATTCTTTGGAACGCCTCATATACAAGAAGTTGCTCGTTTCGAAGCCCACCTGGTTTAGGGCGGAGAGGTTCAGGCAAGGCATCAGGGTATCTCTGCTCGGTATTGACAAAGATGGACATGTCATAAAAGGGTTTGCCTGAGATTTCCCTGTGTCTCTGACGCTTCATTAGATCTGCTCCTAGTGATTCCTCAATGTCACGAACAGCCTTCTCGGTTGCAGCCTTTTCAATTAGAGTGCATCCAAGTTCAAGGTTTTCTTGTGACACCACAGACACACACTGATCAACAGCATTTTGTACAGGTTCACTCAATCGAGTGTTGGAAGGGTTGGCACTTCCTTGTGTGCTCGGAGTGGCAGCACTTACGAGCAGCTGACGGAGATGGTTTGAAACGCTCACCTTCAAGGGTTCACGACAGGCAACAAGCGCCAAGCTTCCTGCAAGATTTGCAACCATCAGTTGTGCAGCTTTCCTCATCTTGTTTTCATCGCTTTCCATGGCGAAATCTTTTGTTACAATTTCTTTCGTCGTGATGCATGCAATGGTGACACTCCTTTCCACAACAGGTTGAATGATTTCACGAATAGCTCTATCGACAGCAATTGGCACGCTTCGTTTTAAAGCGGCATTATCAAGGCTACAACTTGATCCAAGCTGTTGAAACATTTGGACCAATTGGGGATTGATGGTAACATAAGATGCGAGGTTTGGAATAACGGTTTGTTGGTCTTTTGAGGCCGAGCCAGCTGGCGAAGCTGCGCCGATTTTCAAGGCGCTCGAAGCACTACCAGGCATATTGCTGGTGCTCTTTCCTTCAGTGCCAGGGGTGCTCTGCCCAGTTGATGATGTAGGAGCACTTGCAATGCTGTTCTTCATGTTAAAATCAGGATTTGAGGTCTTCACTGGAGGGATCCTCTTGGCAAGTTCTTCTTTTCGAAGTGGAATTTCTCCCAGAGTCAGACCCAAGTTTTTGCACAACACCTCGACCTCGAATTTGATGTTCATTTTTAAATCATCTACCTCATAGAGAGAACGGAAGACACTAAGTAAACCCATAACCCAGGGGTTCGGTGGACGGAAAACTTTGGAGTTTTTCGCACCTTCCAAAATTTTAGCCACGAAAGGAGTCACAGCGAATAGTCTCCCAGTTTCATATCCCTGGTAGAGTAACTCTTTGCAATCCAACGTAATCTGCAAAATGGGCTTGTTCCTCTTAAGAGTAATTTGACCAAGCCAACTACCGAGATTCTTCAAGAGACTGCGTTGTGAACTTGAAGTCGTAATCTCGGGCGAACGAAGGAGACTTCCTACGTTAAGGTACACGCTTGATAAAATAGCTTCAATGAGCTCTTTCCCATAATCGCCAAGATGTTCAAGGAACGAAAGGTATACGTGGTGATAGTTTGGCTGCGTACTAATTCGTTTCACAACAAGGTACTGTCCTAACCAACCAAAGTTCTTCGCGTCTAGGATATTCTTGATATCATTCGCTGTCTGTTCGGCATTGACAACCGTCACATTATTCATCAAATGCTGTACGCGATCAAGGGCTTTACTGGTTGGAGCTTCATGCTGCACATCCTCATTCATATCTGTCACAGCTCGGCCTAATCCCGGACCAAAAACAGCCTCCCTTTTCTTGGGCGTTACTGGTAGTGACTCAAAAGGTGAACTGGCTGCTCCAATTACATTAACAGTGGATGGAACATCAGCGCTAGTGCCTTTCATATCTGATGATACGGATTCTGAACCATTAGTTGTGCCACCTAGTGACTCAGCGCTTGAAACTTTCTTCTCATTTTTAGCTTCCTCAATTTCATTGACAAGTTCATTGTATTTGGTCTTCAAGTGCGGGATTTGAACAATATGGGAGCAATATTGAGGCCATTCATGAAGGCGCCCTTTGAATTGTTCCAACGCAAACATTCCGAACTCAAACATTTTGGTATTACTTTCTTGCTTTCGCAGCGCCTCAAGGACATACCGCAACGCGATACCTAGTGTGATGCTGTTCACAAGCTGTTCCTGAATCAATTTCCCAAACAAAATTCCGGTAATTCTCAATTCTTTCGTAGGATATTTCGAAAAGAAGCGATATTCATCGAATAAATTGTGAATCATGCACGCGAAAATATCATTCTCTCTAGTGTCACCAGATGTCTTGAATTTTTTCAGCATTTTTACAACGTCATCAATACTTTGCTCTGAGGTGTAGATCTTCTGAAAGTATGAATTAGCTGCTTCCTCGATATCATCGGTATTACTAGCAGAAGATAGGCGCGCACTTAAGGACGGATGCACTGCGATGCATGCATTAGATAGCGACTTAATATGATCACCAACGGTCTCACTACCCGTGTCGCTTGGAATTTTTTTATTTAAAATGTTGCTATCCAATGAACGAAGGTGCGAAAGTACCGTGACCAAACTATTGGCGCTCAAAAGTGAGCCTCCATTTTCAACATTAGCCTGCTGATGATATTTCCGAATGTATTTATCCATGGCCATTATGAATGATAGGCCAAATTTGCTGACCTGGCTATCAAGGTGCGGGCGTAATTCAAGCTCATTACGGTTGGCCACGAAGAACGCGAGCATGATATTGAATTCAAAATCAATGTTGCTTCCGAAAAGGACTTCTTTCCAGGTCGCGGACGAAGCATTGAGAATTTTCACAATGTGTTCAAGAGCCGAGAGACAAGTTTGCGGACCCTCTTTTAGCGTTAATCTCCAAGCCTCAATACAAAACGTAATCACAGCAGTTTCCGATATTGACATTAAACGTCTAACCGCTGCTGGAGCGTTTGTAGGTGCATCTTTCTGATGAATGAAAAATCGCCTGATGAGTTCTTGCCTGAGATCATGCTCAAATCTAATTGCCTTGCGTTTTGTATTCTGCCTGGCCGTCGAAACTCGGACGAGGGCACAAAACAATACTCCAGGAAAGGAATTGAGTCCCTGAACAATCAAATATTGGATTCTACGGAAGAACGAAGGATCTTCAGACAGATCTAGCAAGAGCTGTAATACTGCAGCTGAGGCCCATCCCTTTCTATTCAAGCAAGCTGCGTTTGTGTTTGAAATATCGTCAGTGGCAGTGGCGGCGTCCTTCTCTTCCTCCTCATTGAGGGGAAAGTTAAATACAGAAGACTGAACAGCGAAAGCTTTCTCAAAGAACGATAGCTGGCCTGATTTATTTTCCCATGACTTCACAATAGCTCCGAGCGGTAGAGACTTTCTAGCTCCAGCTTCGTACAAAGCCAAAAACGCAGTCAAATGAACTGTATCCCTAATCATAAACTCTGCAAAGTCGAGTTTCATGGCGACCTCATCCCAATTCAAAGCAGCATAGTCTTCTGCGATCATCTGTGCTACATTTTGTAGATTCCAAGATGCCCCGTCCCTAATGTCAAAGTCATTCGTGAGCGTCCCCAAAAGGGCATTGTTACTGATACTAGGAGTTCCCCCTTTTGTTCCCCTTTCCGAAAAAAAGAGGATTAAACGAGCTATGGCTTGTTCGTCAATTGCTTTCGTGTTGGAATTGAAAGCACCCCGAGTGATTTGACGAATGGTATCCCTGAGAGTGGATGTACTTTGAGTACAAGCTGGTCCGAGTTCAGCTAGGAGGTTCGTGATGAGTCCAGCTGCGGACGGTGATAGACGTTCTGCCATGTTTGTAATTTCTAAAGATGGTGCGTCTACTGTGTAGGATGATAGTTCTTTTACGAGCTTTCGTACTGGACAGTCCAAATCGTAGATTGCCTGGAATTGGAATAGAAACGGAATGAGAAAATGAGTGAAATGTTGCAACAGTCATCCCAAATACGGCAGCGTAGCGTGATTTGAAAAAAACTAAAATCACTCACCTCACTCGTCGTAAATGCAAATAAAATGCTCTCTCTCAGCTCTTTACTCAAACTGCCTAAATCCTCCTTTTCTAAACTGCTAATCAAGATCCTATTCGCAAGGTCTAAAATCAAGCTTGAATCTGAAGATGAATCAAAATGCCAACCAGAGCAAATAGCAGTTGTAAATGTGATAATCCCAAGATTGGAAAGAGAGTTATTCCTAGATTGCTTCCCTCTTTTTTGCTGTGGGGTAGTAAGATACTGTACGAGCGAGGTAAATGTGAGCGCTACGCTACTTCCGAAAGCTTGTACTTGCTGGTTCTCGCCTTTGCTGGTTGCAATGGATAAACTGGAGCAAACAACGGTGGAAAAGTCTTGCTGTTGGGATAACAATGCAAGAACCGATTCTAATGCTGATACTTTAGCTTGTCTATTGGCGAGTTTTGCAACGTTGCTGGGTTCAATGTGAGAAATTAATTCCGATAGAAGTTGCGCAAGGAAGTGGACCTGTGCTGTGGAAGGTTTGACTTGGTGTGACGGTGCAGACGCAATAGAATGTAATTCAGATAGTGTTGCTTCTAGGTTCTCGTTTGTGAGAGCCTTAGCCTGTAATGGTTAGCGCGGGAGAGGCAGATAGCGTGCACAAGTACATGTAAAAATATGAGTACCGTGGAGGTGCGTAGTGGACAGCGAGTGACAAAAATAAATGAATGGAATGAGTGAGTTCATGGATGAATGAGGCATTTTGCAAACAGAAGAATTCATGCAGCAGCGCAAAGATTACCGGACCACACCAACGCACTATAATGCCCCCCGCCAAAACAGAGCGGCATGACAAAAACTGTAGGTTTCCGGCACAATCCTTTACTGCAGCGGTGACCGGAATTCACGCAAACCACTCAACGACACATACTCCGCGACATGACACCACAACCACAACCAACCACAACAACTTACCAAGTTACAAGCGTAGTTCTGGAGATAACCGTCGAGTTCAACAAGTGGATCGCGCGGACTTGTGTTTGCCGATGCGTTTCTTGCGGATGCTGCTTTTGTTAGTGTTCCCCCGTAACTAATGCCCTCGCTCATGGGCCGTGCTCATCGAATAGCAAGCGCAAGTTTTTTTTTGATCGTTGCTCTTTGATGGAAGATTTGTTTAGTTATTGCGTGTCAATCTATTAGTGTTTGTATTGCTCTTGTCTCGTCTATGATGGATGCAAGTGAAGCGCTGAACGTTGATTCTGATCTAAAGGTTATGATCATTCCACTTCTACCGCCATCATCTCGCCTGCGCTGGGCCGTGCTTGCTTGCTTGTCATGTCCCTTACTTGCGAGCTTGCGAAGGGGAAAGAAGATTGGGGAAGATGCGCTGCCGCGCGGACCATTTTTCAGGAGGGGGTATATTCTCAAATTCTGGTCATTTATCCCCCCCTTGACATTGTTTCCTCTTCTCTTCTTTTTTGACTTCTCCTGCTGCCAATGCTGCCTGCGCCAAGAGTTTTGAATTTTCGAATTTCGAAGTTTAGCGGTTCTTATCGTACGTTTTTAGTAAAGAAGATCCTTTTTCTGATGTGTACAACTAACTGTAACCTTCACGTTGTTACAAGTGTAAATCATTCACTGACATATTAATATTGAAATCTGAATCAGAAGCCTGTTGACTCAATCATTCGAAAGAGTTCTTAAACTTCATCTGAAATTGTCAAGAAGAACCTTTCATCTGAAAACATATAATTTTCATCGAAACTATTCAAAATTCAGCATGCTTTCTCACCGATACAGAAACGTTCTATTGGCGTCCCTCCTTGTAGGAACCTCCGTCAATGCATTCGCTCCCAACCATTTCAACCGGGCATCAGCTATCACATCCACCCAAAATGCTGCATCACTTAATCATGCCAATCCCTTCCGACCCAACACACGCCCAAGCAGCGGCAGAAACATCAACACCCAGCTCCAAGCAGCAGACGACTTTAAGGAATTGGCATACACCGAATCGGGATGGGCATGCATTGCATCCCTCACAAAAGCAGCAGATTACTACTCTGCCAGTATCCTCGAGGCGCCATTGCTCTTGGATGTTATCCTCAATCCCACCAAACATAATGCGGGGGATGATGCTGAGGCGGCCAGGAGGGCCGTAGAAAAGGTTTTGGCCAAGTCTGGACTCGATGGCAATGCTTTGAGGCAGGCATTGGAGACTCATATGAGTGGGCAGGCCAAGGTTACCGTGACTGGTGGTGTTGAGCAGCAAAAGACTATGGGAATGAGTATGGTGAAGGTTTTGGAGGCTGCTAGGGACAACATGAGATTGTTGGGGGTGAGTTAGTTGGCTTACTTTGACGTTTTGACATGATACCGTGCGATGCATTTATGGAAATGGAAACAAGATATGAATGTCCCTCTGCAATTTGCACTCCCATTATTATGTGTCTATTGATTACTCACTTTATGTTTATTCAACTCTACGTGTACTCTGTCATAACCAGGACTCTTTTGTGGCATCCGAATCGCTACTCCTAGGTTTGGCAAAGGCTGACACCTTCACAATTGAAGCATTGGCAAAATTCGGAAAATCCTACAAAGATATTCTCGAAAATGTTCAAGCCATTCGCGAAAAGAATGGACCAGTTATCAGCAGATCTGCCGAAAATATGTATGATGCACTCAATAAATACGGAATCGATTTTACTGCTCAGGCAGAAAATGGAGAATTGGATCCTGTGATTGGGAGAGATGATGAAATCAGGCGGGCGATTCAAATCCTATCAAGAAGGACAAAGAACAATCCCGTTTTGATCGGAGATCCAGGAGTTGGTAAGACCGCTGTGGCGGAAGGAATTGCTCAACGTATGATTTCAGGGGATGTACCTGATTCATTGAAACCGCCATGTAAATTGATTGGGTTGGATTTGGGTGCGCTTGTCGCTGGTGCTTCCATGAGAGGAGAGTTTGAGGAACGTTTGAAGGCGGTTCTCGAAGAGGTACAGAAGAGTGATGGTGAAATTGTCTTATTCATTGATGAGATGCATACTCTTGTTGGTGCTGGCGCTGCTCAGGGTTCCATGGATGCGTCCAACCTCTTGAAGCCCGCACTTGCTCGCGGCAAAATCAGATGTATTGGTGCAACTACGATTGCTGAATACCGTAAGTACATTGAAAAGGATAAAGCTCTTGAGCGTCGATTCCAGCAGGTAATGATTGATCAGCCATCTCCCGAAGATACCGTGAGTATTCTTAGAGGTTTGAAACCACGTTATGAGCTTCACCACGGTGTGAGAATTCGTGATGAGGCTTTGCTGGCTGCGGCACAACTTAGTTATCGTTACATCCCTGATCGATTTTTACCGGATAAGGCTATTGATCTCATTGATGAGGCGTGTGCTAAGCTGAAGAATGAGCTTACGTCAAAGCCTACTGTATTGGATGAGATTGATCGCAGAATCATTCAACTTGAGATGGAAAAATTGTCTTTGAAATCAGATGCTGAGAGTGAAGACCCTTCCAAGAATGTACATAGTCGTATTAACAAAATCGAGTCAGAGATGGCGGATTTGAAGAAGGAATCAGAAGAGCTATCATTGAGGTGGGAAGCTGAGCGTAGTGGCGTTGATAGACTTCAGGAAGTGAAGGAAGCAATTTCACAGGTCAAGCTTGATATCGAAAAAGCGGAGCGTGACTACAACTTGAATGAAGCAGCTGAATTGAAGTTTGCAAAACTACCCAAATTGGAAGATGAACTCGAAAAATTAGAGGCTGAAGGTGACTCAAAATCAGAGTTTGATGACGGCAAAAGGATGCTTCGTGACGAGGTTATGGCAGGTGAGTTTTTTATGGTATCTTCGTTGACTGTTTTCCAATGACGCCATAACCTTACTTACTAACGTGTTGTTTTTCACTTGTGAAGATGATATTGCAAATATCATTTCTGTCTGGACGGGTATCCCTCCCCAGAGAATGCTTGAAAGCGAACGTGAACGTATCCTGACGATGGGAGATAAACTTGCTGAAAGAGTTGTTGGACAGGATGAGGCAATTGCTGTTGTAACTCAAGCAATTCAGCGTTCGCGCGCTGGTCTAAATGACCCAACGAAGCCCATCGCTTCACTTGTCTTCCTCGGACCTACCGGTGTCGGTAAAACTGAATTGTGCAAGGCTCTAGCAGAATTCATGTTTGACACTGAAGACGCCATTATTCGTATTGACATGTCTGAGTACATGGAGAAACACACTGTCAGTCGTCTTGTTGGAGCTCCTCCAGGATATGGTCAGTTATATGTTCTTTATTATATTCTTTAGAGATGGCCTATCGCAATACTAATGTTATCTTCGCTCTTATTACAGTTGGATACGAAGAAGGAGGTCAATTGACTGATGCTGTCCGTCGCAAACCTTATTCTGTTCTTTTGTTCGACGAGATGGAAAAGGCGCACCCCGATGTATTCAATGTCATGTTGCAATTACTAGACGATGGGCGCGTTACTGATAGTAAGGGGGTACAAGTATCGTTCAGAAACACCATTGTTATTTTCACCAGTAATGTTGGAAGTCAAGACATTCTCGATCTTGGTGGATCCGTTGATCCCGAGTCTCAAGCAATTATGAGAGAAAGGGTTACAAATGCTATGAAAGAGAAGTTTAAGCCTGAATTCTTGAACAGAATTGATGAAAATGTGATCTTCAATAGTCTATCAAAGGACAATTTGCGTGGAATTGTCGCGTTGGAGGTTAAACGTCTCGAAAAGAGGCTAGCTGATCGTCAGATTACCATGACTCTAACTGATAGTGCCCTTGATTATCTCACAGATACCGGATTCGATCCTGTTTATGGTGCGCGCCCATTGAAGAGAGCAATTCAAAGAGAACTTGAGACTTCGGCAGCCCAGGGAATTCTCAAAGGGGATTTCTCTGACGGAGACACCATCCTCGTAGACGGAAGCACACATGGTTTGATAATTCACAAGGTCATCGATGGAGTCGTTCCCAATAGCAAACCTGAAAATGCCGAATCTGATAGGTTCACCACAGCGAGCTTTGACTAAATCCTTTCTCCTATATATTGTCAGAGAAATCAGAGAAAGGAAGACCGAATGAATTATACCCAAAGCTGTGTGCAAAATCAGAAAGGAAATATATTTGGTCTCCTTCAACATGAGTAGGTACTTTGATCGCTTACAGACGTATGATAAGATATTTTAATAGTGGATGTCTAATTTATACTACACCTAGTATATTATGATCGTAAGCATTTTCGCTCATTTGTGTTTTTTTCAACTGCACCTGTCAAACGGGCGTCGGAAAAGATGTCACTAAGATTACACAAATGCGTACTCATCCTTTTTTCAACATGTTCAGGGTCCTGTGCACCTCCAATATAACTTCCACCATTAATTCGTCAAAATTTACGTCCTGCACTCTACAGTACAAGATAAGAACTCGACAAATTGAAATTGAAAGGTTCGGATAATGCACCAGTATTTGATTGGCGTTGCCTCTGTAAAGTGTTCGCTGGATTTTTGCCATTTCAATCAAATCTCCTATCAAAGATAAAGACTCTATATGTTCTTATCTTGCTCGTAGTCTCAACGCTTTGTGCCGAGGCAAACATTAGAAAGTCTTTCCGTCATAATACAAGTATCCCAGTTGAACCGGAACTCCCTGCCACCACCAACCCATTCTTGGATCAAGACGGCCTTCCAAAGTTCAGCGCAATAAAGGCGTCAGACTTGTCGTCTCCAGCAATCTCCCATCTCGTTGAAAAGTTGGAGGAACATTTCTCTTTCTTCGAATTTAAAAACTCAAAAGAAGGTTATGTTCCAACCTACGATGATGTCCTCCTGGAACTTGAGAGGATAGTGTCCCCCCTCAAGTACACTTGGGGTGTAGCAGGTCATTTTGTTGATGTTCAAACTACTGATGAACTTCTAAGGGCGTACGAGGGAAATCAGCCTATTGTCGTCACCATCATGAAGAAAATGAGTCAGAGTCGTCCTTTGATCAATGCAATCTCTACTATTGATGACTAGCTAGTGGAAGAAGGACGGGACTAACAACACTGAAGATTTTTACATGGGTCAGAAAGTAAGAGCTATTGCAAATAAGGTCCTTTCCATGAAGTTCGGAGGATTTGGTCTTGACGGTGAGGCCAAGGATCGTTTCAACAAGATAGAGCTTCGTCTGAGCGAGATTTCTCTTTCTTTTGCAATAATATTTGAATGCCGAGGATGCCCATCAAGTGCGAACGCATTATGGGCAAATAACTATGCTATTGCCGTATCTACCTTGCAGAATAAAGCAGTTGCTGATCCTGAGAATGGACCTGGCGTATTACATTAGATGGGCCATCATATAATGAAGCAATGTCACATATGCCTAATCGTAACATCAGAGAAAAGGTCTACCGACCTTCACACACACGAGCTTCTGATATCACTGAGAATGGTGTTGGAAGTGACAAGAACAATGTCCCTTACATGTATGAGATGCTCGAGTTGAAGAAAGAGAGAGGTCGAATGCTGGGATTCAATAGTACTGCCGAAATGAGTATTGTGACCAAGATGGCTTCATCTGTAGAAAGTGTGATTGATTTTCTCGAGATGATTCTTGAGAAAGCTCTTCCAGCTGCCCTTCGTGAGTTTGAAGAGATTACGCTTTTTGCTCGTTCAAACGGAGGAGAGAATCTCGAGGGACTCATGCCTTGGGACATCTCATTCTGGAGCCAACGCCTTAAGGAGAGGAAATTTAATTTGAAAGGGGAAGAGCTTCGTCCTTTTTTGCCATTTCCATCAGTATTGGATGGAATGTTTGGACTCGTTGAGCGTATTTTCAATATCGAGGTAAAGGAAGCTGATGAATAGGTCGATGTTTGGAATAAGGATGTATCCTTCTTCAATGTATTCGACAAGGACTCTCAAAAACATATTGCAGAGAAGGGAGGTGTTGGGTCGAAATGCGAATGGTGAAAACCATGCCTCCTCGAAAGGTCCCAACTGTTTGATTCTATTCTTTTAGAATACATGTACATCATGAGTAAATATGTGTCGGTTACTGTAGTACGTGTAGCGAGAAATACTGTTCATGATCGCAAAGAAAAAGATTGAAATGTCTATCTTCGTCGCTTTGAGGTTTTCATAAATTGTGTTAGCTCCCACGAGGTTTTTAGCCAGTCTCAATCAATCATGTCACAACATTGTCTCGCTCGGAGCAAACCTGAACACAAAAAACTACTGTTATTATATTCTTTCCACATCTTCTTCACGTTGATAGATAATCTGTAAAGAGAGACGACCATGCGCTTACCATCCGTTACAACTCTTGTCGGAAATGACGTTAAAGGGGAGGGAGAATGGTTTGATTATGTTACTTGAGCAGACGGTTACGCGTACGGTATTCCTTTCGGTGCTCGGCGTGTGGTTACATTTAATCCCATCGACATCTCCATGACTCCCATCGGGCAAGATCTCGGTTGTGAAAGACGCGATTTTCGACGAAAGGTTTTCTCGCTAACAACAACAGCATTTACTGTGGTCCTCTTGATCGGTCCGTTCCAATTCTGAAAATTGATACCATCAACAGTACCACGAAAGTCCTTAATGTACAAATACCAGAGCCAAATATAATGGGGAGATGGATTTCAGGTGCACTTGCTTTAGATGGCTGCATCTATTTCATGCCATACAATGCTCGTCGCATCTTAAAATTAGACCCCGGGAATGATTCGTTATGCAGTGTTGGAGATGACTGTGGAGGAGGACAAAAGAAATATGATGGAGTGGCTGTAGGCAGTGAGGGATACCTGTATGGTATCCCTCACCAATCAACACGCATTATCAAATTTGATTCTGTCAACCACGCGACAAGTATTCTGGGGGACGAAGCTAGAAATATGTTCGTATGTAATGGCAATATCATAAAGTGCTGAAGATAGATGTAGTCAACAGCACATATTCTCTGGTTGGAAAGGAGGTCATTTTCCATGACAGCGGCTGTGGTTGGGGTGGTGCTGTTCTAGGAAATGATGGATGTGTGGCCACCAGTGGATGCCAATCGTGCACTGAAGTTTGATGCAAATAATCAAATAATATCTATTATAGGGGACGACTTTGAACGTTTGGGCAATGTAGAGAAATGGTGTAACGGAGCTGTAGCATCGGATGGAGCTTCTTCCCCACTTTCGCAAAACAAATCCTCAGAATTGATCTATTTCAGGAGTTTGTAATGAAACTGAAAGCAGATATGGAAGAGCATCCAGAGGTGCTTGGCTTCCTCTTCGAAACAAATAGCTTCGGCAAAACTTTGTACCGAGTCTGAAATTACAAAATATGGAAGTTATCGAAGACTGTATTCCTGTAAGATAGTATGGGAAGGTATGTATGAACATCGAAACGTTCATGCTGGCCGCCACGTGCAAGAATAGTAACGTTGATGTGATTTATCATTTGTTAAGGAGGGGTCTAAATCTATCACCACTGGCAAGATGAGTTGGTATCAACCCCCGTTCCTCAACACATAGAAAGAGAAGATGTATGAGAATTGACCCAGTTTGTTTAGATGTTATTTTCAATAATCCTAGTGCGCGTGAGGCTTAGACTTCCCAGATGCCTTTGCTTGTAATTCAGATACGATACCTGCACACGATAGAGCAATACCACCCCATCCAGTCCCCGACAGAGTGTGTCCCTTCATAAAGATACTGAGAAGAACAGAGAAGATCTTTCTTGTCGTTGTGACAGTGGACAAAACAAGAGGATCGAAGTTTGCAATAGTGTAAAAGATGAAACTCTGCCCAACAGCGGAACACAAAGCGAACTTGACAACCTTGGAGAGAATCTCTGGGTTTGCAGCGCAGAAAGCGAAACCGCTTGTGAATTCTCCCAAACCAAGAGCAACAACCATGGCAGTTCCGCACATGAAAAGATTCGTCCAGAACATGAAATCATAAGGCTTTGGCTTAACTCCAACCTTTGCAGTCTCTTCCTTCAAACGTTTCTGGAATCCTGCAGTGACACCATCAAGAACAAGGGACATGATAATGTATGCAACTCCCATTGCAGAGTTAGAGACAGCTCCACCCTTCTTCTTTCCCATGGACACAATAGCAGTTCCACCAATAATTGCAGCAACTTGCAAATACTCCCTCACAGTGTAACTCGCTCCACCAAGCAAAAGAGACCCAGCCATGACGGGAGCCATCTTTCCACTCTTGGCAAGAGTTGCGACGGGGAAACTCAATCCATTGGCAAGAGCAAGACTTGTGCAAGCCTTGGCGGTAACCTGAGATGCACCCGAGATAGCAAACATTCTCAAAGGAATATCCTTAGTAGGACCCATCAATTGCATTCCAGCAAATCCGACAACGACGTTAGCAAATGCCTCGAGAACCTGAAGGAACCACGCTTGTTTGAACGAAGCTCCGTCTGCAGATGTGTATCGGAATACGTCTTCCTGAAGGGATCCGTAATAGAGGAATGCGGCGTAGATTCCTCCTGCGCCAATGAGAAGCTTAGCTCCATCAGGAAGTCCTCCTTTCTTATCGAGAGATTGTGGGGTTGCCATTTTTTCTGATGTAGTTGATACTGGTTTTAGTTCTTCTGGGGTTTGAGCCGTAGTAGATTCTGTTGCACCTCCGCGAATTAGACTGTGACAAACGAAAAAATAGTCATATGAGAAATGGTTGGTTTTGGTTGGCATTTTCAATTTACATGGATCATGGTTCTTCAGATAGTGCGCAAAGGGGACGAACGCTCAGTACACATAATACAAAATCACACAAGGACATGACATTCTCGTATCTTACGGTGTGCATGCCTCCTCGTCCTCGTCAAAATTCATTAAATTCCCTTTAGGGGGAGATCTTTTTCTCATAACGGAAGATTTTTTTATCTTACGCCAAATTGACAGACACGACTTGGACCGAAACGCACCTCAAGGTAGCACGTTGTTTAAATGTGGGATCAGCTGCAAATCCTCTGGTGAAAGTGCGATGTTTGCTGTTAGTCAAGTTTCGAATCGGATTGTGCGCCCTCGAGTTGGAATGACAGGTTACTTGTGCCAATCCGAGCGAAAGGCAGAGGAGAGTGAAAACACGGCGTGTGATGCTCATCGTCGAGGATTGATCGAGGTTTGGTGCTATGAAAAGGAATAGTATGGATAACCAGACGATTCAAATCAATGAAATTGCACGGTTGTATCTTCGCTTTGTTACTTACTTTGAGCAAAAGATATGAACTCTGTCCAATGAAATTTCGTCAAAACATTTTTGCATTGACACCAAAAGTTCTATGAAAGTGATGGTTGGTTTTGGGTTTGTACTTTGTACGTAACATAATGTCTGAGAAAAAAGATCCTTCCAAGTGAAACTACACAGTATGAGGGGTGCTGCTTTCAAACCCCCAATTTCTTTTACTTGTCTCTATCGGATGCGGATACATCTACTAGGTTTGTTGAACACGTTCTTCAATCAAGATTTTCATTTCTGGTGTCAATGTTCAATTTCTTGTTTATGTCTTTATTATCTGTGGTACCGCATCTACCATCGTCGATACCACCTGGTCACCACAAGTTCAGTGAATACTTCAAAGCTTCTATTACTTCGACGTCCGTTCAAAGAGGAGGAATGCAAAAGAAGATGTTGCGTAGATCTAATAGAAAGAGGCCCTTCGCCAGAAGAACTGCTGCTGCTATTGTACTGTTATCATCGCTAGCCACACCAAATGTGACATTAATGACTGCTGCACTAAATGTTGCTGATGTTGTTGATGTTGGGGGCGATGGAAATACAAATGTAGACACGATGGAAAATTCTATTATGAGAGGAGGAATCGATGCAAACACGCAAGATATTGATTTGCTGCATGCCACAGTAGAAATGCTGGACACAACCTTTCAAGAGGACCTCGATGCAGATTTATACGATGAGAACTTTGATGATGTGGGCCATCAGCATGGAGAACAAGACCAAGGACAATCACTTCATGGTCAGGGCCATTGGGGGACACCTCCAACTGTTGAAAATGGCAGTACAATTCAATCTCATACATTTGTGCACAAGGACAAAACAGACAACAATCACACTATTTTGAATCCCCATATTCATCCAATAACCCATCCACCTCCAGACGCATTCACCCTCACTGCGAAAATAAAACAGAGAGGGGGTAAATCTTTCTTTGAAATTGATACAACAGAAGATGGCATGAATTCGATACCATTCATGGAATGCAATTCTGTTGGTACCACCACACCTCCCATCCCCGCTGGATCTGTTTCGTTTCGATCGTTTACAAAATCTGGGCATCCTACGTCATGGACATATACTCATGGATTCATCGTCCCTTTATCTAGTATCGAGATTGAAGTGCAAACGACTTCGATGGCGTTTACAGATTCTGGTAAAGAAGCTGCACACAGCGATGCAAAGGAAGATACTAAGAAGCTAATCTTTAATGCTGGAGAGATAATCTGGGTGGATGGAGAATATCGCATGTCATCAGCTGGTGAACAAGATTTGACAGCACTCATTATCGATGTACCCAAGAAGGAGGGTAAAACACGGGATATATTCGGTTTGCCAAATAGGGAAATTGTAAACATGATGAATTGCAACGAGTCCGATATGATGCGAAAGGATAGTACACCCATGGGCGTTGTCAAGAATTTAGCAAAAGATGTCCCAATTCGTAGGACTATTTTGGCTTCACTTGGACTTAGTCTCTCGAGTCTGTTGACTTACTTCTGGATCAAAGTAGCGCCGCTTCAGTTGGCAGTTGGAATCGGAGGCACATGTTTGATTGCTGGTGGCAGCTTGGGCATAGTGATTGTTGGAGAATCTGTATTCGACGAGATCGAGGCTTATTTGCAAAAGGCCAAGGAAGAACGAGAGCGACTGGATGATGATGAGGATGAAACTAATTGAAGCCAGCATTTATTGCCTTTAAAAAAAGTCTAGTTGATGGAATCGAATCCATTCCACCAAAATATCGCACAAGGTCGCACCAGGGTACAAAAGATCATGAAATGTTGTACGTGCACTTTGAGTCAGGCTACATACAGTCTAAGCCAATATCTTACTGTTTCAATATAGCAGCATATCCAAATTCGTAGTACGTGTACCTGAATAAATACAAGTAAGATTAATACAAACACGCACACGCATGATACATACGAGGGTACCCTGTGGTTGCCTGAAGAAAATGATTTTTGAACACTTCAATCTTCAAAAGCTGGTTTTGAGTTCTGCGCACCACTCGCGCATAACTCAGCTGGAAAACCGGAACGCATCAAACCGAAACAGGAGGGACAGCAACTAACTGGGACAGCTTCATCACTCATCGTATCACCTCATCACTCTCGTCCTCATAATGTTGTAGACATGAACGTGAATCCTTCTTCAAATGGACTTTCATCAAATGGACCTACTTCGCTGACATCATCGTCATACCAGCATGTCACTTGCAAAAAGATTAGCGGCACAATTATCTTGAACGAGTCTAGGCTGGCCTTCTATCCCGCAAAGACAAGCACTGATACAGCCACTCCAACTCCCCTCCAATACATCTGGGAGTCCATCGCTAAGCACCAGGTTAGCCCCGCCAACCATCCTCGAAACTTGCTAAAAGTTATACTACATAAGACATCCTCCAACGGAAAAACAAATAAACCACAAACATATGAATTCAAATCACGATCGGAGCTTGAACGGATACGAAACGACTTCTCATCTCGTCTCGTCGCCTCTCGACGTGTCCAGGCGCAAAACGCGGAAGGAAGAACGCCGCAAGAAAATGGAAGCCGAAAACGAAAAATTGACAGCTTAGCCACACAAGGTATGTCCCCAAAATCCTCACTGGTAGCATCCAATGCATCCAATGAGAAGGAGAAGGCGGAGGAAACATCATCGTCTACGTCTACCTTTCGCAGCCTCACTCAATCTGAAAATTCCGTTGCTCGCTCTTCGCTACTTGCTTCCGATCGCAATATCCGGGCGCAATATTCCCTTCTCGTCTCTCCTTCCGCAGCTACATCCCATCAACCCACGGTCGCAGGACAAGATTTTTGGTCGACACACCGAAGGATGGGTGCGAACCAAGCAGCCAAGACGCATGGTTTTGTATCAAAAGGCATATCGTCAGCCATGAGGTCTTCCTTAGATATTCAGATAACTGGAAATGTATCGAAACCGATTAAACTAGGTGTGGAGGAGATGAGACAGATCTTCATCATGTATCCTGCCGTTCATGATACATACGAGGAGAAAGTACCGTTAGAACTGAGCGAAGAGCAATTTTGGAGAAAATACCTCGAGAGTGAATATTTTCATCGGGATCGAGGAAGAGTAGGGTCTAGTGCTAGGACGGTCTCCAAGGAAAAGGATAGCTCGGGGAAGGGCGAAGATGACGATGAAAAGAAGAGAATTAAAGATGAGGACAAGGAACGAGAGGAGACGGCGCGGATGGGTGCCGCTTCATCGAATGATATTTTCTCGCGAAAGGAGATCGAATTGCACAAGAGGGAGGCACATGATAGCCATTCGAAACCAAAGCCCTCCCTGAAGGATTTGGCGGTGGGGCAGTTCGATCTCACAGCTACTGCAAATACGGAACGTGGGGCCAAGCTGCTGCTGAATTCTAATGATCTGCATCCTTTTGACGATCGCGGTAAGAAAGTCATTGAGAAATATAATAAACACTGGGCAATGGTTCTCAATCCTGAAGATGCAAGTGCTGGTTGCGATTTGACTGAATTGGCCCGACGTTCCGCCCAACATTCATTGAAGGACGATGATGACGCCAAAGTTAATGGAGGATTTGGACAGGAATTCCGCCGATTGGTTGGGTTTGCAAACGCAGATGATCAGAATGTTGATCATGTCAAGGGGATGGGAAGGAACTCCAAGGATGATGATTCAGAACCTTGCTTGTTTGAAGAGCTCAATTTGAAGAATGTCGATGCCTATGCAGGTAAAAAGCTAGGCATGAATAGTGCCAATGAAAAGGTATCGGTGGAAAAAATGAAAAAGGATGCCATGTTTGCACAAATTGCAATGGAACAAGTCAAGGATATTGTCGCACCCTTTATAAATCACAAAAGTGGCGGTGGTCGTAAAGACTCTTCTGTGCATAAATTGGATAATGCATTCCCTGACCCTAAATTCGGGAATGCCCTCTTGATGGCCTTGACCAAGCATATGGTTCTTGATAGCATGACAGAGAAGGATACTGCCAAGATGGCAAAATCTTTACCCGAAGATTTCCGTAAGAGGCTGACGGCCTTCACTCGAAGATCTAACGAGCTACTGAGGCACTTCTTTGCACTCCGCCATGTAATGGAAAATGAGAAGAAGCTGAAAAAGTCAGGAAGCAAGTCTTCTAAAAAGCTCAAGAAGATTGTAATGGCGATGGAAGGCGTTTATCGTGAAATGGAAGGGATGAGGAAGGATCTGCCACAAAGTGAGCAAGGAGAGCAAATGCGTAAAATGTGCCTTCCTATCATGGACCAACTGGACTGGGCGTTCAAACTCAATAGGGACAGTTCGGGAAGCGGAGGAGGGTTCGTAACAGTAGAAGACTAATTATAGCTATATTCATAGAATAAACTTTCTTGGTGAGACCGTATGTTGATGTAGGTAACTATGTTTCATTAACTTGAGTTGATGAAGCTGTTGATGATATTTCAAAACTTATGTCAACTACACGTACGCGTACACGTAGGATTGGGGCAATTATCAATACTATCATGTGGCTACGTGTACGAGTAGAGACAGAAACCTCGGGACCTGTGAAATTATATATGGAGAAATGTCCTTACCTGGTAATTCAGCCCATTATTACAGTTAGATGTCGGGAATTAGTCAAGTTTCATAGAGAATCAATCACAGCACTTATTGAGCTTGGGTATAAAACCTCGTTGGTCATGTCAGGCATTGAATTTCACCGCACGTTGGTGTATTGCCTGACTCGACTCGTTATGATGCATTGAGTCGATATTCACTACACATGGTACTGTATGAATACGGTAGTTCGCCCAACTCTCCACAAATCCATCTG
>Ga0209712_10001603_pt1 | contig 19198 bp, 17 predicted proteins | sample ArcOceMetagenome_FD_187443 | JGI IMG/M metagenome (GOLD analysis project Ga0209712, IMG submission 187443) | Marine eukaryotic phytoplankton communities from Arctic Ocean - Arctic Ocean - Greenland ARC118M Metagenome (SPAdes) (version 2) | ecosystem: Environmental > Aquatic > Marine > Oceanic...
CCCTCCCGTTTTGAGGGAAACACGCGTATGATGCTCATTTTTCAAATATTATTATGAGATCATTGATCACAAAATTACAACGCCAACGTCAATCAATTTGAAATTAGCAGTCCTTATGTTATTCCTATAAGTAGTCAACTTGTATGGAACAGAAGGTTGAATCGCGATTGCCCATCATCAAGATTTCATCCTGTTGCAAAAGCTAACAGCAGACGAAAACTTGGAAAGCGTGGTCATGAGTGCCGCCAATTCAACCCTGTGAATCCTATTTATATCGCCACCCTCCCCTCCACGCCCAAGCAATAGTTGAAAGGCAGTGCTAAGACCCATTGCTCCAATCTTACCATGCAAACGACACTTATTGCACTGCACACAATTCATAACCCGAAACAAATCCCTCGTCCTCAACCTTGCCTCCCACAACGCCTGCGAGGACTGCTCATCCTTCAAAGCATGATCATGCAATTTCTTATACGCGATTGAAATACTGTCATCAAAGTTTCCACCATCACCATCCAAAAGAGGAGAAGAAAGAACATCCTTCAATATCCCCGCAGCCTCCTCTTCCAACTTTCCCGATGCACAATCCTTCAACATCCTCTCCCTCGCCACCTTCGCAGCGCTCAACAAGAGCATATACCCAAAATACAAATTCTCCATCGCTTGGGGGGTCTCTCCATTTTCGCTCAACCTCCTCTCAAACTCCACCTTTGGATCAGTCCATTCACAATCCTCGGCAAAGTCCTCTTTTTCCTCTATTTTCTTCTCAATTCCCTTGATGATATGTGCGGAAATACAGCTATGAAGACCACTCACAGCTTTATTAAAATCCGCCTTCCAATTATCCGAATCATATTCATCCTGTAAGGTATCATCATGAAAGGCAATTCGATCATGGATAAACCTCCATATTTCGGCTCCATCATATCCAGTGAATTCTTCTGGGAATTGGGAGATGTCGTAATAGTCCTCTGAGGGCATGTCCCAGCGTGCCCAGCCGTCGAGTTCGAAATCGTGCTCGTCCATATCGACTGTTTTGATATCTTCTGGTACCTGGAGGTATGGGAGAGAGAAATGGAGGGAGAGGTTAGAAGATTGTATCATTTATAAGGATCCAAGGACAAACAACAAAGGCGTCCTCCTAGCATAGCAGCTAGGTATAGATACACCACATTTAGTCACAATACAATCAAATATAATAAAACACCTAGAACATCTATAACACCAACAACACAGTCCAAGTCAAGGTCATAAAAATCCTTACCTCTTCTTCATCTACGGGATAAATCTCACAAGTCTCGGAGTAGCACTCAAACAACTCCTGCGGCATATATTCACAACTTGCGAGCATATCCACGGAATAAAGCCTGAAATAGGGCTGTTCGCGAAGGAGGTTCAGTTTAGGCTCTAAATCGGAATTGAGTTCGTTGATGACGGCGATGCCAGGTGCCAGATCGGCGGTACTGGAGGCCGATAAGTGGAGAGGAGCAGCAAGGTTGGAACGGACAAGGTTGCGGTGGATACTGGAGGATGGTGAGAAGGCAGAAGTCAAGGACTTGGTGCTGGCCAAGGAGACGAGGAGGGGCACACGAGACAGCTTCATTTTAATGCTGTATTTTCAATTTGTATTCTTCAGGAGCTGGTGGTAGAAAGTGTATAAATTGTACTGGTAATTGAAATGTAATTTCAAGTTTACACAGATGTTGTATGGTCCGTGGCAATGATGGAATGTATGTATTAGCCCAAGGTTAAAATAATTGAATCCAATGAGATTGAATTAAATTGGGTTGACCTATGCTTTGATGATCTCACCTCACATATCTTTATATCTTGAGCGACTAGCTTCTAGCTTGCGACGACTTGCAGCTTCGACATGATGCTTCCTCACTCTCGCACGAACGAGACACCAAATTGGGGTTCGCTGTGGAAAAAGCCTGTGACATCTGCGTTCTGCGCGCCATGAGAAAACGCCACAATAAATCGAGGCGGCGCGGTTCAAGTTCAACTGATGTTTCACAACCAATCAACCATCAAACATTACACAAGAAGACAGCCGAGACTCGACTATCAGAGGGTACTCATCCAATACTTCTTCTTTGAAAATTATTTCGTTGCTGGCTTGCTGTCGCCGTCATATATCAAACAAGGACTGTGTCATCTCTTGCAGCAACTTTCATCACTTCTCAAGGTCCAAAGAAGATTCGACAGTCTTTAGGATGAAGATCACATTGCTAGCACTGGCAATTTTCTTTGCCCAATCATGCTCATCTTTCCAAATAAATCCTCTTCGTGATGCACTCCAAAGAACAAAAATAACGACTGCATGTACTAAACATACCTTCCAAACAAGCAAACATGATGCTTCTCCTACGCGCACGCGCACGCCTACTGCACTCTTTATGGGGCGCAATGCCAACCCCAAAGTAATCTATCAAAAAGTCATTCGGGCACCGAAAGATAACCAATTCTTCCTCCCATCACTGATTGATTACATGCAAACAGATTTTCAAGTTCCCAAGGATTTACCCATGGTCTACACTCTCGCCATACCTTCAGACGATGGCAACGACGATGATGATCAGCAGCAGCAACAGAAAGATGGTGATGGATATTCCATTTTGGAAATGGATTCACCCCTGAGTCGGAATTCCGATGCGACGAGGATGGAAGTCGAAGTAGTTGGAATTTATACCGATGAAGATAATGCGTCAGGGGCAACATTACCTTCCATGGCCATGGTGGTGGTCAAGAAAATGAATATTCTTGAAGGGGGGGATGTGATTATGAAGCGCATGTTTGATGACTCGGAAGCGAAAATTGTCAAAGCTTTGGATGTGGGATTGGATGATTTCGTGGATGGAAAGGTGGTTGTTAGACGAGGTGCAGGTGCAGGCACAGGCGGATGGAAGAATTCTGCATTGGATGGACTTGATACTGATACGGGTAGCATTCCTGGTATTGAGATGGATGAGGTGGGGGAATGGAGTGCTTTGGATAGTCTGGGGGACTTTGAAGGGTTTGATGAGATTGATGGAACCATGGAGGATCTAATGGTGGCGTCTACAGGGAAGAATACGGGATCCGAAGAGGATATTTCCAAATCATATAAGGATGACGGTATCATTGATGCCGTTGTGAGTGATGTCACTGAGAATGAAAAGGATGGCGTTGGCGCTCGTGTTCGTGTTGATAAGAGAGCCAAAGCGACAAACGAGGCGGCAAAACCTCAGGTATTGACAAAGGCTACTACTGCTACTGCTGATTCTGAACCCGTTCAGGATTTTGCAGTGCAGGCTGCGAAGGCTGTAGCAGCTAGAAGGAAACGTGAAAATGAAAACAAACAAAAGGATGAAGTAAATGTGGTGGCTTCTGGGGGAGATTTTGCAGTGGAATCGGCCAAGGCTGCTGCTGCTGCTAAGAAAATGGCAAGTAAAGAATCGACCAAAACAAAGGTTGCAAAGAAGAAAGATAAGAACAATGTCAAGAAGACGGCTGCGCCTGCTATGCCGCAAGAAGTCACGATGGGAGAGGCCATGCCGATGGAATTGCCCACTGTGGGTGTATCCCCAATGCTGCAAAATTTAAGCAAAGGGGTTTCATCCTCGTCATCCTTCCAAGTTAAAATTTCAGATAAAGAGTCATTTGTTAAACAAAACAAAGTCTTTGAAAAAGCAATTACAGCGAATGCGAACGGGAATAATGGAGCTTCTGCCAATAAAAAGGGTAAGCAGATTCAAAGAAATATCAACATGGTGACCGATACATCCGTGGATACAACTTCTTTGTCCGAGGAAGAGAGACAGAAAAGTTTTGATGATTTGAGTTTCAAAGAAGTCACGGCATCCATTGTGGACCCACCATCATCATCATTTCCTACCATCGAAAATGGGGAAATTACCAAGACAGATAAGGAAATGGAACAGGATATTTTGAAAGCTGCAATGGATATGATGCCCGGCCAGTCGAATGAAGGACCGTCCGAGGACGATATGTCTGCCGAGGAGCTATTGAAGAGCATTCTAAAGTTTGGAGATGAGAAAGAGAAGGAAGAGGCTGATGGAAGTGGCTTTGTGAAAGGTGCCTTTTCCAAGGCAAAGGAGTTGACAGCAGAGAAGAAGACCGCAGGGGTGTCATACAAGGAAGTTTCCAAAACTCCATCCTTTGCGGAAGATATCAAATACGAAGATGCTGCTAATGGAACTAAAACCTTGAGCCCGGAGGAAGAATTGAAGCTGATTTTTGCTGCAGGAGAGAAAATTGCAGAGGGTAGAATGACACCCGCCAAGGCTATGCAAGACCGTGATTTGGCATCGCCAGAGAAAAAGAGTCAGAGTATTGTCACTGATCAGTACGTAGACGAACTCATTGAAAAAGACAAAACTGTTCCTGGTAACGCTCGCACACTCGATGACGAGTTGGCTGAATTGGAAGTTCGCATTAGCAAGAGCCCCGGTGAAGACACCGAAGCATACGGTCCAAATGCAGTGTTCGATGTATTTTCTGGTCCTGAAGTATATAACCCAAATGTAGATCCACTGAGCGCTGTGAATTGGCCTGGCGCCCTGCCTGAAACGCGGACGGATGTTCGGTTACCCCCCGAACTGGACGAAGCAGTCAAGAGCGCAAAGTTTGCTGCGAATCTACTATCCCGAATAATCGAAGAAGAACAAGACGACGATAAGAAAGTATTCTACATAGATGGGAAAAGAATTAGTGATAATCAAGTCCAGCGACTAAGGCAAGCTGTTGACGATGGTGTTGCGGTTGGTCTTATTGACGACCCAATCAAGTTTATGAAAGAAAGGTCGAGATTACAAATGTTGGTCAACGAGTTGTCCAATCAACCCGAAGAGCGCTTTGGAGAAATTGCTACTTTTTATAAAGATCTTCTACTATCTGACAATTTTGTCACTTTACTGAAAGAAAATCTAAGTTCAATGGCATCAAAACACTTGGAAATAAAAAGGAGCGGAGAGGACCCAACCGAGGCGGAGGCCCAGTTTACACGAGAGCGGCATGTCCTTGGCAAGCTTGTAAAATATTCTCAGCTACTGCTCAAGGAAGTACAAGCTCTTGGCGCGGAACTTGAGACCACACAATTAGAGGTCATTCGTTCTATTTGCAACGTCGCCATGAATCCTGACCATACAACAGAGGAGGAAACTGCAGAAGCTCTTTCAGACGCTGTAAGAGATATGAAACCCCTTTTGGACGAAAGTTTTGTGGCGTATTTGAAGTATGCCATTGCCGAGGAGGAAGGACGCTTGGCAAGAGGGGGTCTCCTCGACGATCCTGAATATAATAGATGGCTCTTTGTTCTTCAAATCGTGCAAGAAGGTGTTTATGCTGAGCTTGGAGTCGGGGTCCAACGCTACATCGACCATATTAGTTATGTGCTGAGAATGGAAACCAAGAAGGAACGGAAGCAATTGTTGGCAGAACTTATTGATGTAATGCCATCCTTGGTAAGTAGTTGTATACTTTTATCTGTAATGACGTCGCCCTTTCTGTCCGCTGCTAACTTTGTTTCAATTTTATAGGATGTCAGACCTTTCATCAAAGTGGTTGACAATATTTCGGCTTCGCTTGGACAAGGAAGAAAGGGCGAGTTCGATGCGGCAGTTCTTGGTGGGATGACCAACAAAATCTTACAACTCCGTCGTGATGTGGATGACTTATTGCCTCCTGAAAGAATAAAGGAAATGAGTAAGGAGGCGGACGAATGGGCTGCACGTCAACGGCAAAAACTTAAGGAACTACGTGGAGTCTCTCAACAACGTTTGAAGGCATCAAGAGATTCTCAGTCATCAGAGGATGAAATAGGCAGACGGGGAGAAGTAGAACGATTCACGTGAGGATTTAAATTAGAAAATGTGAAACATATTGGTAGAGACTTTACAAAAACTTCAAACATAGGCGCCTATTTGAGTTATCTGGCTGATTCTGTGACATTGCTGAGCTGAAGAGGGAGAAGGAGCGACAATTTCAAAAAAAATTGGAAACACATATTCAATGCAAAGATGAAGTGTGCCTTTGGACCAGTCTTTGGACCAATTGGTCGATTTGATGAGATTTGTCTGCACAGAGAACTTGAGGATCGAAGTATCACAATGCGCGCCTGCGCTTGTTGAGACGATTGGGATATTCAACCTCCATACTATTTCCCTCTCTTTGCATCTGGAGGTCATGGCTGCTTCTGTAGTCAGACCTTGGTTCTCCCCAAGGGCACTTATCAGGCTCGTTCCAAGGTACAATGCTGAATGTTTTCATTTTGTCTCCCAAAATGCCGAGATAGATTGTGCATAGGCCACGGTGAGTGTTCTCAGAAAAGTGGGTGGGCCCACTTCGATAGATGCCCATTCTGAACGTATCTCCGATCACTCCATCTTCTTTATATTTGGCCATCTGCTCTGTGTAGGACCTTTCGATATGATAAGAGTGACCAGCGAGGGTGGTCAGGATCAAGTGCAGCAACTGTTCCTGGCTCAAATCATTAAGGTGCGAGTAATCGTGGAGGCCGAAGAGTCCTTGAAGAATAGAAGCGTTAGAGTTCTTCAAATTATGGGAGACTAAGCTCTTGATTTGAACCTCAATCCATTTCTTCACAAGACGGAGAGGCTGCCTGTGTGGGAAAGAGGGCTCAGAATTGCCTCTCACACAGAAACTTTGAAGGAAAGGCAATAACCCGGATGGGGAAACATAATGTCCAAGGCCTTCGACCAATTTGTTCAAACCTGCCTCCTTCTGCTTGAGTTGACGCTTTTCCTCTGTGATCTCGAGCCTTTGGTTGTAGATCTTGTTTTGTACCACAAGAACATAATCTTCAAGGCGCTTGTGAATCTCAAGGGACTGACGCTCCTGGGCAAACAGAGCAAGTTTCTCCACTACAGGTTCTGCATCTTCGAACAATGCTTTGAATTCATCGAGCATTTGATTCTCTTGATCTTCGTGGCCTCTGTTCGGATTGAAACCCTGTTGCGGGTGGTGGTGGTGGCAGCAGTGATAGGAGTTGTGGTGATTGTACGAGACCTGCATTTGACCGTCCAGGGATGAAGATAAGGGTTATGACGAACTTCTATTTTTGGTACGAGTGCTAAGGATTGATAATAAGAGTGCCTTTGTGAGATGCATATCCAAGCTCTTGAATTCCTCAACTGCGTCTTGATATGTTGTCTTGCTCATAGCCCTTACTAGCGATATAGCTTTATCCTCCTTAGCCTTGTCTAGTAATTAACAAGACGAAGTTGGGATCAACAGGCAAGTGATGTGTAATAAGATTATATAACATGTCCCATCTTACCTTCATTTTGATTTCTATTTGTGTTGATCTCAAGTCCAATTATCTTCCCTGCTAGACACATGATCGGAGTAAGCAATCAGCTTTGGTCGAGTTGACTAGGCATCAGATCCTTCAGGGAGCTATCCAATTTCTGCAAATGATCTTTTTCTAAGATTGATGATAATAGATCCTTTTCTGACTTGTCACTGATATAACATTGAAGCGTACTATAGAAATCAAAGTCGCGCTCCTTGAACTCCTCCAACAATTGGCAATATTCTTGTGGTGGCAATTCTTGCTTCAGAACACCTCCGTACTTCTCCGTCTATACAACATCTGGTCAATGATATTGCTAATGGAACTGCAGTTGCAGTCTGTGACAGATAATATTTCGAAATACATGGCATTGGCTCCTCAGCTTGAATACTTTCCTCAGCTGATGGTTCATCTTGGATAGAAGGAGGTGGCATCATCCCCGGACCGATATCGGATCTTAACTCATATAGATGTGAGCTCGGAGGATTGCTAGGTATTGGCATAGGCACAGCATGCTTAAAAAATCTTTTACCTGCAAGGCGTCACTTCATGCTCACCGCTTGCGATAACCTCGAAGCTCTGCAAATAATAACAGTGGCTCGGACAAAGGTCAAAACTACATGGAAAAGTGTCGATTTTATCTCACAAATCCTAGATGTTTGGAGCCAACAACACTGCCAATCATCTCCCCAACATGTCTACGGACATCAAGATGATAAAGGCATGGGCCCACTGACCTTCTTAGAACACCTTAATGTCCGCATGGATAAGCTGACGAAAACATTAGCAATTCGAAGTTTCAGAATACCACCATCGATTCCACCAGCAGTCCTGCATATCAGGTTAGGGCAAGCTATCATACAAGGATCCCTCGTCGCTTCAACCTTCCAAAAATCACTGTCATATGGTATCCACCACCACGCAATGGTGGAACATGTTGCGAATAAATGGGAACTCGGTGTTACTACCCTTCAAGACACTGTTTCGTGGCCAAGTATTGCCAAGGCTCGTAAATGAGCTTCATTTCCATTCCAGAAATTCGTTTCCAAATGGATAAGTGAAGACACAACCACAGGAATTGTAATGCGACGTCGGAAACAATATGTACATGACAACTGCCCGCGCTGCAATGCTCCACTGGAACATCTTGTCCATATTCTAACATGCCCACACCCTGAAGTTAGAACAATCATCTCTGACCTTCTCATCAAACTGGAAGCTTGGTTCGCGCAAGAAGACACCTACCCTTCACTCACACCAATCCTAATCGCCAGCATCCGCTCTTGGCTACTGGACCCATATGGAGATGAACCTGCCTTCTTATGGCCCTCGCCACTGCTTTGTGAAGCCATCATCACTCAACAACAGGTGGGATGGTACGCCTTCCTGATGGGCTTCATTGCAAATCCCATCGTTTCTCTACAAAATTCTTACTACAAATCAATTGATTCAAAAAAGAAAGGAACAACTTGGGCAACCCGCCTTATCATTAAATCTTGGAACTTGGTATACCACCTTTGGACCCACCGCAACTCAGTACTACATGAAACTCAAGCACTCGATGCCTTATCCGGAGTCACCACTCTTCGTAATTCGATCATAGCGGAATACGCTCTCGGACAAGACTCTCTTCATCGTGTATATTCCAGGTACTTCTCAGTACGCCTGGAGACTCTCCTACAAAAACATATGGACCAACTTAAACAATGGTTCCTTGTCATTCGATCTGGACGAGAAGCAATTCACGTCAGTATGACAGATCCCTTCACTACAAATGCAACACTACGGAACTGGATTGGTCTACCACCAATCCATACGTAGGCACATCTCTTCCCTCTCTCTCTCTCTTACTTCCATCTAGGAGTTGGCTGCATGCCCTCCTAGCTTGGATAGTATTATACTCGACCCACGCAGGTGAATTTATTCAGTGTAATTAGCACCCTGTCAGATGGGCGAGTGGGCCTTATCCCATAAATCCTTTTGGACAATACCTTGCACCTTCTCCACAGAGTTTATCTGTAGTTAAAAGTTATTGTAATCTTTGAGTTATTAATTCTTGCTTCAGTAGCTTATACAATGTCACATGGATTGGTGCTGAGCAATATGGTCATGATGATTATAGCATATTCTTCTTTTCATCTTTTGAGACAGCAACAAGGATGCCTTTGTCTTCTCCCTCAAGCAGTTCGACATTATAAGTGGTTACTGTCAACCCCATCATGAATAGATTTGATACGGCCTAGAACATACAGACTTTTGCCTTGAACTTTGCATTGGACTTTGCTTCCTACCTAGAATGTATCCTTGAACTTGCCGTCGTTTAAGGTTACTTTTGATGTTCTTGTTCTAACAACTGACTTGCGAGTGATAACTTCATTATTTTCGATACTAGCTGACTCAGCATGTTTCGCTTTTAACATTTGGATTGTTGATATCGAGATTCTTTAGCGTTGTTCTTCTACGCTTCTTGTTATCATTGGCCTTGGATTTCTCTGCAACCCGCTTCAGCATTTTGGTAGTGGATGGTGGTGGTTTGTATTAGCTGCACTGCTTAGAGGAGGATGGTCCATTGTATTAGCTGTGCTCCTTAGTCTATTCTTATACCGGTACTCGTATAAACATTAAACAAAGTTCAATAAATAAGAAGCAAGAAGCAATGAACAATTGAAACAACATTAACATGAACATGTCTGCTCAAACTCAAAACACTACAAGTAATGATCATCTCAAGTGGCTTTATCTACACTCACATCTTTAGTTGACAACATCTTTGAGTGTTCCATATGTCTCGATACCTTCTCCGATACACATGTCATACCCAAATGCCTTCATAGATTCTGCGGTGCTTGTGTGAATGAAAGCATTCGGACATGTGGAGCCGAGTGCCCCACGTGTAGGGCTAGGATAACTACAAAGAGAGGCCTGAGGAAAGACAATTACTTGCAAGATTTGGTAATTATTGTGATTGTGATTGGCTTTCAGTGATGCATGCTGAGTGGTGAGTGTCTTGTTATTAATGATGGCTTTTGAATGTCTTGTTCTACTAGTACTAACACTGCATGTTTGCTTTCCACAACAACAGATGTCGATGGTGTTGACGACAGTTACGCATCTGAATCAGGCAAAAGCTGAGGCGACGGACAGTGAGAGATGCACCATAAAGACCGAGATTGGCACAGACACCGCCAATGAAGAAGAAGGTGCAAACAATGAAAACTCATCAAGTATGAGTACTATAAAAAGAAGAGAAGGTCTGTGCAATCAAGTGATGACCAATCAAGACAGCAGTGCAGCGATAAGGTTGAAGGACATTGATAATGGCACAGCGAGAGGAGTTATGAGGAAAAGGAATGCTGAAGATTCTTCCTTCGAGAACAGCAGCAAGAAGGGTACAGCAGCAAGAACAGGATGTTTTGAATACAATGCAAAACAGCTCATTGATTTCATAGATGAGTTTGGGCAATGCAATGTTCCCTGTAGGTACTCAGTGAATCCTTCATTTGGGAATTGGTGCAGTAGGCTAAGATGCTCCTACAACCAAATACAGCAAGGACAGACACCAAAGAACAATTTCACTCAAGATCAGATAGAGCGCCTGGAAGGGATTGGTTTCATATGGAAAATCACGGGGACGTTTGAGCAACGCTGTCATGATCTTGAAGCATTCAAGATCGAATTTTGGGCATTGTAATGTTCCCTTTAAGTACTCTGCAGATCCTTCATTGGGGATGTGGTGCGGTAGGATGAGATGCTCCTACAACCAAATACAGCAAGGACAGACACCAAAGTTCAATCTCACTCAAGATCAGATACAGCGTCTAGAAGAGATTGGTTTCAAATAGAAACTTACAGAGACATTTGAGCAACACTGGCATGATCTTGAAGCATTCAAGAGCGAGTTTGGACACTGCAATGTTCTTGGTAAGTACTCGGTGAATCCTACATTGGGGAATTGGAGCAGTAAGATGAGATACGTCTACAACCAAATACAGCAAGGACAGACACCATCAAGAAATCTCACTCAAGATCGGATACAGCGTCTAGAAGAAATTGGTTTCAAATGGAAACTCAGATGATTATGGCAAGACATTTGTGCAATGCTGTCATGATCTTGAAGAGCATCTAGAAAAATAGATTAGCATCAAATTGAAAGGGTTTTCTAATTTTTGTATCCCCTCTAGCCATAGGTAGTAAACTACTAACCAACAATCCTAGACAATCTTTTAAATATAAGTATAAGACAATCATATACCAGTCATAATCAACTAACAGGTGCTGTATGAAACGATCAGGAGAATTGCTACTATCATACTTCTAAAGAAGCAATTACCCCAACAGGGAAGATTTTTTTTAATAAAAGCACAGAATCGTTGCAACCAAATCTTCTGAAATTCGCAAATATGGAATTAATTATATCTGTCTTTCACTTGAGTTGACACACTTGGAGGCCTTCACACCTTATAAAGGTGTCTAAGATGGCTTCTCCGAAGCCTGCCACATAGCCTATCTGGTGTAAGCTGATCAGTATGTGGGATTGCTGATCACTCATATCTGGCCAGACTGATCAGCAAACCCTATATGGGATCACTGATCACTCTGATCAGATAGCAGCTCTCGAATCCTATGTGCTAGGACTTGATTGATGCCATAGACTAATGGCAGACCTCTCCTGTCTCCCGGAAATCCACTCGTGGATAGGGATCTGCTTAGCAAACCCAGATATATTGGAATCTTTTGGATTCCTTTGTATCCTCTCTATCTTGGGGTGGGTGGGATGGACAAGAACAAGAAAGAGTAAGACCTCTGAGAGGGTGTTACAACTCAAGAAGTGTTCAGTCAGATCCCGATGACCTAGTGGTGCACCGGGAGCAGTCAATGAAAACTATGACGAGATACTATGTGGAGCCTCTGCCATTCTTTAGGATGAGAGCTGATGGCTCTAGGCTTGGTTCAATGTAGCAAGTAGTGATAGCGCCTTTCTGTTTTGCTTCTTTGGTGTTCTTGCTGGTTCCTCCTGGACACAATCCATAGAGCCTAATCAAGTGGCCTAATCAAAGTAGAGCCTTTCTCAAAGATAGGCTTTTTGATTTTTGCGAAACGACCTTGCCTTTCTCATACAAAACCGAAATTTCCTCCTGAAAAATGCTTTGAACAAAGAGTGAACATAAACATTCAGATCGAACAAAACCAACACACTGCATGATAGAAAATATGTTAATCAGAGGTTTTATGCTATTGAAGTGTATGAAATGGTAATCTTTGTTCAGCACATTTCTCAGGTTTTGACGAGAAAGCAAGGAGTTTTGGTTCGGTGACGGGTGGCAGACAGAAAGTGGTCCAAGACCTCTTTTCCACGCGCGTAGTTGAACACCAACAAAACGAGAAGAGAAGCATCTCTTATCTCTTATCTTTGATAAAATAGAGCCTTTTCTCTCTCTCCCTTCGATCATCGTCTGCCAACCAAATCATAAACAAAACCCATCTATAAAAATGGGTGAACAGCAGAACAAACACGCAATCTTCCTTCTTTGTTGCTGTATCCAATTGGTATCTGCCAGTGCATTTGGATCAACATCAAGAAACGAATCTCATGAGGAAGTGAAAAGCTCAGGCAAACCGGACGACATTTATTTCGCGGACTTCTCATCGTTTTACGCATCTCCGAGATTCATGGAAGGAGACGAAGATCTGCATGGTACAGGTAAACCATGGGGTAAGGTCCTAGGCGGAACTGTGCTCATCAATATGATCACTCTCGTCGGCGTGGTATTTTTGGTGCCTGCCTTTAGTAAGCGAATGATGCACAAAATTTCTGCTGCGTTCTTTTGGCGGGCGGATAAGGAAGCCCATGCTCATATCATTCATGTCTGCACCGAAGAACAGGAGGGTGAGGATGGTGATTATGTCGAGGGGCATAGCAAAATGCTTGACATATTCATACCCTCTTTTGCAGCGGGGGCCCTTTTTGCCACAGTTGTGTTTCTTGTCATCCCCGAATCGATCATGCTTTTGAATTCGGGCGTGGCTACGCATGAAGATGATCATGCTGGAGAGGAAGCAGTCGACGAAGATCACGATGAAGAATTGGCAGAATTGGCAACTGGGGCTATTTGGAGATTCGGGACTGGAATTCTGTCTGGGTTTCTGTTGCCTGTAGTACTTGGGGCAGTATTCCCAAGGTCTGTGGAACATGAATGCAATGAAGATTGCGGACCCTCTGAATTGAATGACTTAATGAGTAAATGTATGATTAAAACAGATGATTGCCATGCATGTGCAAAGATGGAGCAGGGTGAAAGAGGAGCAGATGCTGACGTCGAGAGTAAGTGAACCTCCAGGAAGAAATTGATATGCTCGTTTCGTCCATCAACTATGTTCTCATTCAATCTCTTTTGTTCTTTGATAGATTTGAACCACGTATCTTATGATTCAAACGTTGCAGGCAATACTGATGAAACCCCAGCAGTTAGCAATGTAACTTTGAATTCACATGACCATGACCATTCACATAGTCATTCACATGACCATGGGGAGTTGGAAAAGGCAAATAATGATGATAAAACCCCGGCTAGCACATGCCATGGAACTTCATGTCCAAATGATCACAAAGAGGTGAACAATAATGATGCATCTGCGCCTAGCAACATTAACTCATGCCATGAATCTCCAAGTTCACATAATCATAAAGAGTCGAACATGTTGCTAGATGCACAAGATTCAACTGTTGAACAAACTCCTAGAAGATCGCCGAAACCATTAAATTATGCGCTCGCTGCTTCAATTCTTATCGGTGATGGTTTCCACAACTTTTGCGATGGAATCTTTGTTGGTGTTGCTTTCATGTTGTGTTCAAATGCAACTGCATTTACAATTGTAGGAATCACAGTCTACCACGAGATTGCTCAGGAGCTCGCTGATTTTTTCCTTCTCACGAAACATGCTGGCCTTAGAGTCACTACAGCGCTCGCTGTCAACTTCATAGCTGGTCTTTCGGTAGTATTGGGAGGAATTGTTGTCCTCTCAATGGAGGTATCTGATTTGTCAATCGGGGTGATTCTATCAATTGCTGCTGGAGTGTACATCAACATCGCAGCTAGTGAATGCGTTCCTAGAGTAAGCGCTGTAGTTTCGTGTGCCACGGATAGGATGATCGCAGTTTTTGCTTTCATCGTTGGTGCTGTTCCAGTTGGGTTGAGTTTGTTGAATCACGAACATTGTGAAGCAGAACCTCATTAATCCTCTCTTTTATGTATTGTTCACGATCGTAACTTCAAAATACACAACACTTAATTCTACCTATTCACATAAAAAAATTGAAAACTGTCTGTAGCAGTTTGAAATTAAATCTACTCGTAAAATACATTTTAACCTTCACCCGCTTGCTAGCTTTCTTCGCCTAACTACGATACTACGTGAATACAACAAATACAGCTTTAAACGTCGAAACTAACCGAAATTGCAACTACACGCAGTACATTAAATGTGCCAGTGTGAAGTTCGTTTTACTCAAATGACGGAAGGATCGGAGAGAGAAGTTTGACTGGCGACTTGTTCGGGTTCGGCATCGCACGTTTCTCTTCGGAAAGAGTACGACATTGATTGGAATAGCTGTCGAGTTGTAGACACACGGAGTGTGTGATGCCGATGGATAGCTCTGGCAGAATATACGCAGTCTACGGCGGATTCTTCATTGTCATGAGCTTTCTTTTAGGTTGGGCTTTGGACGGAGATCAGCCAGATCTTGGAGATGTTGTTGGTGGCGTTATTGCAATGGCTGGTGGGTGTGCTGGTTGCCATGCTCTGGCCAAGGGGCTAAAGAGCTCGATGTTTGTGAAATTTTTAAAAATTGTTGTCTTCTTGGTTCAATATTGAATATGAGCACCTTGAAACTTGAGGAGTGCCTGTGAGATCCAGATCAGAGAAGATCAATAAGCCTCTTTTGTCGCTTGCCCTGTCCAATTTTGGATTTGTCCCAACTTGTGATTGCAAAATTGATGTAGAGTTCTCTCTGATTCTTGACTGCTAATGTTGAAAGATATAAATGAATAAATGTATTGTCATGGTCTACTATGTACTTGTATGTTCAGTGAGTATCGTGTGTTCGATTCGATTCGCAAGACAGCTCGAGAGAAGGATGCCATGGTACTTAGGGCACAGGAGCATGCAAACGACTCACGAATTCAATGCGAGAAACTTTGACTCCAGAAGAAAGCCTTAACGAATCAAGTACGCCTCCTCCAGCAAGAGGTTGGGAGCTTGAACTCTGAAAAGCAGCAGGGAGGTGAGAGCCTAGCTAGCGACATTACTTCTGCCCTTATTTCCTCGGATGATGCTTCTGTTAAGAAGAATGTGTGGTTGACACCTGTTGCGAGAGCGACACCTCAAGAATTGAGTGATCGTCTAATCAAAAAGGCGAAGGAGGCTATAGATCTTCTAGCTGTAATCAATGCCAATATAGCAGACATTTCTCCAACTGCAGAACGGTCACACACAAGTGGTCCTCATGAGCTGTTGAAATTAGGTGACGGTGGCATCTCCTTACCTCTTCCTCTTCACAAGGAATGGAGCCGACACAAGTTCGAAAGTCAATATGGTGCAATTTGCAAAAATGATCTTGACTTTCTGACGAAAATGGTCCACATTTATTACATGACCGGGCGAGTTAGATCACCACCAATTGGTGTATTGGCTTTGGAAACGCACATCTCCCACTACTTGTATGCAAAATCAACGACCACTGTTGAACATAGAAATCTATATTTAGCAGCAATGGCTGGTATTATTGCCTTGCGTTCCACGAAAAATCAGGATGAAGTCAAGAAGCTGGTGATGACTGATGTTGCAGTACAGGAGAGACTTGTTCTAGATGCTGTCAGAGTGCCATTGCATAGCCAAATTCTGGATCGATCAGAGAAGCAAAAGCTGAATGACAGTCGCCTTGGTGCCTTCTCTTCGTCCTTGCATCACCACATTCTGGATCGATCAGAAAAGCAAAAGCTGAATGACAGTCGCCTTGGTGCCTTCTCTTCGTCCTTGAAACAAGAAAACCAAAAGCTGAATTTCCATCTTCGATTTTCGCAGCTTACAGGATTCAAAGAGGTCAATGGTCATTGCAGAGGTCCAAGATTCTACAAAGAGAATCCACAGTTGGGTAGCTGGGTTCATGCGCAAAGGACTCAATACAGATTGTTTATGGAAGGAAAGCCATCTAGGATGACACAAGATCGCATCAAGAAATTGGATGATATCGGCTTTCACTGGTCGCATCTGCTATAATAAATAACTATTCTCATAAAACGACCAGTGGTTCACTCGTATACCAAAGCAAACTAGTAATCAATCAAAACCAATTATTTAATTTTAAACTAATATGTTTGCAATGCAAAGCTACGAAATGTTGCCTCTCTTTTTCCCAATGAAAGGGAAAATGATAATATAAATAATAAATACAAGAGTGGAGCCTACAACATAATTGTTTTCTCTTCGATTGCAGAACGGATCTAATAAGATCCTGTGTTTTTGTTTGAAAGTCTCTACAGACTCCGGGCGATTGGCAAAAATCGAGATACTGTCTCAATGATCTGCTTAACCTCCGAAACCGTAAAGGGTCTTTCCCTGACGCTTGAGGGCGTAGACGACGTCCATTGCTACGACAGTCTTGCGGCGAGCGTGCTCAGTGTAGGTAACAGAGTCACGGATGACGTTCTCGAGGAATACCTTGAGGACTCCGCGGGTCTCCTCGTAGATGAGTCCAGAGATACGCTTGACTCCACCACGACGGGCAAGACGACGGATAGCGGGCTTGGTAATTCCCTGGATGTTATCGCGAAGTACTTTACGATGACGCTTAGCTCCTCCCTTTCCGAGTCCCTTTCCTCCTTTACCGCGGCCAGACATTTTATTTAGTTGTTGTTGGTTGTGTTAGATAGCGTTGAGCTAAATTATGGAGAAATGGATGTGATGCGGCTGTCGTCGTCTGGTGGCTTCCAAAAAAATTGTTGGCGTAGGGTCTACAGGAAAACCATACTGCACCGTAGAAACATACTGAAAGCTCCTGTAGAATTGAAATCAGTTCCAGCTCGCGCCCTGTTTGAAAAAAACTACTGTGAAAAATTCAAAATAGCAACTCCTCTTTTATCGTTTCGATCTACCGTACTACTAGACTACTACATACTACATACTACTGTACTGACTACACTGTTGTACTACATAGTGTCATAAAAAAACTACAACTCACAACTCATCCATCAAGATGGCACGTACTAAGCAAACTGCACGTAAATCCACAGGAGGAAAGGCTCCCCGTAAGCAGCTCGCTACGAAGGCAGCACGTAAGTCTGCACCTGCAACTGGAGGAGTCAAGAAGCCCCACCGTTACCGCCCTGGAACCGTAGCTCTTCGTGAGATTCGTCGTTACCAGAAGTCCACTGATCTTCTCATCCGCAAGTTGCCCTTCCAGCGTCTTGTCCGTGAGATTGCTCAGGATTTCAAGACTGATCTTCGGTTCCAGGGATCTGCTGTTCTTGCCCTTCAGGAGGCAGCAGAGGCATACCTTGTTGGTCTCTTTGAGGATACCAACTTGTGTGCTATCCATGCTAAGCGTGTAACCATCATGCCTAAGGATATCCAGCTTGCTCGCCGTATTCGTGGAGAGCGTTCTTAAATCAATCCTGTAATGCAGCTAGAACAGTGATGCAGGACATTGTAGCTCGAGTTGTGGGGAAGGATACTTTGCCATGACCGAGGGACAGTCTCGTATGCAGATTTGGATGCAGTCACTACCTTCAAAACCTCCCTTTCTCAAAAAAGAAAGAAAATGTCGTGCATACTTGGTATTTTCCACCACATCTTATATTTATATCAAACATTGAACTGTTTGCTAGTTTAACTGTGCTCCTTTTGATGTGTTTATTAATGCTGTCGCAAATTTTACGTTGGTCTTTGATGAGTTGCATCCTCCTTTCAGATAAACTAATCCAACTTTGGACTTGGCTAATAAATTATATTTTTAGCTATTGCTTGATCGGATGGAATTATCTTTAATCAATAGCTAACGATTAGCTAGTGTACGCTGTTTGATGTATTCCGCTACACTCCCAAAATGTACGCACTTTCATAGATGGAGATAATTTGTTTAGGGAAAGGCATTTGTTCTCTTCTTTGCACACCAATAGAACTCAACACGATGCTTTTCTTTTGCGCCACCTTACATGAAACATCCCAAGCATGCGCAATGAACCAGTGCGATATCTCCGGAACAATACAGTCGACTGTCTGAAATTATAAATTCGTCGTCACGCTTTCTCTGGCAATTTTGAACCTTCTATCAGCTTCTGTCCTGAATATTTTAGTTTGCTTGCCTGTGCTTACTTCGCTTGCTGCTTGCTGGTATATATTTTCAAACTGCTTGGTGTACTCGTCGTAAGTAGTATTCACTACGCGACGCAGCACAAACTCCAAGAGAAGAAAGAGGGTTCTTGGCTTCGTTGTAGCCATCCCGAAGTAGAAGTGCCCAGATGGCCTCCTGTGCAGGTGTCATTGCTGTGATGAGTTCGTCGCTGCAGTTCATTCCTCAATATGAAGAAGAATACAGTGGCTGCTAACTTGATGCTGAATGTACTACAAGTGAAGAACGAGAGTGTTTAGTTTACTATTTGAGGGTTGGTTGATTGTTAGCTAGCTAGCTAGAGCCATCGTCGGATGTCTCCTGCAAGCCTGCAAGCCTGCCTCGAGCGAGCGTTCATTCTTCCCTCTTTCCGCGCCCAATATTCTATTCTTTCTACGGCAAAACCCTGGTACGCGCAAAATTCCAATCGGAATGGTACGGTACTACATTGCTGTTGTTTCTGTCCTTCTCTTCTTTCCTCTTTCGCTCCGTATTTA
>Ga0209712_10001605_pt1 | contig 19170 bp, 13 predicted proteins | sample ArcOceMetagenome_FD_187443 | JGI IMG/M metagenome (GOLD analysis project Ga0209712, IMG submission 187443) | Marine eukaryotic phytoplankton communities from Arctic Ocean - Arctic Ocean - Greenland ARC118M Metagenome (SPAdes) (version 2) | ecosystem: Environmental > Aquatic > Marine > Oceanic...
ATCAAATGCCTCGTTCCATAATTTTGATTTGAGCAATTGCATTCCCAGTTCGTTGATAGTTTTACCTATAAATTGGGTGTACCCATTTTCTGTATAATTCTTTTGGAAATTTTTATAAAAGTTGTCTTTACCTTTTTCTGCATAAAGGTTGTAAGTATAATTAACTTCAGTAGGCTTAATTGCTTCGTATGTTCCAGTGGTAATAAAAGACTGAATTCTGCCAGAAATAAACTCAGCCACTAACTTGTCAGTGTTGGCTAACACAACTATCTCAATCCCGTGGGATAAATTCACTTCGACTGCCACACTCACACCTAATCCACCACCGAACGCTCCCCAATTTTCACCAGACATAGCAAACGCTTTTATAACTGCCAGATTAGATTTATCTAGTAGCGAATTTCCATAAAATAACTCTCGATAAAATATTTGAACGTCGTGTACCGTCGACTCAATGCCACCATCTGGGCTTGGGTGCTCTGTTACTCCAACTTCTTTAATTGCTCCATTATATAAATAGGTATATCTCGTTGATTGTTGCTTATCTGAAACATTGGTTTTAAACGAAGTGTTTTCTAAACTTATTCGTTCAAAAATATTTTTATATAAGAGCTTCTCGAAGGATACATTGGTGATTTTTTCTAGTATTGAGCCTAAAACAATATAACCGTAGTTTGAATATCTTTGTTCTGTCCCTGGCTCGAATAGCAGAGGTTCGTTTTTAAGAAGCTGCAATTTTTTATTCAAAGTATCAAATAACAGCGGGTTTTCTCTATATTTGGCCGTGAAAATGTCTGTAAAACCAGAACTGTGGTTGAGTAAATCATCAATGGTTATCTTTGAAGAAGCCGTGCTCGGAAAACCTAAGTCAAACGTGTCTAAAGTATCATCTAACCTAAGTTTTCCAGACTCTAACTGTTGAAGAACCAACACTTTAGTGAAGTTCTTCATTATTGATCCCAAATTGAACTTAGTCTTACTTGAATTTTTAGTCTTTGTGTTGATATTGGCAAAACCATAGGATTCTGCAAGAATAATTTCTCCATTTTCAGCTATTAAAATGTTACCAGAAAACCACCCCATTTCATGATACCAAGAGGCTATCTCTCTAGCTTTGTTAACTATCATCGATGACGAAACGTATGTGGTTTTTGGTTCTGCTTTAACTACTGAAAATAAAATCGTAATAAGTAGAATGAGGGTCGCAAAAATTAAGCGAGTAAGCATCAATCAATTTCCATATTTCTAACGTTATTCTGTAATTTAAAGTGTATCTTTAATGGAAATTAAAGACCATTAAAGCCTGTTCACCGCAGTCAAAAGTGGGTTTGATTCAGTTGTGTGAGTTTCAATCTTTAATATGCTCGTAAAGTAGCCACCAAAGCGGGTATCGGCAAAGCCGATTGTTTTGCCCTCTTACGATGGGTGTCCATGTAATTGATGTAATGGTTGATAAGCTTCTTAAGGGTATTTTCGAACCAACCAACGTGCGAGTAAGTGGCATAAACCAGCACATATCAGAATTAACGGAATTATAGCCGAAAGAAGCGCTTCTTCTGGCCAAGAAAAATAATAATCTAGTACTAAATACGCTGATAAAAAAGTCCCTAGTATAATTAAAGGAAAAGTAATACCTAGAATTATGGAAACCTTTACGTTTTTAAAGTCATTAGCGAAATGAAAAAACAAAATACCCAAAAGGTATGAAATTCCCGCACCTAGAAGAATCAAAATTTCAACTTTACCAAACTGGTCCGATACAAATGGAATGATGAATAAGGGAGCAGTAAATAAGTAGCATACACTACAAACTAATATTGACATTTTCTTAAAAAATAATGATTTTAGTTTCATTTTATATGTTTAACACCTATTTAAGTTGTGAATAATTTTGCCAAAATGTAAAGTGTAGCGAAATAGAGTGAAATTGTTAACAACTTGTTTACATGATTTTTTATGTGTGTATTAACTCATATTCTGCATTTGAGTTGAGTCGCTGATAAAGCATTGTGCCGTATCGAACGATTTATACACTTTCGACCTATCCTCATTTATTAGCCGTTATTTCGTCGTAATTATGCTTCTCAAATGTTTGAACATAATCCCACCCTTTATTTCTATAAACGATTACTTTTTCTTTAAGCTCCGGAAAACCGTTACGGCAACTCTCCCAATGTACCTTTAGCTTCTTTATAAAAGAATATCTTACTTCATTTCTTTCGCGAAGAAGGCACTTGAATCTACACTTGCCTTTTTTAGGATTTCACGCTCCATGTGTAGACGTTTATTATCCTTCCTGAGCTGAACTGCCCGTTCATCACCAGACAACACATCACATCAAATCACCTAGTGCCTGTTTCTTATGCTTGGCTACCCAGTTGTAAAGTAGTGTGTCTGTTACGCCCAAAGATGCAGCTGCCTGCACGATTGAGTAATCTTGCTCAATGACCAGAGCAACCGCTTCTTGCTTAAATTCTACTGGATAATACTTATCTGTTCGTTTAGTCATATTCACCTCAATTAACAGGATTATAATCCTTTATTGAAGTGTCCGGCTAATTCAACCACAACAGTGATGGGTGGGGTGAGAGTACGGTGGCTTGTTTAGGTAATGTCATCTTCTTAGACCAAAAGATGAATGGGCACTTAGATACAAAAATCTTTGCAGAAAAAAAGTTGTCACTAATGGATGATGGATATTCCTTGTCTGAATTCATAATCAAAAAAGTAGAGTGGGTTCCTTCTGATGCTTTAACGCATTCTGATGAAATGGCCAAAACAGCTCATAATGAAATATGGAAAATATAACAAGCGTAGGTAATCTGACCGCTAAAACTGTCATACGTCTAATTAACAACACATCCTAGATAACTGATTTTTTCTAGCCATTGGTGAAGCCACCAAAGTGTTAATCGGCAAAGCCGATGCTCTTGCTCTACCCCTCACATTTTTGTTCACCAGATAATTGGAGGAAGAATATAGTTTGCCGAGCGGCCCTTTTTGTTTACTTTTTGCGGCGGTAGGTAAAAAGTAAATCGCACAGAAGGAATTCGGTGTGAAAACTGCCACGCGAACACCGCGCGGCAAGGCAGTAAGTGCAAGCGCATGCTTTAAAATATTAAGGCCATTTCAAGTACTCACCAGTACCTGAAATGGCCAAAACGTTGGCGCAAAAACCCTCAACCTGCTATCATCCGAGCCAATTTTTGCTCTGGGATTACGCCCCAATTCGCAAGGTAGTCACTATGTCAAATATATCAACTATTTCAGGTACGCCTGAACCATCAAAGTACGTCGTGTGCGCATTATACAAATTTGTCACGCTTGAGAACTTCGAAGCTCTTCGTGAGCCTTTACTGCAGTTTATGGAGTCTAATAATATCAGGGGCACCTTGCTTCTTGCACAAGAGGGCATTAATGGCACTGTGTCTGGCACTCGCCAAACCATCGATGCATTGCTCGCTTGGCTGAATGCTGATGAGCGACTCAATCCCATATCGGTCAAGGAGTCTATAGACGAAACCCAGCCGTTTCATCGTACTAAGGTTAAGCTTAAAAAAGAGATTGTGACCATGGGGGTGCAAGGTATTGACCCTATTAAGACAGCGGGTACTTACGTTAAGCCTACTGATTGGAATGCGTTGATTTCCGATCCTGATGTGTTGTTAATTGATACTCGTAACGATTATGAAATTGAAATTGGTACCTTTAAGCATGCGGTTAATCCCAATACAGGATCTTTTCGTGAGTTTCCTCAATATGTAAAAGATAATCTTGACCCAGCTAAAAACAAAAAGGTCGCGATGTTTTGCACCGGGGGAATTCGCTGTGAAAAATCGACTGCGTATCTAAAAGAGCAAGGGTTTGATGAGGTGTATCACCTTGAAGGTGGCATTCTTAAGTATCTAGAAGACGTGCCCAAAGACAATTCTTTATGGGAAGGCGACTGTTTTGTGTTTGATAATCGCGTAGCGGTGAATCACGACTTAGAAAAAAGCCATTATGACCAATGTTATGCGTGCCGTTTACCTATCACCGAACAAGATAAACAAAGTGATGTGTTTGAAGCGGGTGTAAGTTGTCCCAAGTGCCACGGTAAACATAGTGAAGAACAGCTTGCCAGGTTCACAGAGCGTGAAAAACAAGTGAGTTTAGCCAAGGAACGTAATGAAGAGCATTTAGGCTTGGAGGCACGTAAAGCTATTAAATTAAGGCGTCAGCAAAAAGCGGCTGCGCGCCGGGCGCAGCGCACTGCTATGGGGAAAAGTAACGGTTGATTAATTTGACAATAAGCGACTCATTTAACCGGGTCATTAATAGGATATAGACACTGACTCGTCATAAGCGTTAGTATTGGCTTATTAGAATAAAACTTGAAGAAGCTGAATAGATTATGTCTGAAAAAGCATTAGACCCTGAAAAAATTGCAGAAGCTCGAAAAGAGTTTGATTTCTTTGATGTCGATGGCAGCGGCTCAATAGGCTTAAGAGAGTTTATTGAGTTGTTAACAGTCTTATCGCCAGTCTTATCGCCTAAAACTAAAGCCAGTCATGTTCAAGAAGGCTTTGGTTTAATCGACAAGAACAACGACGGCTCTATCGACTTTGAAGAGTTTTTAGAGTGGTGGCAACAGTCTTGGTGGGAATACTAGCGTTAGTCGTTGGTCACATTTTATAAAAAGGGCTTCAAATTTTTGAAGCCCTTTTTAGTTTATATAGCCTGTTCTTTTGTGAATAGTTTATGTTCAACGTTTTCCCCCTTTAGTGGGTGAAAGATTTATTATGTTACTCTTATCTCATCATTGTTCACTTTATTCTAAACGGGAAACCTTAATATGACAGATGCAACGTACGTCCCCCCAAAAGTCTGGACTTGGGACGCTGCAAGTGGTGGTAAATTCGCTAATATTAATCGTCCTATTGCGGGTGCGACCCATGATAAAGAATTACCAGTAGGTAAACATCCCATGCAGTTGCATTCATTGGCGACGCCTAATGGTGTAAAAGTCACTGTGATGTTGGAAGAGTTGCTGGCGGCTGGTTTTACTGAAGCTGAATATGATGCTTACATAGTGAACATCATGGAAGGTGATCAGTTTGGCAGTGATTTTGTTGCTATCAACCCTAATTCAAAAATACCGGCTTTAATGGACAACAGCACTAATCCACCTATTCGTGTATTTGAGTCAGGGTCGATTCTGTTGTACTTGGCAGAAAAATTTAATGCCTTCTTACCCAGCGAACCAGCGAAAAAAGCAGAGTGTATGTCATGGTTGTTTTGGCAAATGGGCAGTGCGCCAATGTTAGGTGGCGGCTTTGGACATTTTTACGCTTACGCGCCAGAAAAATACCAATACCCGATTGACCGCTATGCGATGGAAGTGAAACGCCAACTTGATGTACTCGATATTCATTTATCAGATAAAGAATTTATTTGTGGTGACCAATACACTATTGCTGATATGGCTATCTGGGCATGGTACGGCGCTATGGTGCTAGGTAAGTTATATGAAGCCGCTGAGTTTTTAGATGTCGAATCATATAAAAATTTACTGCGCTGGGCCAAAAAAATTGATGCTAGGGATGCTGTGAAGCGCGGTAAAATGGTGAATCGCAGTTGGGGCCAGCCTGAAGGCCAATTACGCCAGCGTAATGACGCCAGTGATTTTGAGAATAAAACGCAAGATAAACTTGCTGAAGACTAAAACGGTAGAGCCACTCTAAGATAAATAGATGGACAATAAAAAGCACCTTATTCATAAGGTGCTTTTTATGTTGTTGTTTTAGTGTTTGGCTGCGTATTGTTCGTTGGTCTTCCACACCCGCATAAAGTTACCGCTAAGAATTTGGATTATATGCGCATCAGTGTAGCCGCGATTTAATAAACCTTGTATCAGGTTAGGATAAGTCGACACGTCTTTTAGATCGGTAGGCAAAGAGTCACCCACACCGTCATAATCAGAGCCAATGCCAACATGGTCAATACCAATCAGTTTGACCACATGGTCAATATGATCTAATACGCTGTCTAATGTAGCGAAAGGCAGTGGGTTTTCTTCGGCAAATTGATCACGAAAGTTTTTATACTCCTCGCTGTCTGGACCAAATTTTTCTTCTGCCGCTTTTTGTCCTGCACTGCGCTTTTTGCTCCACGCATTGGCGCGTTTAGTGACAAAGGTCGAACCAAAGTTGATTTGGATCACGCCACCATTCGCGCCTAGTGCTTTGATCATCTCATCGTCCATATTACGCTCAAAGCCAGGTGTAAAAGCGCGTAATGAAGAGTGTGAGGCGATCACAGGTGTTTGCGTCATCTCTATGGTTTGATAAAAAGCCGCATCAGATACATGGGAAATATCAATTAACACGCCTAGCTTATTCATCTCTTGCACCAATTCTTTACCAAACGGACTGAGCCCTTTCCATTTACGGCGCAAGTCATATGATGAATCAGATATGTGATTCGCTTGTGAATGCGCCAGTGTGATATAGCGAATACCCCTTTCATAAAAATGTTGCAGGTTGGCTAAATCACCTTGAATAGGTGAACCATTCTCCATACCCAGTGGCAATGAAATAAGACCTTTAGCAAATTGCTGTTCAACTTCAGCAGTGCTAGTAGCAATAGCAAACTTATCGGGCGCGCGACCCACTATTGCCTCAACGTAATCAATCAGCTTGTCGGCTAACTTAATCGAATTGGCCGAGTTGTCTAAACTGGCTGGAATATAAATCGACATAAAAGGCGCATTCAGTCCACCTTGTTTGGCACGAGGGTAATCAAAGTCTCCGTCTGGTGTGGCTTTAGTGACATCGACCCAGTTTTTTTCGAGGCGATATGGCACGTCGATATGGGAGTCAATAATAATATTTTCTTGGGCCATTTTGTTGGCTTTATCACTGACAGTAATAGCCGAAACATGACTGACATATAATGTGCTGATAGCAAACACAGCACTGAGGTTAAGTATTCTATTCACGATGATAGTCTCCCGTGGTTTAATTATCTTACGATCCATCTATTTCTATAGATTAAGTTGTAATTGACTAAAGATGATTGTTGAGGAGAATTTCCCTAACTATTCTTTTGGTTGATGACTCAGTTTATAGGTTGCAGAGATAAAGTAAAAGAGCCCAAAAGGCTAAAGGCTCTTTCATCTGGGTAAAACTTAAGTTAACTGACTTTGGATAAATGGAAAATTAGGCTACTTTGTGGTGTCAGTAGGGGCAATTGCATACCCAGTTGCATCAATACCTCGCCTGAAAACTGTTTGCCATCGACCTCGGGAAGACAGGTCTTAAAATTAAAGATTGAAGCTTTAGGCCAATAGTCGCCTGATTTTATTGGCCAGATAATATCCAACTGATATACAGTCTGCTTGTCTAGTCCAGCAAAATGGAACTGATCCGGTAATGAGGCTGAGCTACATGCAATCAAGCTATACGAAAACAGCGCTTCAGATTTATCTTGTGCGACTATGCCTAATCCATGCATATAGTCAGGTAATTCCAGCCTAAATAAATCACCAGAGTGTACCAGTTGACGGTGTGTTTTATACAGCTCAACCATCGCTTTTAACTCCACAGTTTCTTCGTCTGTTAATTCGCGTAAGTCCATTTCCATGCCCATATGACCAAACAAGGTGACCGATGCTCGCATCGCCATATTGATATTTCTATGGGTGATATGACAGTCTCTGGGTCCCACATGAGAGCCCATCAATTCAGCAGGAAAAAAATAGGAAAAGCCTTTCTGGATCTTTAATCTTTCTAACGCATCGTTTGAGTCTGATGTCCAAATGCGGTCGGTGTGAGCCAACACGCCATAATCAGCACGGCCGCCCCCAGATGCACAGCTTTCAATCTCTACCCCTGGGTGCGCGGATTTTAATTTGGCTAATAACTGATAAAAGGCACGGGTTTGATTATGAACCGTAGGTTTTCCATTCGCATCGCCTGGGTGATTGAGATCTCTGTTCATATCCCATTTAATGTATGAAATGTCGTACTCAGTCAATAGACTATCAATACGTTCGAACAGGTAATCAAATACTGCTTGGCGGCTCAAATCTAATACTAATTGGTTGCGAAACCCTATTTGAGGATTAGGGGAGGTGCCCAACACCCAATCTGGGTGTGCACGAAACAAGTTACTGTTTGGGTTAACCATTTCGGGCTCAAACCAAAGGCCAAACTCTAAGCCTTGGGCTTTTACATGGTCGATGAGTGGCGTTAAGCCTTGCGGGTAGTACTTTTTGTCTACGTACCAATCACCTAAACCTGCTGTGTCATCATCACGACCGATAAACCAACCATCATCTAATACAAACCTTTCCGCTCCTAATGCGCTGGCACGTGTGGCTAAATCCTTTAATGTATCCACATCGTGATTAAAATAAATACCTTCCCATGTATTGTAATGCACTGGCCGAGGTTTATTTTTGACTGGCTGCCTTATTAAATGTTTGCGCACATATTGATGGTATTGCTGTGAAAGAGCCGATAGGCCTTGACTTGTATAGCTGGCGTAAAGAGTGGGGGATTTATAAGTTTCGCCCTTTTGCAATATAATTTCACCAGGTAATAAGAGTTCACCCATTTGCACATAAGCACGTCCATCGCCCATTTTTTCTGCCACTATTTTGTGATTACCACTCCAACCAAGATGAAAACCGTAGGCTTCACCTTTTAATTGGTCAGTGGCTTTAGTGCGCATGATGAGCCCTGGGAAACTATCATGGGAAGTTCTTCCACGGCGGTTTTCACGCACGTAGGAACCAAAATTTTGCTCTAAATGATGTTCTTGAAACTCTCCCGCCCAATGACCTTCAAATCCAATGATGTGTTTAAAATAGCTTGGGATAGGAAAGGTAGCCGCCGCGCACCAATCCAAATGAATAGCGCTATCGCTGTTATTCGACAGCTCTGTTGAAATCGCCAGCACGTCAGTCTCTGCATCCATATTAAGGGTATGCACAACTTGCAGGTTACGGCTGGTATCTATATTGGTGATTTTATAGTGATTGGGCGCTATAGATTCAATCTTTGATATTTCAGTTAACACTGACCATTGATCCGTTTCTCCATGCAAACATAGACCAGGATGTCCGGTATATCCCTGACCTGTGGTAGGCGTTAAAGAGCGGCGTATTTCTTTCATGGGTGAAGCGGGGGCTTCTTGCCTTAAACGCAATGTGCTCATCATCTGCCCCGTACTGTGTGCTGACAGCTTTTCACGCCAGTACATAATCTGCGGTGCGTCATTATTGCAATCAATGACTAAGCTACTGTTTCGTCCAGTAAGAGAAATATAGTTTTGTGGAGAATTTGTCATATTTAGTTTTTAACCTTATTAACGTGCTTAAAAAGCTGACACCAAGGAATTGGGCTGTTGTGGCGTGAGAAGAATATCTTTTGCAATTAAAACTAGCTAATTTTTCTTGTGTTTTAGATAAATAACTCCAACTAAATGTTAATTTTTTAATTGGAGTTTAATTTTTTTGTTAACAGAATATAAATAAAGTTAAATTATATATATCATTAAAATAAATACTCTTCTGTCTTATATAAGTGTAAGTTGATGTGCTCTGACGCATGTAGCATATGACTTGGGTAATACTCCAGTTAGTGACGAATTGAGATTTCCTTCAGATTGTTGGCCGTAACAGTTAACAAAAAATAAAAGTGAAATTATATTATGTTGCAATTATGTTTATAAAATGTTGTTGGATGGGTGGCTGCGGGCCTATTTTTTTGGTCAAACAGAGCAATAACAAAAACAACACGGCCAATGTACTCAAAAAGTTATTACATCTTCAAAATAATAATTAATCAGACAAAAACAGGACACATCACATGAAAAAAAATTATCTTTGGACGGCAGTAAAAGCTGCTTTAATAATACCTACAGCCACATTAGGTATGTCTTCAGTGGTAGCTCAAGAAGCAACCGCAAATGATGATGTTGAAGTCATCCAAGTAAAAGGCATTGTTAGTAGTTTAAAACGCGCAATGTACAATAAAAAAGAATCACTGATTGTTTCAGACGGTATTGCCGCTGAAGACTTAGGTAAATTCCCTGATTTAAACGTTGCTGAATCCTTGCAGCGTATTACGGGCGTTTCTATTGACCGAAGTGGTGGTGAAGGGCAGTTTGTGACGGTTCGTGGCTTTGGCCCACAGTTTAATAACGTCTTGGTTAATGGCCGTCAAATAGCCACTGAAAACCCAGGGCGAGAGTTCAGTTTTGATGTGTTAGCGGCTGAAATGATCAGTGGAGCAGATGTTTACAAGAGCACTCGATCTGATTTACAAGAAGGAGGCATTGGTGCAACCATTAATGTATCTACTGCCAGACCGTTTGATATTGATGGCTTTAGAGTGGCTGGGTCGGTTAAAGGTACTTACGAAGAATTAAATGAAAAAACTTCACCTAGCGCCTCAGTATTAATCAGTAATACATTCAATGACGATAGCTTCGGCGTGTTATTTTCTGCATCACATCAACAGCGTGATGTTGACATCAATTCAATTGGTACAACAGGCTGGCGCCCCGGCATTAATCTATCTAATACAGCAGGTGAAGTGCTTGCTAGTAATGTATACATACCTCGAAATATCGATCATATATCTGACGAGCAAGAGCGAACCAGAACCAATGCTTCCCTAGTATTGCAGTATGCACCTAGTGACGAAATATCTATTACTTTTGATGGATTTATGTCTGAGTTTGAAGTGGATTCTATCCAGCATGATTTAGCTGCTTGGTACGAACCAACTCGCGTGGGCAGTGTCACAGTAGATCCCGAAACTCGTACTGCGACTTTCATCGACCAAGTTGGTGGCAACGCAGCGACTGATTTTGTTGAGAGCTCAGGCAATAGCCGTAACGTATCAATCCAAGCTTTGGGATTGAATGTTGAGTGGGATATTCAAGATAACTTAACAGCTAAATTTGATGTTTCAACCTCGAGTGCTGAAAATGACACATCTGATGGAAGCACTTTTTTTACTGTTATTGGCATAGTTAACAACTATCAAACGTCACTTGAGGGTGGAAATTTTACTACACAACATGATGGTTTCTCTGGCAATTCTCTGCCTGACGCAAGTTTGGGGCGTACCCATGTTTATGGTAAAAGTGGTGTAGATAACAAAGATGATGTGACTGAGTTAAAAGCTGATTTTGTGTATACACCTGACAGCAATACCTTCACCGAAATGAAGTTTGGTGCTTATTATCAAGATCGTGAAAAGTCTATTCAAAACTTCTCCCATACGAATAACGTTGCTGGAATGTTTGGTTTGTACGGTGGTTATCGTGGTGCGGTGCCTAGTGGTACATTAGTACCGTACACGGCAAATAACTTTTTCAATGGCGTCACCGATAGCTGGTACACCTATGATGCAGCTGGTTTCTTTGACGTATTATCAACCAATTCATCATTGCAATTAGATAATGATGGGACGTTAGGGATCCCAGAGGGTAGTACCGCAGCAATTATCGCGGCTAACAATGGATGGGATCCTGAGCGTACGGGTGATTTTTCTATTATTAGTGAAGAAGTGACTAGCCTGTATTTAGATTTTGTGTTCCAAGGTGACTTAGGCGATATGCCGTGGACAGTGAATGTTGGTGCAAGATACAGTGAAACTAATACATCTGTAGATGGTGCTGAACGTGTTTTGGCTGATGTTATCGCAACCAGTGATACCACATTATTCCAGAATGTGTATGCAGGTACTTCGGCTCCAGTTACAAAAGGGGGTAGTTATGCCAACTTACTACCCAGTGTAAACTTTAAGTTAGATGTTCAAGACGATATGGTATTACGTTTCTCGTTCTATGATTCGTTAACTAGACCCACATTGTCGCAATTATCTTCTGTGACAAACATTGGTGAGCCTCGATTGCAGAACCTAACTGCAGCCGGTGGTAACCCCGCGCTTAAACCCTTTAAGTCAGAGAACTGGGACTTGTCTTACGAATGGTACTTTGGTGATGCAAGCTCGTTGACTTTTGCTTACTTTAATAAAGAAGTAGATGATTTTATTACAACTTTACGTGGTGAAGAGTCAATAGTTCTTGGGGATCGTGCAGGCACGCTGGACAATATTTGTGGAAACTGTGGACCTGACCAACTTCCTCCAGGCGCAATTGTTTCTGATGAATTGCAAGGTGCTTCAGAAAACTTCCTAGTAAGTCGTCCACAAAATGGCGAAACAGCGCAAGTCAACGGTTTTGAAGTATCCCTAACTCATGTCTGGGATAATGGTTTTGGTTTCTCAGCTAATGCTACTGTTGTTAACAGTGATGCAGAAATTGATACTACCGTTTCACAAACGTTTGCTTTAGAAGGCTTAGGTAATTCACAAAACTTGATTATGTTTTATGAGAAAGATGCATGGCAAGCACGTGTTGCTTTTAACAACCGAGAAGCTTTCCTTCAAACTCTTGCCGCTGGAACGGGTGAGCCGGAGTTTGTTGAGACTTACGGTCAATGGGATGCAAGTGCCAGTTATGATATCAACGAAAATATTACTGTTTTTGTTGAAGGCATCAATTTAACAGGTGAAGAAACTCTGAAACATGGTCGTTTTGCAATCCAAACTACTCAAATTCAAGATACTGGAACGCGCTATGCAATTGGCGTACGTGCTAATTTCTAGTATGTCACGCTAGCTTGTCGGATGACCTTAGTCTGACAAGCTATAATGTGAAGTGTAACTGATGGCCTGTGGCATTATTGTTCAGGCCGTTTTTATCTAAAACGTTATTTTTCATTACTTTATGGTTTTATTACATGTCGTTTTAGATAAGAATAATGAATCAACAATTTTAAGTTAGGCAGTTATCTTATAATGTCAAAAACAGTTAAAAAAATAGTGGTAGTGGGTGGTGGTACAGCTGGATGGTTAACTGCGGCAGTGATAGCTGCACACCACCAAAGTGATACCGCTTCCGGCCAAAAACCAGCAGTGCAGGTTGTGCTAGTGGAATCTTCTGATATTCCTACTGTGGGAGTGGGTGAAGGTACTTGGCCAACTATGAAAAATACCATGCAACAAATTGGTATCAAAGAAAGTGACTTATTTGAAAAATGTCATGCGGTATTTAAGCAAGGTGGCAAATTCGTTGATTGGGTTCATGGAAATGGCGATTTTTATTATCATCCTTTTACGGTACCCCTAGGTTACGGTCGTATCGATTTAGCGCCTTATGTCACAAACATTGAAAACTACGCAGTAGAGTCGAATTTTCAACATCATATTTGTGAAGCGGGACTCGCTCCTAGAACCATGGCCGAATCAGAATATAAGGGACAATGTAATTATGCCTATCATTTGGATGCAGGCGCTTTTGCTGAGTTATTAAAAGACCATTGTAAAAGCAAATTAGGTGTTGAGCATGTCGTCGCTACGGTTGAAGATGTCGTCTTGGGTAACGACGGCGCGATACAACATATTGTGGTATCCGAAGTAGGGGAAATAGATGCAGATTTATTTGTTGACTGTACCGGTTTTGCTTCTTTGCTTTTGGGAAAAGCCTTAGACGTCCCTTTTGTTCCCGTTGACGATGTGTTGTTCAATAATACAGCATTGGCCATGCACGTTCCCTATGAAGATATAAACAGTCCTATTGCTTGTCATACCATAGCCACTGCGCAAAATGCAGGCTGGATTTGGGATATCGGCTTAACCCATAGGCGTGGTGTTGGGCATGTGTATTCGTCAGATTATTTGAGCGACGATGAAGCCGAAGCCAACTTACGTAAATATATTGGTGTGGCTGCAGAGGGTATTAGTGCTCGAAAAATTAATTTTAAATCGGGACACAGAGAACAGTTCTGGAAGAAAAATTGTGTGGCTGTAGGTATGTCAGCTGGTTTTGTTGAACCGCTGGAAGCCACGGCTATTATGTTGGTGGAATTATCAGCCAGATATATAGCCGAAAATTTGCCCGCTGATGATTCGTTGTTGCCCATAGCAGAAAAACGTTTTAATCAACAAATGCAATACCGTTGGCAGCGCATTATCGACTTTCTCAAGTTGCATTATATGTTGACTAAGCGCCCCGAACCTTATTGGCAAGCTCATGTTGCTGAAGCCTCAATTCCTGAAAGCTTAAAAGAAGACTTGGCAATATGGTCGTATCGAGGCCCAACCAGCCAAGATTTTGATAGTGCTATCGAACTATTCCCAGCGGCGAGTTACCAATATGTGCTATATGGCATGGGTTTCAACCCTGATTTTAGTAAACAAAGTCACTTATATCGTCAACATCAGCAAGCTGAACAGATTATTAAGCGCAACCAACAATTGACCCAGCAGATGCTACAAACATTACCACCGCACCGAGATTATATTGAAAAGTGGCTCGCCACAGCGAATAAGAGATAACAACCGATGTCAGAATTAGTTGAACTAAGTAGTACTCAACATCAAGGTCTTAAAGTAAGAGTAAATTGCGGTGTTGAAGCCGCTGCGATCCAGCAGACAGTTAAATTGCGAGTGAATGAAGTAGGGCAGGCTGCAGGTAATTTCCCAATATTCTTTACTCGAGGTGCGCAAGACGGCGCATTAGTACTTTCTGCCTTGACTAGCTTTGAGAGTAAACAAAACATGTTTGTAAAGGACCGACAATGGCAATCGACCTATCAACCTAGTGCCATAAAGACCTTCCCTTTTTTCTTAATGCGCTCTCAATCGGATGAAAAAAGTTACACCATAGGCATCGATGAAAAAAATCAGGTCTTTTCTAAAGAACATGGCGAATTATTATTTGAAGAAAATGGTAAGGCGTCGATGCAACTTAGCCGAGCAAAAGTGTTACTTGAAGCTGATATTCAAAATGACATTAATACCTTTCAGTTTGGCAAAAAACTCGAACAATTAGCGTTGTTAAAGAGCATCGATTTGGTAGTGCAGTATCAGGATGGAACAAACCAAAGCATTACTGGGCTAATCACGATTGACGAAGATAAGATTAATACCTTATCTGCAGAGCAATTACATGGCTTAAACCAACAAGGTTATCTGGTGCAAATTCATGCACTATTAATCTCAATCTATCAACTGAACTCCATTATACAAAAACAGAATAGTCGCATTGACTTACCTAAGGTGGCGCAGCTGAAAATTGAAGTAGCGAAAGACCGGGCTGCTGGTTAAATAATAAGTGATACCTTGGTTTTTTAAAGAATAAAAACAACATAATACATTAAAATAATAAATTTGCTTTTTCCTACAAAAGGTAAGTTGGCGGAGGGGCCATAATATGTCAGAAACCATGATCCAAGTGTCGATATTTGCAGTTGTTACCGCACTTATTGGTTTATTCACCTACTTACAGTGCAGGGGTAAAGGTCGGTTACAAAACGCGACCGAAGGTCAACAAAATAAGGAATTGTTTCTCGCAGGTGGTGGCTTGAAATGGTATTTCATAGCGGGCTCAATAACCTTGACTAATTTAAGTACCGATCAATTGGTTGGCACCAATGGTACACAAATGGCGTTGCTTGCATGGTGGGAGTTTGCCGCTTTGGTAGGGTTGATGATCCTAGCCAAAGTGTTTTTGCCTTTGTACTATAAGTATCAATGCACTACGACCACAGAATTATTAGAAAAACGTTATCAAAATAAAAATATCCGTGCTGTGATCGGTGCGCTGTTTTTCTTGAGCAGTGCTTTGATATTTTGCCCCGCGGTTATTTATTCTGGTTCTTTGTTTATGAAAACCATGTTTGACTTGGATATGCCACTAATGTACATCGCTGCGGCATTTGCCACTTTAGGCGCCATGTATGCGATTTTTGGTGGTTTGCGTGCGGTTGCTGTGTCAGATACCTATTCAGGTGTGTTGCTATTAACGATGGCAATCGCCATTGTGTTTTTGGCGCTTAATGCGATTGATTATGACTTTTCTAGCATTCCAGCTGACAGACTTACCTTAATTGGTGACAACGAATCGCCTATTCCTTGGCACACTTTGTTAACAGGTATGATATTTATTCAAATGTTTTACTGGGGAACCAATCAAGTTATCACCCAGCGCGCTATGGCAGCGCCTTCTTTAAAAGAAGCGCAGAAGGGGGTGTTTGCAGCTGTTGGAATACGCCTTCTTATTGTACCCGCCATTGTGGTTATTCCAGGTATTGTTTCCTTTCAGTTATACGGCGACGTTGGCGATGCCGCATATGGAAAAATAGTGGGTGATCTTCTACCTACTTGGATGTCGGGCATATTTGCTGCCGCAATGGCAGCAGCAGTGTTGTCGACCTTTAATAGTAATTTGAACTCGGCTACGGCGTTATATGTCTGTGACCTTCACGAACCCTACATTGGCCACCCCAAAAATGTGTCCAAGTTAAGTGCTTGGATCACGGTAAGCTTAACTATGATCGCCTTATTGTTGGTGCCTGTTTATGCGCAAGCAGACAGTATTATCAATCTCTTGCAACAGCTTTGGGGTTTATTCAGCATGCCGATTTTATCAATATTTATAGTCGGTTTAGTGTTTAGAAACGTACATGCAAATGCGGGTATTATTGCGGTTATATTTGGGGTGTTTTTGTACGGTTTATTATCATTCGAATTTTCACCTTTTCATGCCCCCTTTGGCTTGCACTATATCCATTTGATGTTTATCACCCTGATATCTTGTGTGAGCATGGCGTTGTTAATTAATAAAGTATTCTATAAACAAAATGCTGAACTCGCATGGGGCAGCGACGACGGGTTAATTCAAGAATCGTAAAATACGGAAACAGTGTGAATAATCTTAGAAATAGTAATATTCAGAAATTGCCACAGAAAACCTTCGATGTATTAATCATCGGAGGCGGTATTAACGGCGCAGTATCGGCAGCCGCACTAGCGGCAAAAGGCGCTAAAGTTGCGTTGATTGATAAAGGTGATTTTGCCGGTTTTACCAGTTCAAACTCCTCAAATTTGGCTTGGGGTGGAATCAAATACCTCGAAAGTCATGAATATGGCTTAGTCAATAAATTATGTAAAAGCCGTAATCATCTAATGCGCAGTTATCCTTCTACCGTGAAAGAAATTCGCTTCTTTACCAGTATCCAAAAAGGTTTTCGTTTTCCTCCTTTGTTTGTGTTTATGGGTACTATTGTTTATTGGATCATGGGACGTTTTTTCACACAAAGCCCACAGTATTTAACCGCTGGAAAAATAAAGTCTCTCGAAAAAGTGGTTAAAACTGACAACTTGAATGGTGGTTTCGAATACTCGGATGCGTTTTTACACGATAACGATGCACGCTTTGTGTTTAATTTTATTCGTTCAAGCATGAGTTATGGGTGTATAGCGGCTAATTACGTACAAGCCAATGGCTCTGAAAAAATCGATGGGCAATGGAATACAAAAGCCAAAGATGTGATCAGTGGTGAAGAATTCGAAATTCGCTCAAAGGTGATTATCAACTCAGCAGGTCCTTTTGTAGATCCTATGAATCAAGTTAATCAGCAGACAACGGAGCATCATCATTTATTTTCAAAGGGTATTCACCTGATTGTTGATAAAATCACTGATAGCAATAAAGTCCTCACCTTTTTTGCAGATGATGGGCGTTTATTTTTTGTTATCCCAATGGGTCCCAAAACCTGTATTGGTACAACTGATACTCAAGTCGAAGACCCTCATGCAACAGTGTCAAACGAAGACAGGCAGTTTGTTTTAGACAATGTAAACAAACTTTTAGACTTAGCCAAACCTTTGACGCAAGCCGATATCATCGCAGAACGCTGTGGTGTTCGTCCACTTGCCATCAAAGGTAAAGGCGGCATAGCCGATTGGGTGCAGCTATCACGTAAACATGCTGTCGATACCAATCGAGTTGATAAATATTTGTCAATCTTTGGCGGAAAACTTACCGATTGTATCAACGTTGGCGACGAAGTTGCGGAGTTGGTCAAAGAATTAGGCATTACCCTGCCTTATGCAGATTACAAATGGTACGGTGAGCCAGATGATACGGTACGAGACGAGTTTTTTCATCGTGCACAGCTTATGGACTTTGATGCACTCACTCCCGCCACTTCCTCAGAACCTTTGACTAAAAGGTTCTGGCGACGATACGGGCGTAACGCTATTAATATGTTAGAAAAAATCCGTGAAAACCCTGCTAAAGCTGAATTATTGATCGAAACATCGGAATACTTACGGGTAGAAATTGAGCATGCTGCTGAGCGCGAAATGGTCACTAAACTAGAAGACTTTTTACGTCGGCGTTCGAAAATATCATTAGTCGTCAGACAAAAAGATATTTTATCTGCACCAGGTTTAAAAGAAGCCTGTGAGATATTATTTGGTGACGACGCTGATGCCAAGCTTCAAGAATACATTGATACTGTCAGCTGATGAGCTTAATAATGTATACCTGACGTTCAATAAGTTTTTATCCGCCTGGAGACTAAGTTTGACAGTCCGACGTGTGTCCAAACTTTGAGCTATTATGTGTTGGTGATGTTAGTCGGGTTTAATCTTAAAATTGTAGGCTGAACCTGATTGCTTTACCTTGTTGTTATGGCGTGTAGCATTCGTTAGCGCACGACTTCTAGAAGATGCAACACTGTGACCCAATCTATTATCCCGAGTGGCATCAGGCGAAATTTATTTCTCTTTCCTGGCAAACCTTTTGTGTACCTAAATACGTATTTAGAGAGCCTGCATCAAGGTTGAACGCCTCATTATTGTCTTTATCCTTAATAGTTAGTATTGATGCAGTATCTACGGATAGGGCAACACGATCACTCCATCCACCATGCACAGTCATAATTTTGGCTTGATGATGCTACTGTGCACAGCTGTGGTTATGTTCATATACGACGCCAGTATTCACCGCTTTTTTATCATCTAAATCAGCGCTAGATAAAATTGTATGGCCAGAAAGTGCCACATTGATCCCGAGTAACTCGACTTGTTTGTGGTGTGGTACAAAAAGGATTTGGTTGTTGCGTTCAGGTTGCCCTAGTGCGAACGAACATATAAATCAGTCTCTAGCTTTTTTTTGTCAGCATTATATGGATCACCAATGACGAATATGTCGTTTGAAATAGTAATGCTCTGACAAAATAGATAGTTCCGAGTACCCTCAGCGGCATTGAGTTTGGTTTGTTGGGTCAAGTTTGACCTGTTGCATCCAGACGTTGTT
>Ga0209712_10001608_pt1 | contig 19151 bp, 13 predicted proteins | sample ArcOceMetagenome_FD_187443 | JGI IMG/M metagenome (GOLD analysis project Ga0209712, IMG submission 187443) | Marine eukaryotic phytoplankton communities from Arctic Ocean - Arctic Ocean - Greenland ARC118M Metagenome (SPAdes) (version 2) | ecosystem: Environmental > Aquatic > Marine > Oceanic...
AGTAATTTTGATAATAATATTAATAATTCATCAGAAAACTTTGAAATCGGTAATAACCTAAATACACGAAATTTAGGTGAAAGTTTTGAGTTGGATATACCGACTTTCAATAATATTAATCCTATTCCGCCAGTAGAAAATAATAGGGATACGAAAGTTAGAGCAGCTGATAAACCAATAGCAGCAGTCTTGATACCAAGACAAACGAAGGAAGTATTAGTGACTTATCCGACTAAAAAGGGAAAGACTTTCAAAAATAATAATTCGATAAATAATTCGAATTCAAATAATATGATTGTAGGTCTCAATAATGCAAATTTTATTGAGCGAAAAACATTCGATTTGAACGACGATATAGATCAAACATTAGATAGAAACTATTCTATTAATAAAGAATCAAGATTCTATCGAATGCGTATGAAAATTAGCGTGAGTCCGGAATATGGAAGTTTCGTGAATACACAGGAATCTTATAATAATCGGAAAATTACTTCAGGGTTTACAACAAGTTTAGGTGTTGATTATGCGATTTCAAAGAAAGTTGAAGTTTCTTCGGGAATCAGTTATAATCGTAAATCTTACATACATCGAACGCAGTCTATGTTTGCGAATACATATAATCCATTCAGCTTAGAACAGGTGAAAAAAGTAAATTTAAGTCTTATACAAGTTCCGATAAGAATGAATTATAACATCAAAAAAGATGATAATATTCGTTTGTATTCTATAATTGGTATAACGGCCGGTCTAGTAATGAAGGCAGTAAGTAATACACAAGAGGCTCTATTAACAAGTTCTTTCATGATTAGAGATCTCAATACACAAGATAATCTGATGGCTAATAGTCACAGTAATAGGTCAAGTTTAGCAGAAGGTATTTTACAAAATGGTGAAATTAATACAAGTGCTTTCGTTACCGCTGACATGGGTTTAGGTTTGGAGTATCAAGCAAGTAGACGTTTCAGCTTCTTCATCGAACCTTTGTTCCAACGCTCGATTAATAAAATTGGTAGAAATAAGGAAACTTACAAAAATTACTCTTTGGCTTTAGGCTCAAGAATCATCTTATAAGTATTTGATAATTAGACCTTGTCAGATTTTTAAAATCTGACAGGCCTTTACGAATAAATATATCCAAATACTTAGTTCCCGTGTTCTCTGCCAATAATTTTTCCTCCTTTAAAAGCTTTTTCTTCTGTGTCTAACTCCTTTTGTTCCGCTTCCGTTAGAGCGACTTCTTCTGTTATTATTAAATTTGGTTGTCCAGCATCAACCCAAGCGGTGAACCACGCATCGCCGACTGCTTTAATCGCAGCTTTCATCCGTGCTTCCACCATTCCTTCTAATCGCTTGTGATACGCATTGGAGAAACCGTTACAATATGTTCGAATTGTTTTTTTACCCACATTTTCATAACAATAAATTTCATCTTCCGAGAATTGTTTCCGCAATGATTTTTCTATCCATAAAACACTATCAACCAGCTGATTACTTTCTAGTATAATATTCCAATAATGTGCTGTAGCATCTTCGATATATTCTGCTTTTCCAACAAAAAAGCTGTAGTCTTCATCTGCAAATAATTCCGGTAAGCGACTTTCCCAAAAACCGTGAATTCCCCGCTGATTTGTATATTGCCCATTATAATTTTTAGTCGTGTGTAATGGAACATGAGCATCTCCGATGTAATGACCAAAATCTGCCGAAAGCCGAAGAATCGTATTTACATCGCCATCCTCAAAAGCACGTGTTAAGCGATATTGCATTGATTGTAAATGCCACGGTAAAATTCCAATTTCTGATAATCTATCTTTTGCAAATACCTTTTTTACGTCTATATTTAGCGGAACCAAAACACTATCCTCCATGAAAATAGAATCTATTTCCTCCTTTGGAATTGTCCATTCCGAATCATAATAATTCCGCACAATATGTTTTTGAACGAATTTTATATATTTATATTTATCAATAATCAAATGATTTCGTCCAATCGTTTTTTGTAAATCATTCGCTTTCAAAATAAGTAAATTATCTTCAAAATCCATTTGAAATCGACCGAACAAATGAAGGGTATCATCTTCATTAGTAATCAAATAAATATCTGTAAATTTGGAGAGTGCTTCCGACCATCTTCTTGGAAAGACATCAAAAGGATAAGTATCTATTTCATCTGGATTAATAAAGTGACGAACGGCTTCATATTTGGAAGCATACCGCCGCTTATCCGGGTCAATTGCGTGTTCCTTAACGAAATCAATATTTGGTTTATAAAAATTAATTAAGTCTGGTGGCAGAGTAAATACAGCCATTTGATTGATCTGTCGATGTCCAAAAAATCCCCAATCAAGGATTTTCGACTGAAATGATAGTAGCAAAAAACTAATCATTAATAAACCACAATTTGCACCAAAAATTCGGGATAAGGTTTTACTTTTCATAGGTTGAGATTTTTTTTTGAATTATTCTAAAGATAATTTAAATTAATGAATTTTGCTTGGTACTTTTTCAATAGTTTTGCAGCAATAATTTATTTAATACAAAACCTTTTATTATTATGAAATTAAAAAATATACTTTCTGTCATGATGCTATTTGCGGTAAGCATAGTATTCGGACAAGACACATTTAAAAGTTGTTATGTTCAAGGCGACTCTTGTTACTGCGTTACTTACGAAAAATCTATCGTAGAAACAGTCGTTCAAAATAGTTGCTCCGGGAAACACACTGTATTTAATGCACCAACTAATCGTAAACCAAAAGGTTTACCTCGTTTAGGTTCTAATCCACAATTCGAAACACTTCGTAATTATACAACAACACAAGAAGTTTATGATCACTTAAAGCGTATCTATATTGAAAATGACAAAGGTAACGCTGCTGAGTTGGACAAACTTTGGAAAGCAATGGGTTACGAAGGTTTCAATGATGCGACTTATACCTTAGATAAAGTAAATGCGGTATCTTATGATGCTGGTGTTTCTGGTATGTTGGGAGCTGGTGGAAACTCCTACCTTTACGCAAGTATTGCACCCGGAACGGATCAAAAGTTTAAAGGTTATAAAATCACTTCTGTGAATGGTTGTGATGTGACAATTATGGAAATATGTGGAAACGCATTTTATCCATCAAGTATGTCAAATCCAACGTATGCTTCTAAAACTTTTACTTCAGGTCAGAGAATTGTTTCTAAAAAAGCAGCTGCAATTGCTTATCCTGCAGGTTATAGCTCAAGTAATAGTACCGTAACTACTTATATGGAAGATGGTCAATGCAAATTACGTATTTGTAAAAAACCTGAAAGTAAAGGTGGAAAAGCACCTGTTAAAATTTCAACTTTACGTCATAACCAACAGTTTGGTTCAATGGTAGATTTGAAAACCACAGACGCAGTTTATGGTAAATTACAATCTTTACATGCTGAAAATAAAGATGGAAATCGTGCTGAAATCGACCGTTTATTGAAAACAGTTGGTTACACAGATGGAATTAAAGATAGCCGTTTTTCTACAAGTAGTATCAATATCGTCAGTTATGCAGGTGGAGTTGCAGCAGTTATGGGCGGTGGCGAACACCAGTATATGTATTCAGAAATGTCAACTAAAAACTTTGATGGTTTACGTGGTTTCACGATTAAGTCATTGAATGACGAATGTGATTTAACAATCATCGATGTTTGTGGTAATGCTTTATATTGTCCACAACCAATGGATTGTCAAATAATTGATTGTGCAGCTTGTGACTAATTCTTCGAGTTGCGAGATTTAGGATGCGAATTTTATCGTTTTTTATAAAATCTGTAGCTTGATTTAATATTTCGGAAGTAGCCGAGTGAATTTATTTCGCTCGGCTATTTTTTTTGTCAATCTTAGAATTTTTTCGATTGTAAGGGATTGTGGTAAATATAAAAAGTAGTTTATACTTTTTATGCAATAAAATAGTTAGTCATAAATAAAATACGGCTATAAACTATTGATTTTTAATAAGGTAAATTAAGTTCTGAAAATTTGAATTTGTTTTGAATATTAGAAGATAAATACTACTTTTTGTGAAAATGAAAGACGCTGTGATGGTATTTATTTCCATGAACTTCAAAATATTACCAACTATGACAAGCGCCTGTTTTCTAATCGTTGGATCAGTCTTTCTAGCTGATCAAGTAGTGAATTATTGGTCCTCTATTAAATACTCATTATTTCAATGTTGATGGACAGACAAAATCTGTAACAGGGATTCCAGCTTCTTCAATTGCTCGAAATCCACCTTGTACATCAATTATATTATGAAAACCTCTTGATTTCAAAATCGACGCAGCAATCATCGAACGGTAACCTCCTAAGCAATGCAAGTAAAAATCTTCGTCTTTTGGAAATGTAGCCAAATGATTATTAATTTTATTCAAAGGTGTATTTTTAGCATCTTCCACATGATCTGCTGCAAATTCACTTTCTTTACGAACATCAAAAACGACTGACTTATTCGCAGGGTATTTTGATTTAAAATCACTGACAGGAATGGATACAATATTATCTGTTTCTTTTCCGGCTGCTTCCCAAGCTGCAATTCCGCCACCCAAATATCCTAATGTGTTATCGAAACCGACACGAGATAATCTCGTTACTGCTTCTTTCTCTTTTCCTTCTGCTGCGATTAATAGAATGGGTTGCTGCGTATCTACAATTAATTCTCCAACCCAAGGAGCAAAACTACCATCTAAGCCAATGAAAATACTATTTGGAATATGTTTTTCAGCAAAGTCTGCTTCTGTTCTGACATCCAAAATCAAGGCATCCAATTCATTTGCCATTAGCTCAAAATCTTTTGGTGACAATGGTTTTGAACCTTTTTCTAATATAATGGCAAAATCAGAATAACCTTCTTTATTCAATCGAACATTTTCAGGAAAATAAGCTGGAGGCGGCAATAAACCGTCCGTTACCTCTTTTACAAATTCTTCTTTCGTCATATCCGCACGAAGTGCATAATTCATTTTTTTCTGATTGCCTAAAGTATCGACGGTTTCCTTCATCATATTTTTTCCACAAGCCGAACCAGCTCCGTGAGCAGGATAAACTGTAATATCATCAGACAAAGGCATAATTTTCGTTCTCAAACTATCATAAAGTAAACCGGCTAACTCATCTTGCGTCATACTTGCTACTTTTTGAGCCAAATCTGGTCGGCCAACATCACCTAAGAAAAGTGTATCGCCTGTAAAAAGAGCATGGTCATTTCCGTTTTCATCTTTCAATAAAAAAGTCGAACTTTCCATCGTGTGTCCTGGCGTATGTAATACTTTGATAGTCAATTTTCCTAATTGAAATTCCTCACTATCCGTTGCAATATGGGCCTCAAAGGTAGGATCTGCGTTTGGTCCGTAAATAATTGGAGCATTCGTTTTCTCAGAAAGCGTCACATGTCCGCTTACAAAATCTGCATGGAAATGCGTTTCAAAAATATATTTAATGGTTGCGTTATCTGCTTTTGCTCTTTTCATGTAAGGAGTTACTTCACGTAAAGGATCAATAATTGCAACTTCTCCTTCGCTCTCGATATAGTAAGCACCTTGTGCTAAGCAACCGGTATAAATCTGTTCAATTTTCATATTAAAATTAGTATTTTGAATTGTTATGATTGGATAAATTAATACATGTTAAACTATTCATGTATTTTTTTTAAAAAAAAGTTTTTTCGATAATCAAAAAACTTCACAAACGCCGATACAATCAAAAATATTCATCATCGTTCTATCGGTTAAACTGTAGTAACTATTTTTACCTTGTTTATAGGAAGTCAAAATACCGTTATCCTTCATTTTTATCAAATGATGCGAAAGCATAGATTGTTCAATTTCCGAATTTATTTTTCCCCTAATTTCAGAAACGATAAGTGGCTCGTCTGCTTCCAGAATCTCCAAAATCTCCAACCGAACGGGATGGGATACAATCTTCAATATTTTTGCGATACTGTTTAGTTTATCAAAAGATAAACGTCGTCTTATTTCTATCATAGTAATCCCAATTATTTACAAAGTAACCTAAAATACGTTTAAATCAATGTGATATGATTCACATTCGAGTTTTTATCTTTCCACGACGCTATTTATGAATATAATAATTTGTTTAATAGTTAATTAAAACATTTAATTTGTTTTGTTCGATTTGGAATCGAATTATTTGATTATTAAATTTTTAACAAAAAAGAGCTTATGTTGAAAATATTCAAAAAAGCAAGCAAATTTAAAACTAAATTTGGATTTATAAGGTTTTTGACTATATATTTGCATAATCAATTCACGCCGCGATTAGTGTGTAGTTGATTTATAAAGAAGAGGTAAGAGATCAGGCTCAAAGATCCTCTGGCAACCCTGCTACAATTGCAGAAGGTGCTAATTCCTGCCCGATATTGGGAGCTATAAGTTAAATTATTATACTTATGAAAACGTACATTCCATTACAATTAGGCATGACTTACAAGTCAAATTTTCTTACATTTCCTATTATCAATACTCAAAATTTTTCAATAAATCATCGTTGTTATCGAATGTGTTGCTGTTGCTAACTACATTCCGATAGAATTTTTTATGCTATAAATTGAAGTAATTTTCATTACATCCATCATTTATAGTTCATAATTTATCATTCTTTAAGTTCGGAAATACGACAACCAAAGCGGTAAATGGCTATGTCTAGTTTGTTAGGATGCATACTTACAAAATGGATATTCAAACATTTACGCAATGGTAAATTCTATATTTTTATTACTAATTATTAATTATTACTTCAAACCGAACCCCTTTGCTAAAAGAAGGGAATGAGATTCGATTTTATCAATTCGATGAAGTTGAGGTTTGTACCTTTTTTTTTAGGAGAGGGTTGGGAGAGGTCAAAATAAAACAATCATGGCTTTAGATAATTTAAGATTTGAGACTTTACAATTGCACGCAGGACACGAACCAGATTCAGCTACGAATTCTCGTGCTGTGCCGATTTATCAAACGTCATCTTTTACGTTTAATAATTCAGAACATGCTGCAAACTTATTCGGCTTAAAAGAATTTGGGAATATTTATACTCGAATTATGAATCCGACAACAGATGTTTTAGAAAAAAGAGTTGCGGCATTAGAAGGTGGTGTGGCGGCAGTCGCAACGGCTTCTGGGCAATCTGCTCAATTCATTGCATTGAATAATATTTTAAGTGCAGGCGATAATTTTGTTTCGACTTCTTATCTGTATGGCGGAACGTATAATCAATTCAAAGTAGCATTCAAGCGTTTGGGAATCGAAACACGATTTGTAGATGGTGACTCGCCGGAAGGTTTTGAGGCATTGATTGATGAAAATACAAAAGCATTGTATTTAGAAACAATCGGAAACCCTCGTTTTAATGTTCCTGATTTTGAGAAAATCGCTGCGGTTGCTAAGGCTCACGATATTCCATTGGTCGTTGATAATACATTCGGTGCCGCAGGTTATTTGTTCCGACCGTTTGAACACGGTGCGAGTGTGGTGACTTCTTCTTTGACAAAATGGATTGGTGGACATGGAAATAGTATCGGTGGAATTATTGTAGATGGTGGAAACTTCAACTGGGGAAATGGTAAATATCCACAGTTTTCTGAACCATCGGAAGGTTATAATGGCTTGAACTTTTGGGAAGTTTTTGGTTCGGAAGGTCCTTTTGGAAATATTGCTTTTGCGATTCGTGCGAGAGTCGAAGGATTACGAGATTTTGGAGCGGCTTTAAGTCCATTTAATGCTTTTTTGATTATTCAAGGTTTGGAAACGTTATCACTTCGTGTAGAGCGGACGGTTCAAAATACATTGGCTTTAGCCAAATGGTTGGAAACTCGAGAAGAAGTAGTTTATGTGAATTATCCGGGTTTGGAAAGTAGTCCTTATCATGATTTGGCGAATAAATATTTGAAACGTGGATTCGGTGGTGTTTTGACATTTAAGGTTAAAGGCGGAAGAGAAAATGCGGATAAAATTGTAGAAGGTCTAGAAATTGCGAGTCACTTAGCGAATATTGGTGATTCCAAAACGCTGATTATTCATCCGTCAAGTACGACACATGATCAGTTAAGTTTGGAAGAGCAGAAGTCATCTGGCGTTGTACCGGGATTATTGCGTTTATCGGTTGGTATTGAACATGTTGAGGATTTGAAAGCAGATTTGGAACAGGCTTTTGCAGCGGTTTATACCAGCGAAAATGTTGCTGTTTAATTAATTTGAATCGGAAATCTAAAAAAATAATAAAGATTGTCATGCCGATTCCGAGAATTCGGGGTCGGAATGATGGTTTGTATTTAATTTTTTGGTTTTGTGCTTGAATGTTAAAGATAGAAATCAATGAAGACGTATAAATATAATCAAACCTTTGCCTTAGAATTAGGGGAAGAATTGCCATACTTAGAAATTGCGTATCATACTTATGGAAAACTTAATAAAGACAAAAGTAATGTCGTTTGGGTTTGTCATGCGTTGACGGCAAATTCTGATGTATTTGATTGGTGGTCAGGACTTTTTGGTGAAAATGATTTATATAATCCGGAATCGAATTTCATTGTTTGTGCGAATATTTTGGGTTCTTGTTATGGGACGACTTCGCCATTACAAACGACTAAAAATAAGAAATATCATAAGTTTCCGATGGTTACGATTCGGGATATGGTGAATGCTCATGAGGTTTTGCGAAAGCATCTGAGAATTGAAAAAATAAATACGATAATCGGCGGTTCGATGGGTGGGCAACAGGCTCTGGAATGGAATATTCAACAACCAGATTTGTTTGAAAATTTGATTCTATTGGCGACAAATGCTCGACATTCTCCTTGGGGAATTGCCTTTAATGAGTCACAACGAATGGCGATCGAAAATGATTCTACGTGGCAATTATCAACAGTTTCAGCAGGATTGAAAGGTTTGAAAGCAGCTCGCTCGATGGCTTTATTATCGTATCGTTCGTATTTTGCGTACAATCAAACGCAACAAGAAATCGACGATAATAAAACGGATAATTTTAAGGCTTCTTCTTATCAACGCTATCAAGGTGAAAAGTTAATAAAGCGATTTAATGCGTTTTCTTATTACCGATTATCACAAGCGATGGATTCGCATAATTTAGGTCGAAATCGGGAAAGTATAGAAATTGCATTACGAAAAATCACTGCGAATACATTAGTAATCGGAATTAATACAGACTTTTTATTCCCTCCAAATGAGCAGCGTTTTATCGCTAAACATATTGAAAATAGCCGCTTTGTAGAAATAGAATCGTTTTACGGTCATGACGGATTCTTGGTAGAAACAGATAAATTGACGGAGATTATCCAAGTTTTTTTTGAGCAAGAGATTGTCAAAATTAATAGAAATAAGTTAATGGAATTACGAGCTTAATAAACCGTGTTGATTTTAAAAATAGACATCGTTTGTACAAACAAATACAAAAACATGACAACAGAAAACGTCCTAAACGTTCTAAAAAATACAACTAAAAAGTCTCCCAAAGCATTAAAAATTGGCTTATTTGGCTTCGGCTGTGTTGGTCAAGGAATTTTTGAATTATTAGAACAATCGAAGGAGATTAATGCAAAAATCGTAAAAATTGGTGTAAAAAATCCAAATAAGAAACGAACAGTTTCGGATAATCTTATTTCCTATAACGCGACCGAAATCTTATATAATCCCGAGATTAATCTTGTTATCGAATTGATTGATGATGCGGAAGTTGCCTACGAAATCGTGACAACGGCAATGAAAGAGGGAAAAGCAGTGATTTCTGCGAATAAAAAACTGATAGCCAATCATTTAACGGAGTTGTTAGAATTGCAAAAAGAGTACGATGTCCCGTTTTTATATGAAGCATCGGTTTGTGGAAGTATTCCGATTATTCGGAATTTGGAGGAATATTATAATACTGACTTTTTGAGCAGTGTAGAAACGATTTGTAATGGCACGACGAATTATATTTTGACGAAAACGGCTACCGAAAAGCTTACTTATAATGAAGCGTTGAAACAAGCACAAGATTTAGGCTTTGCAGAAAGTGATCCGACACTTGATGTTCAAGGTTTTGATGCAAAATTTAAATTAATAATATTGGCATTACACGCTTTTGGAATTATTTTAAAACCAGAAGAGGTGTTAAATTATGGTATTCATAATCTAAATATTGCAGATACGGTTTTCGCAAATGAGCATGGTTTTAAAATGAAATTATTGGCGAAAGCCTATAGGGTAGGAGAGGGGTTTGTCGCTTATGTCGCACCACATTTTGTGGAAAAATCGCATGCGTTTTATAATGTTGACAATGAATTTAATGCGGTTCAAGTCGCCGCACAATTCGCTGAAAAACAAACTTTTATTGGAAAAGGAGCGGGAAGTCATCCGACGGCTTCGGCGGTACTTTCTGACTTGGCAGCGGTACGTTATGATTACCAATATGAATATAAAAACATCGGTCAGGAATTAACTTATAATCCAAAATCAACGCATAAAGTCTATTTTCGTTATACGAGTTCATCTGATTTAATCGGTTTGAATTTTTCAAACATTACGAAACATCATCAAGGTCATGAGTTGAGTTTTATTATTGGTGAGGTTAGTTTGGAGAATTTGATTGAAGTGAATTTGAATGAACGGGAAAATGTGTTTTTGGCGTTCTTTTAAAATAAAAACTCTCCCGCTGATTTCGCTGATAACGTAGATTATTTTGTAGTTCGTAAAACGAATTACAACTATTATTAGTCATTGGCAAAGCGAATAATCAAATAACCTGGATTATCAGCGAAATCTGCGGGAGAACTTTACCTCAAAGGTAATACAAAATCGTAAATTTCATCTTCTGAAATACGTAATAAATCAAGTGTTTTTGGTAAATAAAGTTGTGATGGACGACCGTTGAATGTCACCCAGTTTTCGGTATAAATGGAGATATTCGGAATATCTTCTTTATGAAATTTTGTTTTAATAAACTGAGCAAATTCCCAAATCATATCAGCTTGAAAATTCATTTGTTTTTCTTGAGTATCGGTCAAATATTCATTTGGATAAATAGTCCAAGTTTTATCAGAATCATTGTCTTTTACTTTAAAAATGGCGTAACCACTTTTTTCAATTAACATTACATTCCAACCAAAACGATAATGTCGTTCCGTCCATAGAAAATTCTCCGCATAAAAATAATGACGCATTGGTAATGCAATTTGTATTAATAAATGAACACTAAAAAGTGCGATTATCCAAGGAGACGTTTCTGATTTTTTTTGATTGGAAATATTTGATTTCAAATCAATTCTAAATCGGTTTAATATCGTTTTCCATTCTGCATCATCTAAAAAAATCAACGAACCGACAATCATTATTAATGGAAAAAGTCCAATCGGAAATAAGATAGAAGTGGCAATGTGAAACGCTAAAACTGCGAATAATGCGAATGGTCGAGTATGTTTATTCCACAATAGAAATGGAATGAATAAATCGTATAACATTCCCGAATAACTAAAGAAGTAGGTCGTCCAATCTTGTGTTAACCAATCTCCAATAATCGGTAAATCACCTTTTGCTTTCAACCAAATTCGTAAAGGCATCGCTTCTATTATCCAATCAGAATTGATTTTTGCCAAACCTGCAAAGAAGTAAACACCACTAATTTGTAATTTTAAAATGGTTCTAAAAATGGATGAAATTCCGTTTTTAGAACTTACTTTTTGAATGGATAAATGATGATTCGCAGGAATGAAAATTAGTAAAAAGGCGATAAGTGAAACGAAATAATAATGATTCAAATACCACGATTTTTCTATCAATTCTAAATAAGAAAAAATTAGAAAAAAGGTAATCGTTGATAGTTTATACCAAAACCCTAATGCAATGAATATCGCTGCAATAATTGCAATTACGATGATTCCGTACATTAAAACAGGATTGTCAAATGGTTTTATCCAATGAAAATATTGAAATGTAAAATGAAATTTTGGTAATAAATAACAGGCTTCAACCCAGCCATTATATAAAAATCGAAGTAAGGAAAAAGCCATTAAAAGGCCGAAAGTGATTCGGTATATTCCTAATGAAGTACCTTGCTCTTGTTTGCATTTTTGCATTTTTATTGTAGTTAGAAACCATATCGGTTTTCAGAACCGACAAAGGGCAAACGCATCAAAATAATGATTTCGATATTGCGTTATTTTTGGATTGGCATTTTTGATTTTAGGCTGAAAGTATCGGAAAAGCGTTAAGAACAGACTGGTGTTTGAGTGAAGCGAGTTTCAGTCTGTTTAGCTTTTGCAATACTTTCAGCCGTAAAAAAATCAATCAAGCCTTGACCCGCCTGCTACTTGTCGGGCAGGTTTTTGCTTCTTTTCATCAAGGAAAAGAAGAAGGATTTTTAATCGCCCAATATTATATTGATCACGAACTAATTTAGTGTGAAAACAAAATAATAAATTAAATTAATTCGCAAAACGAAATAATTTGGTGCGTTTGCCCTTGAACCGACATGGTTTAATCGACTAATCTCCGTCTGTCTCATTTACCGTAACTGTCGCACCGATGAAACTTGCTAAATCTGCTTTTAGTAAAATGACCAACTCTTGAAAAGTGATTTGCAGGTCGATAACTTTTTGAGTTTGATTGATTAAGTCAGTATTCAAATCAGAAAGTGCGTTGAGCTTGTCATCACAGTTTTGAAGAGCAGTTTCGATTCTGTCGGATAAGATTTGATTTTCGAGATTGATGGTGTAATTATCAAAACCAAAACCGTTACCATTCGAATAATTTCCACGATAGCATAATTTGAATTCATCAAAACCATTTTTGATTAACTCTAAAGAATGACGACTTCGAAAAGCTTCGAATTGTTCAATATCTAACGTTCCGCCGTTCGATTCTCCTAATGCTTTTCCTAAGCGAACTTTAGTTGTTTCTTCCAAATAAGCAATCATTGAGTTAAGCATCAAATTTTGTCCGCCATTTATTTTACTTTCCAAAGTTGATTTAAATTTTGCACTATAATTATCCCAAGTTATATTTAACGCAGCGGCTCGTTGATAAATATAATTCGAAGATTCGACCAAATAATCTAAGCGTTTTGTATTGCTTTGTAAATCGGTTAAAGTCGTGTTTACATCCGTTTCAAATAATAAGTATTCTACAGCTGCCAATCCAATAATCGCTGAACCTAAACTCGAAATATAGTCGCTCGTTGCAGGGATATTGGTCAAAAGAGAGTCTTCCAAAGCCTCTGTATTTGTTTCCCAACGGTGAATGCGATAACGGATAAAAGTTCGGTTTACGTCACCGATATTATAGAGTTCACAGCGTTTATAAGATTCGGTTGCTATTCGCCATTTCTCTTGTGCCATTTCTAATTGTGTAATTGTTAAATTTTGGCTCAAAGTATTAATTTCAGTAAATAAATTTAAGCAATCTATCTCTAATTTATCATGTAATGAATTGATTCCATTATCGTACATATTGGTTAATTGTTTACTTCGTTGAGCCGAAGTATTGTCTTTCGAAATATCGTGATTACAACTTACTATTAGTACGATAATTGATAAAAAAGTAATTGGGAGTACATAAAAACTGATGATTTTCATTTGATGTATTTTTTATTGATAAGTAGAGAAACCTATAAGATTTTTAGAATCTTATAGGTTTCTGTGTTATAATGAATTCAAAAAGGAAATAACTTTTTCTCGTTCGATTTTATTCAAATTTATAAAATTATCCTTCGATTTTTTTGCTTCGCCATCGTGCCACAAAATTGCTTCTTCGAGGTTTCTCGCTCGTCCATCGTGTAAATAATACGTATGACCGTTTACAATACTAAACAGACCAATCCCCCAAAGTGGCGGCGTTCGCCATTCTTGTCCGTCAGCCAAATAGTCGTTACTATTATCGGCCAAACCCTCGCCCATATCATGTAATAATAAATCGGTGTAAGGTCGAATTGTTTGATTCGATAAAGCCGGAATAGTTGGGTGGTTTCCAGTTGTAATTTTGGCAATATGACAATCTGTACAGCCAATATCTCCAAATAATGCTTTGCCTTCTAATACATTCTGATTCTCCCAATTTCGACGACCGGGAACGGCTAACGTACTTGAGTATAAAGTGATTTTATCTAAGTTCTTATCGGATAGTTCTGGCAAGCCGCCATTTGGTAAACTATCACAATTTGCGGATGGCGGACAATTATGATTTGGAAAAATTGAAGTTGTAATACCAACATCACCTGAAAAAGCTGCTGCAACTTGTTGTTTTACAGTTGGTTGGTTTGCTTTCCAACCGAATTTTCCGATTGTACTCGTTTGTGCTTCTACATTCCAAACGTAATTTGCTTTTCCACTAATCCCGTCACCATCAGTATCATTTTCATCCACAAACGATAACATTGTATTTTCGTCAATCGCTTCCAGTAGTCCCAGTCCAATCATCTGATTCGCAACTCGTGGAGAAACGTGCGTCGCTGTTAAATTTCCTTCCGTAAGGTTGAAAATATTATAGGTTGGTTTTCTTAAATTATAAGGTGTGCCATCAGCATAATTTTTAGTTATTTCTTGATAAATAATTTCATAATCTGCTTCGGTGTTTACACCTAGAATAGATAAATCCTGTAATTGTCCACCATAATTTACGTCTGCAACTGGACCCATATAAATATCATTTCCCGTGCTTAATCGCAATAACAAACCGTGAACTCGTTCGCCTGTATATTCGGGCGGACGACCTCGACCATCCTTGAAATGACAACCCGAACAAGAGCGAGCGTTGAATAAAGGCCCGAGTCCATCACGAGCCGTTGTCGAAGCAGGAGCGGAAACCCAACTTTGATTAAATAAGGAATTTCCTGTAAAAAAATGCAACCCGTCTTCATTACTCAAATTTGGAACTTGAAAACTGAAGGCGTTCGCCGAAAAATTAAAAATAGTCCCATTTCCACCCGATAATTCTTCACCTTCTTCCGCGAAAAAAGAGAATTCGTCTTCCGTACATTGAGCTAAAAATAATATCGTTAAACCGATTAAAAAACTGTAAAGTAGTTTTTGGTTTTTCATGTTTCTAAAAATAGAAAACTTGACGTAAGCAATTTTGAAAATCGCTTATCGTCAAGTAGACACATTATTAAACTTTAATTTTCAATCAATTTTTAATCAATAATCGTAACGGTAATTTCAATTTCGCTTCCGCCCTCTACCAATTTGTCACCCAAATCACGTAAAGCATTAACCGCTGCCAAAACTTTTGGACGTTCCGTAGCATCAGTAATCGCAAAATCAAAAGGTGTTGCCGTTGCTTCAACTGCCGTTTCCGCAGCAGTCATTGCAGCTTCAACTTCTGCCGCAATTGTTGGATTTTGTAATACAATGATATCATGAATTGATGTACTCAAACCTGAGTAAATCGTTTTAATTCCTGCAAAATTCAAACGAATATCACGGTCTGTATTATCGCTAAAGCAAGAATGTTCATCTTCTTGATCTTGATTATCATAAGCGACAAACATACGTTCTCCGGCTAATTCTGTTTTAGATAAAGTTGCAATTGCGGTCATCATTTTGCTTAACGCAATCTCAGAACTATATCCTAAAAACTCATTGCGATAAGCACCTCCGGGTTTCCATTCTTCCAATAAAATCTGTAAATGTTCTAATAATAAATCTGAACAAATTTCTAAATAAGCATTTCTTCTATTTTGATTCGAAGCTGTTCCGCCATCAACAAAATCAGTATAAGGTCTTTGTCCTGCTTGTTTTGTACTCGGACTTGTCAAATCTTGTCCCCAAAGTAAAAACTCAATTGCATGATAACCAATACTTACATTCTCTTCACCACCTTGACCATTAAGTGACTCCAATAAAGCTTTGTCAATAGTTGGGTAAGTTATTAAATCGTTGATAATACCGGCACTTGTAGAACCATCAACATAATCGATATAAGCTTCATCTAAAGGCCAAGAGTTTAATAAACCTTCAGGACCTTCTTCCGTTCCGATTATATCAATCGGACCATCTGCAAAACGGAATGCTTCGGTTGGCCCGTACGATTCACGAGCTGCAAGCCAAGTGTTTTTTGCTGCTTGAAGTGTTGCATCTGTTGGGTTTGTTGTAAGTACCTCGATTGCTGTTTTTAATGCGGTTGCATCGTCATAAGCGGACTGATAACTGTCATAAACGAAAGTTGCGTAAGCTGTAGTTGCATCTGTTTTCGCTTGTTCTAAAACTTCAGTGTTACTATCATCATTACAAGAAGCTGCGAAAAGCATTGTGAATGCGAAAAATGTAAAGTAGAATGTATTTTTCATATCTATTTTTAATTAGTCTAAATAAAGAATTGCAAATGTAGTTTGTATTCTTTTATTTACAAAGTTTATTTAGACTAAATATAGATAATAATTAAAACTACTAGACATTCAAAACGTTTTTTGACTAACGATTAGTGATAAATAATAAATGATTGTTATGATTTCTTGAAAAAGTAATATAGCTTAAACAACGGATTGTTAGTGTTTTAGGGTATTAATTGGAAATCGTTAAACAAATGAATAATTTGAGACTTTGCATTTTAAATCGTTTATAAAAATAGATAAAAAGTTATTTTGAAATGATTTACACTAAAGATGAAACGATGAAAATGGATTTTTATTAAAACAAAATAAGGATTTTACTTGAAGTAAAATCCTTATTATAAGGTATATACAACATAAAAAGACCGCTAATCTCAAGCATTTGCTTTCTCTAAAGTCTTCCCATTCACTTTCACCTCAGCTTCAAAAAAACCTTCCTTTCTCATCCAATCATCATTATAAATTTTCTCCATATAGCGAGAACCGTGATCAGGAAAAATAACAACAACAAAGCTATCTTTATTAAAATGATGTTCCAGTTGATGAAGCGCTTGAACGGCTGCACCAGTTGTATAACCCACTAAAATACCTTCTTTTTGAGTAGTTTCCCTTGCTCGTAAAGCAGCTTCTTTATCCGTTACTTTCTCAAAATGGTCAATGACATTAAAGTCTAAAGAACCGGGAATTAGATTTTTTCCTAAGCCGCCAATTCGGTAAGGAAAAATTTCATTTTTGTCTAATTCACCTGTTTCATGATATTTTTTCAAAACAGAACCGAAAGCATCCACCGCTAAAACTTTAATATCAGGATTTTGCTCTTTTAGATATCGAGCAGCTCCTGAGATTGTTCCACCTGTTCCTGCACAAGCGACTAAATGCGTGATTTTACCTTCAGTTTGTTCCCAAATCTCTCGCCCAGTTGTCTGATAATGAGCGTCAGTATTATTAGTGTTGAAATATTGATTGATATAAATTGAATTTGGCGTTTCTTCGTGGATTCGTTTTGCTGTAGAATAATAAGAATCTGGATGATCTGCAGGCACACTCGCTGGACACATGTGAACTTCCGCTCCCATCGCTTTCAAATAAGCAATTTTGTCCAGTTTTGTCTTATCACTTACGGCAACGATACATTTGTAACCTCGAACAATTGCAACCATGCTCAAACTAAATCCGGTATTACCAGAAGTCGTTTCGACGATAGTTGCTCCTGGCTTTAGCACACCTTCTCGTTCTGCTTTTTCAATAATGTATTTTGCAATTCTATCTTTAGCAGAATTACCAGGGTTTGCACCTTCCCATTTTGCATAAAATGTGCCGTTCAAATCCTCAACGATTCGATTCAGCCTAATTAATGGCGTTTCTCCAATCGTTTCCAAAATACTGTTGTAAACTTTCTTGTCCTTCATTAATCGCTATTTTCGTTTTGGTGTTTAAGATTCGAATGCCTCAAAGGCGTTTCACTTTTTTTTCAAAATATTTTCTAAAAAAATCTTCCTGACCACGGTTTCCAACTTTTGTCAATTATCTGTAAATGTGCCACATCTTTCTGTCCATCATCGAAGTAAATTAGACCAAATTGGAACAAATCTAAAGTTCGCTTGACGTTTGAATGTGTTTTTAGTTGCTCCCAAATTTTAAGATTTATTTGGTCTTTCTGATTAACTATTACCAAAGTATTATTAATCAAGTACGGCAAAATCATCTCAAAGATAGTTTCTAAATTAGTGTTTATTGGTATAGAATTGAGAATAACTACATTGACATTCGTCATTTTGACTGAAATATTGATTTCATTGTTCAATTGATTATCGACCATCATTTCAAAATTCCATGACTGCTTATCGCAATAATCCTTCAATGTATTCGCCCAATCTTTTTCTTCATTTATCAATAAAAGCTTTGAGTTTGGAACAGCTTGAGCCATCCAAATTCCGTGTAATCCATTACCAATCTCAATAATGTTTTGATATTGATAATAATTCGCCATTCGGAAAAGTAAAGTGCCCATTAAATCATTTACTTTTAAGGACTTAAAAATAGACTTCACAGGTTTTTTAGCTGTTTCCCAAATAACTTCTTGCTTATTTTTTTCTAACCAATGGTAGAAAGTTAGCATTTCATCAAACGCATAGAAATGACGGTCGTCTTCCAACACTTCTGACATAAAATCAAAAGTAAAGAGAGAATCGACGTGATGTTTTGTCTTTGCGTTTAAGTAGTATTTGATGAAATTCAGCATCTTTTATTCATTGTTTTGATTGTTATCGCCCCGTCGTTCCCTATTGCTGTATTATTAGAGTGTATTATATTTTTTAATCTTGTCCAAATTCTATTAAGGTGACACTTCTTTTGTCGAAATTCAATAATAGAAAACTTATAAATAACGGAAGCACATTAATATTAGACTCTTTAATTGTGTCAATATTAGTTAATTGATATTATTTTGTCCTTGATATTATTTTCTCGATAACGTAATTATTAACCTTATCAAGGTAGTTGTTGCTTTGCTCACTTTTGTCCAAATTCGCTTTTATGTACTCAATAAGTTCCGGTAATAAATTTTCGTTTGATATATCTTTAAAATCATCTTTTTTTAATGAACCAGCATCATAAAATCCATGTAGTCTTACATTTTTGATTTCTGCTATCTTATCATTTTCCTCGTTTGTTCTATTCCATATTATTCCATTTGGATATTTTTCACCTTGCCAAATAAACCAAATAAACCATTTACCCTTAATCACTTCATTTATAATTGAAGTGTCATTCGTTAAATTCGTTTTGAATTCTAAATCAG
>Ga0209712_10001610_pt1 | contig 19150 bp, 17 predicted proteins | sample ArcOceMetagenome_FD_187443 | JGI IMG/M metagenome (GOLD analysis project Ga0209712, IMG submission 187443) | Marine eukaryotic phytoplankton communities from Arctic Ocean - Arctic Ocean - Greenland ARC118M Metagenome (SPAdes) (version 2) | ecosystem: Environmental > Aquatic > Marine > Oceanic...
CAGTTTCAAGTTGACATAGGAGCGTTATATTTTTAATTTGACACTATTTTTGTGTTACCATTTCTACCATAACAGATTCCACACGAGCCTTCCACACACAACGGACAACGGCAATAAGTAAATACATTTTACATTTCACACACAACAGTGCGAATTCTATTGAACTATTGAACACTGAACACTGCACTGAACACACTTCTTGTACGTATAAAGTCGTATCATCTACAATAAATTCAACTTTCTTTGGAAGAAGGCATAAATACAGCAGCAGGACCGAGCGCATCTCCAATTGTACCATTTATTACATTAGTTTAAGTTCAATCCTTGAAGTATCGCCGAAATGTTTCATATCCACAGGAAGAACAACGAAGATGGTGCGTCTGAGGACAGCATCGAAGCCTCGGGGCATCCATACTCAATACTGAATAGAGGCGACAAAGAAGTCCCTGCCGCTTCCGTAAGACACATCGATGGGGCTGGGGAAGAAACCCTACTTGAAAGAGTTGGACTTGAAACCGGAACGTCCAACAAAGAACTGAAGAGAATGGAATCTGCATTTGACAGATTCTTTCGCAATTCAAATACAAATGATTTGCCGGAAGATGAAGGGTCGGAGAGAAAAGATGCCATGGACGTCACATCAAGGCTGGAGAAGTTAATAAATCAAGAGTTTCCGGCGAAACTAGAAATCCCTACTCCCAGTCAACTCATCCCTAGGCTTGGAAAATTGCCCAGAAATAGGTCCGTTTATTCTCCAGGCGATTGGGTAGAGATTGAAGGTCTCGACATGAAATGGCGGCTTGATATGATCACCAGAGTAATTAAAACTGCTCCAGACACTTTTGATTGGAACGACCCTGCGCAAATGAATGTAGAACCAACATGGACCTTTAAATATAATGCAGGAGCCGAGAGAAATGTCGATGCATACGATTTACGCGCACCGGAAAGTGGTCTAAAGGCTGTATTTGGGAAACGGCCTTGGGTATGGCAGCAATGGGCACTACTCAAGTTGGAGGCAAAAATGCGTTTTCAAGAGGGTCACCAAGATGATTTCGTCGAACTAGATATCCAAAAGTATGCATCAGAGTTGTGGGAACAATGGTTGGAAGAGCCTGAAAATGCTGACTTCAGAAAAGTTTACTTTGATGCCAGAATTGGTGAAAAGGGAAGGAATCTTCTTGTGAATCATGTAAGTAGTAATCTTGCGTAGGCAAATGCGCCTTATCTGAAGGGGCGCCATGTGAATCATTTTGAATTTACATGAGCTAACACTCAAAGTTGTGTTTAAATATGTTTCAGATTCAGAAACCATTCAACCTGGTTGACATAATGGGTGAAGAAAATAAAGAATGGGACTTCGCTGAAGATGACAATATCAATGTGTTCACTTATTTGAGTCTTCATGGTAGTGGTAAGTGGAAGGAGCAATATTTAAAGTATGCTTCTCGTCAAAACTCTTCATACCACAGTCGTTATACTCATTGTTATGTTTACCTACGTTAGGAATACTCCTTCCTTTGGTTGTGTTGGCAGTTCAAATTATGATCCCCATTATTTTATTGTTGGAGACAAGGAAAAGAGAACGTTGCGACAACGGAGACGAGTTGGAACCTGAAGTATATCTGGCCAAGATTATGTCGTAAGTTCAAAGTTGTTTCTGTCTAAATTCTGTCTTTTTTTATTGCCATTGAAACAACATGGGCTGACCCTCGATACTGCATCCTGTCAAAAGCCTTGCTGTTTTTACCTATTACTTATTCTCGGTCATTCCAAACACCTACTCTAACTTTTTCAATGTGGCAGGAGCAGCAGACACAGTTTATTCTCGGCTCCTCTCACTGAGGAGAGAACTATGGCTTCAGTCTGAAGACAGCTTACTACAAATGATTGGCTACAAACTTGATATTTATCTAAATACAAGTTACGAGACGGTACTTTCAATGCTTAACATCTTTGTTATTCTTTACGAACAGGCCGCCATTGAGATAATTTTGAACGCTCTAGCCTTTGCCTTTATCGCCAGAATTGATGAAGATGTAACAAAGTCTGATTGGTACGATCCAAAGCGAAGGTGGTGCACTGCCGGGGCAATGAATGTTGTAATCCAGACGACTCTCAAACTTCGTTTCCTGGATTCACCAAAATTATTTAGTAAGCACTTTGATATCCCCGAGGGTATGCTTTTGGAAGTTTGCGATGGAGATTCCTCATTTTTACATAATAAGGGACTTGCAAAGAACGACCACGAAGATCCACATTTTATGACAAATACAGAGAAGATTGAACATATGTGTTCAACAATCGCAGTCAAAGGTGGCAATAGAAATGCCCTAGAAGAATACAAGAAGCCTGTGCGTTACTTTGGTATCCTGGAGAAGACGTTTGGTCGTATGCTTGGGGCGCATCCCATCTTTGAAAGGTTTTCATGTTACAGAACGTGGTCTCGTTGGCACAAAATTTTGTTTCTATCTCCAGTTCCTGATCTCGATCTCGTATTTGACATCGACGAGGATGGCAACATTTCTGTGTCGAAAACACTAGATGAGAGTATTACTCATCTAGAAAATTTCTTTCCTGAGGAAGACGACGTGAGCGCTTGGTAAGATTATATTGCGAATGAACTACTGTACTATTTCGTCCCACCTAGACTAATTCTTTAATTTGTTCGCAGGATGCTTTTCTTGAGGCATTTCAAAGACGTTTTGATTTTCCGTGAGCTTGCGCGGTAAGTTACATCCATGTTTATTTATAAATGCTTTTCTGAATTCTTTAAACAGTTTCATCAACCCATCCTTTATATGAATATAGGGCACTCAAATCACCAGGCAGAGCAGGTATGGCTTCTACTCTATTAAGAGTCATTGATGGCATCGTTTTTAATTGGGGGTCATACTTCATTCACATCCTCTTCCCGCTTTATTTGTGCAGCGCCTTTGGCGAAACGCTTTACAATCTTGTTACCAGTAAATGTTTCCATCCAATTGCGACTGCAGAGGAGTACATTTCAGAATGGATAAACAACGTGATCAACTAGGGAGGTCTAACGTAGGGTGCGAGTAAACGTTTCATTTATAATCCAGGATCCACTCGTTTGTAGATTTCGATAATTATAATTTACATTGCATCATCTTTCTTGCCAGCATCGAGGTTTTATTATCATGTGATTGAACGGCCTCTTGCAACTTTAGCCTTTCATTACGGACCGCCCTAATTTCTCCTCTCTCACATATCTCCTCCACATTGTCCAAGTCTTGTTTCGCTTTCTCAAATTCACTCATGAGCCTGTATGCCTTTGCTCTACGGAACAAAGCCTTGACACTATGTCCCTTCGTGACTTCCAATGCTTCGGAGCAAGATTCGATGCACGCACGGTAGTTCCCACTTTCCAAATGACATGCTGCACTATTGAGTAAACAAAGAGTTCGCTCTGTATCGACCTTTTGTTGCTCGCTGGAGTTTGCAGGCAAACAATACTCATAAAAAAGCAAAGACTTGGTATACCATTTGAGCGCTGCATCATATTCTCCTTTAAAAAAACACCGATTCCCATGCTTGGTTCTAAATGACTTCATACTAACAACTTTCTCTTGTAAACTCATATATGCAACCCTTCGTTCATTATCTCTGTTCTGACTGCTCTGACAACACAATTTTCTTGGATCTATTTCATCCTCGTTCGTTTTGCTCTTGGACACTTCCGCTGTGCACATTGCAAGTTTTTGTTTGGCTTCATCAATGCGTAATTGAATATCTTCTTCTTTGCACATTTGTTCATAGTGAGCATAGGAAGAAGCCCAAGAACTGTTTTTGTCCGTCTTCTCCTCACATTTCTTTCGTTCAAGCTGTTCAAGAAGTTGTGTATCCTTTCGAAGCTGTTTTCGGAGATTGTCCACGTTCGACTGAATTTTCTCCGAACGAAGAGTCTTGATGATCCCCTGCATTGGATCAGTCTATTTATAAAGGAGGGACTTCGCAAAAAAGAGTACTCTATTCAGCAAAAATGCGTTTGAAATTTCAAATTGTCCTTTCGCCTTTCCAATGGTTTGAAATAATTTATTGAAGCCAAGTTTCAAAAGTTTTTACAGATATTAAAATAGTAGTGTATTGTAAAGCAAGGAATAATAGCAAGCGATAGTGTTCGTGTTATTTACCTCCATCAAGAAGTTTCATTTAGTCCCATCTCCAAAGCTCAAATGGATCCTTTTATAAAATTACTTCACATTTTCCATCGCAGGGAAAGAAATGAAATTACACCCTTCATCAAGAAGGTCGTTTCATTTACTCCTTTTCAACCTTGTTACATCCCCTGAGCTCAAATTGTTCCTTCAATTGCTTCACATTCCCAATCGCAGGGAAGAAATGAACCTGTCCTCCGCCAACTTTGTCCAATCCACCTGGTCCCTCACCCCATTTCTCCTCTGGCGTCTGTCTCTCCTTAAAATATACCAAAATGGGGTATTCAAAACTTGGAAAGAAATCAAAATTGACAAATTTATCATACGCCCATCTGTTTTCCCCACCCACCGCAAAGTTCTCCCGCCCACTTGCTTTGAGGTCATCCGCTTTCGTTTGAAAGTTAACTTCCTTCAATTCAAACGCAGTGGAATCAAACACAAATCTGATTTTCTGAGCCTGGATAGCGAGAAACGAAGCGAATAAAATGTTCAAACCTCCCTGTACGGCTCCCCAGATGGTAGGAGGGCAAATTACCGATCCAGGAAGACAAGATTTATCAGGACTGGTGAGAATGACAAAGATCCCAATGGCCCCAAAGACGAGGGAAAGTGTGTAATCTGAATCAATGATTACATCTGGAATCTTCTTTGGAGGCTTGGCAGCCTTACTCTGCTTTGGGAAAATTCCGGAAAGGAAGTCGAATGGACCGCTGGTGTCTGCTGCCATACGAAGAGAAAGTGGAGCAGTAGTTTGCTGGGTTTGTCTGGTTCGCATGGCATGATTCCTGACAGATGAGGATGGAGCAAATGCAGAAATCTGCACAGCTAACATGGCAGTGATGGCAAGACTAAGGATCTTCATGATTGTATCAAAACAAATAAATACCTACTGATTGCTTTGGCAAATGGAAGAGTTGTAATTTGAAATTTTATATTTTGATTCTTGAACGATCTCACCACGATCTCACAATATTTCTGATACAGTAAATTTGCAAAGTACATAGTGATGTGCGGGTTCTTTCTTTTTGGAGTTCGCAGCAGTTCGCACTCGTCAGTTGTTGTCAGAGACATGACTCACTCACTCATAGGGCCATGAGACACTCTAATGACTACTTTGAATTTACTACGCACGTCACTCTCTTTACCTGACAAATAAATTGAAAATACTCGTACAGTACCGTACCCCCCCTGGTAAAAGCATGAGATGTCAGTGGTAAAAGGTAGAAACAGCGATTACCACCAGCCACCAGGTGGTAGGTATTGGTATCTAAGCAAATCAATCAAAGTGTCAATCGACAATATCATATCTACACAAACTACTACTGTACTAGCTAGGTTGCAAACATTTTTCAGACCCATTGCATCATGACAAGATACATATCGTTCTTAGCTGCACTGTTTCTTTCATCAGGATGCCAAGCCTTTAGCAGTTCCTACGTACTTGCATCATCGAGACTCCTTTCCACCGATGCCACTACACGTATCCATACTTCTACACAGCTTCAAGCCTCCAGAAGAGAATCCCTGCAAAAAATGGCATTCGGCATCTCATCTATCCTCTTACCTTCAAGCGCAATGGCAGTGGCTGACGACAAAGAAACAACCATTTATAAATCTGGAAAGACCCCGATTGTCCCAGGGCAGAAACCAAAAGATAAGAGTGATAACACGGGAACCAGAAGGGATGGAACATTTCTCAGATCCATTTCGAATTGCAAGACTCAGTGCGAAGCCACGAATGGATCGGATGGTTTCGCGAGATCGAAAGAGGAATGCTTATCGGATTGTCAGGATATTTGCTGTACCACTTATGAGCAGTGTACCTTTGGAATTGTACCCAGGATATAGATAGATGATACAATAGTCTAGGGAGGCAGAAATATTTGGTGTGAACATGGAATATGAAACACGACGCGATAACTTCCATAAACGTTTGACCAACATAGACGCTTGGCTTGGTTCGCGCTTCCGCTTTATAAACCTGTAGGAATCATTCCAACTACCAGCTACGTGTAGTATAGGATCGATTTGCTAAATATCTCTTCCAACTACAAGCTATCATACGTGTAGAACAGTAGTATAAGATTAATTTGCTATACATCTCTAATTTGTTCGTTTACAATTTCAAATTACAACAGTGCAGAAACTTCATTTATTTATCCAAATTATTACGCTTGATTTAATTTTATAATATTCAATATCAATTAGTAGAGTAACCAGATCAAAGATACTGTCGTTTTTATACATTAGATGGAGATTTCTCTCTTCTCCACAAGTGGAACGTAAACTGGATCATACATCTTTTTCTCCACGAACGACTCCAAGTCATCAATATCTTTTCCTTTTAACTTGTTAGCCTGTCCCTCTTCCATTGCTTGTCGAATGACGGCAACAGCTACACGACGGGATACGTCACGAATCTGATTGAGTGGTGGGAATACCTTACCTACTTCAAGGTCCTCATCGGTGACAAAGTTAGCAAGTGCCTCCGCTGCGACATAAAGCATCTTATCGCTTACACGCTCTGCACCACAAAGGGTTGCACCCAATCCAAGTCCCGGGAATATGTACACTGCAAGATAGAGTAAGATAAGCGTGTGGATAATCCAAAGAGTAAGATAAAATTCAATTGAAAGCTCACAACTAAGAGCTACAAATGTATTCCGGTAATACTTACTGTTGTTGCACTGGGTAGGGTAAAATGTCTTGCTATCAATGGATACAGGGTCGAAAGGAGATCCAGAAGCAAAAATGCACTTCCCATCTGTCCACTCAAATGCCTGTTCAGCGGTACATTCTGCCTTAATGGTTGGGTTGGAAAGTGGGAAAATAACGGGATGATCGCAATGTGCTGCCATGTCACGAATGATTTCCTCCTTGAATAGTCCTCCAACACCCGTCATACCCAATAACATGGTCGGCTTGTATTTCTTGACAACTTCATCAAGTGGCATACCGCCATCCTCCTCTCTAGCGAAATCGCGTTGTTCTGTGGACAAATTATCATTATTCTCAACCCCAAGAAGACCAGTTGCATCCACCACAAAAAAGCAAGCTTTGGCTTCTTCAGGTGTACGTCCCTGTGCAATCATTGCCTGCATGAGTACCTGCGCAACACCAATGCCTGCACTTCCTGCACCAGCAATGACAATCCTCTGCTTTCCAAGATCATTGACATCTTCGCCCTTGGCCCTCAAAGCACCTAATACTCCAGCCAAAGTGGTGGCACCCGTACCTTGGATATCATCATTAAAGCACAAATGATCATGACGGTAATGGTTCAAAAGAATCTGCGCCTTATCGGATGAAAAGTCCTCAAATTGAACCAAGACATTAGGCCATCTATGCCTGACAGCCTGCATAAACTCATCTACAAGCTGGTAGTACTCTGCCCCCCTAACTCTCTTCTTTTGCACTCCGAGGTAAAAATCGTCCTCGAGCAATTCCTCATTGTCCGTTCCAACATCAATCACCACGGGCAAAACACGATGAGGCGCAATACCTCCCGCGGCACAGTAGAGACTAAGCTTTCCAATCGGGATTCCCATTCCATTGGCTCCCAAATCTCCCAATCCTAAAATCCTCGATCCGTCCGTGACACAAATCACATGTACATCCTTATGCGGCCAATTATACACCATGGCTGCCATATGTCCACGATCAGCTTCTGTGAAATACATGCCCCTAGGCCTACGAAACCTCATTCCAAATTCTTTACAAGCCTGCCCAACAGTCGGAGTATAAATCAAAGGTGCCATCTCCTCCATATGATCCACCAAGATACGATGGTAAAGTGTCTCATTGCGATCATGCAAATCTTCCAGTATAATATTTTTCCGAATATCCGAATCTTCCTCACGAATGGCTTGCAGGATGCGACTCTTTTGCACTTGCATGTTGGCCCTGCGGGGAGGGAGAAGACCGCGGATACGGATTCTATCGCGTTCACCAGATTTGAAAGCTGTGCCTTTGTTATAGAGTGGGTTATTGAGGATATCTGGTCCACGAACGGGGACTTGGAGGGGTGACATGAATTGTCTGGAGCAGTACGCCCATTCTCCTTCAGTGTCCAATTTTTCAACCAGCTGTTCTTTGACAGATGCAGATTTCTTGCTGTCCTTGGAGGTGGAAGTGGAGGTGGAGGAGAAGGAGCGAAGGGTTGACAAGGAAGAGGGTGTGCTGGTCTTTAGGGATTGGACCCTGCTTGCCTTGGAAAGGATTCTAGTTGCCATCATTTTATCTGAGAGCTAGACTAGAGAATCTGAAGATTTCGTGCTCTCCAAGTCTGTCTCTTTTGTGAGGATTTGAGGGACCGAGAACGGAGGAGAAGGCGATCTTCTTCTTCGTGTTGTCGTCGTCGTGCGTCGTGTTGTTGGTTCAAATGCCTGAAGTGTATTTTCGTAACGAACGGTATTTCGTGTTTGTTACGTGTTTGTGACGTGGAACATTCAAAAATATCTTGCGGGAAAAAAAAAGGCCTGAATGAGAACTCCAAAATAAAGATGAAGAAAGATTTAGGTGATTTTTGGTGGTTGACTCACCTCCACCTCACTCACCTACCTCAAAGAAAAGAACTTCTGTGAACAAAGTCAGTGCTTGAAACATCACATCAACTATCACCTTGCAGCAACAAACATAACGCATGCCATACTATTGAAGGAAAATAAATGAAGCCAATTATCAAAATCGGGGCTAGCCTAGCCTTGTCACTTGCGCCAGATGCAACATGCGCTTTTTCATTCACATCCAAGTACATGTACTCTACAACTACTACAACTACAACCAGTACTAGTAGACATCTAGAGAACTTCTACTCCACAAAACTGCACAATGCCATGCCGAAAGATGACATGTTTTACGACGGATACGATGATTTCATCAGAAATTTAGAGCAAGATTTAGAAAAAGATTCGTTTGACATGTACAAAGACAAGGAAGAGGATTCTTCTTTGTTGTCTTCGTCTCAAACTCAAGGCAAAGGCACCCATCATGCCAACGGTCGGACCGCAAAAGGACCATCCAACTCCGAGAAACGCCAACAGCGCAGCAAACGAAAGCGGAAACCGGCCTACCAGCGTGATCCAACGGATGACATGTCAAGATCCGTCAATGAGCAAGAGGTCATGCGACTCATTGTACAAAGAAGTAAAGCGCAACAAGATAGAAATTTTGTTTTAGCTGATGATATACTCGATGAACTCAACAATGTGCATGAAGTTTATGTCTGGGACCGTGATGGATTATGGAGCTGTTCTTCCATTGCACCGGGGAGAAGATTCAAAAATAATGTCACGCCAAATCGGAATGGTAACGACTCCAAATATGCAGGGGGACGTCAGTTTGGAAGGAACGGACATGATTATGAGCAGATTGGTGATGGTATTGATTCAATTTTTTGCTCGTTGCCTTTGCATGAGATACATTCATTGCTTTCAAAAAGGTTGGAATTTAAGCTTGTCAAAAAGTTTGATAAAGCGGATGAGATCCAGTCTATCTTGTATGAGAATGGGGTAAAGGTGCACGATAAGCTGAAGCAATGGCGTGCCGATAGTGGGATATTTGCTGACATTGATGGAATGGTGGCTGGCGCTGGTAAACCGTTTGAATTGAATGAATTCTCTGAACCGATTCAAGATGCTGACTTGTTGCCAGAAATTGAAGAATTGGTGGCTGCTAGAGATGAAGCAAGGTCCTCCACAAACTATATTGAAGCAGATCATCTTCGTGAGGTGCTGTGGGAAAAATTTCGTGTCGCAGTTGATGACACCTCGAGAACTTATTCCATGGGAGGTGATTTCGGGCCACATGGGACATTTCGCTGGACCGATCAGGAAGGAATTGTTGGTGGAGGACCCGTCAATCCACGCAAAGGGAGAGAAATTGAATCGAGTAGGGATTGGAGGGTGGTTGGTGGGATGTATACAACGTCGCCCCTTTCCCAGGCGTTGAATGAAGAAGACAAAGAAGAAGTTAATAATCTTATTCACGATAGGCTGGAGGCTAAGAGAGTGAAAGATTTTGAAGTGGCGGACTTGATCAGGGATCATTTGTACCAGGAATATGAAATCAGCGTTGATGATAGACTGCGACAGTGGAGCGTCGGGGGAGAATTTGACAGCCAAGCTACACAATCGTTAAGACAGGATAGTCCTACCTCTCCAGATGGAAGATTGTCTTCGTCATCTTATGTAAAAACGTACAATAGGCGTGGTGGTACTGGACACCTCAGTGAGAACGAAGTAGCATTGATCGAAGCAATGGTACAAAGGCGGTCAGACGAGTTGTCAAGATTTAATAGGCAAGCTGCGCAGTCAATTCGCAATGGACTGAAACAGAAATATTTCGTTGTCATTGATGACATTAATGGCGAGTGGCATATCAGAGGAAACGACTTCATTCTATCTCCATCTTGGGAAGGTAGACATCTGCCGACACAAATAGAAGAGTCTAGGGAAGAGATCGAGAAATTAATCCGGGAACGCTCACAAGCAAAATTTGAAAAGGACTATACCAGGGCCGACGAAATTCGCTCTGACCTGAGAGATACTTATGATATCAAGTTAGATGACAGACTCAAGGAGTGGAGCATTGGCGCTGACGTACCCGTAGATCAAGGTGCAATGAGTTATGACAGTGAATCCTCGCTTACAAAAATGACTGCATTGCAGCTGAAGGATAGGCTTCGCGATCTAGGTCTTCCTGTTAGCGGAAAGAAGACGGATTTGATTGATAGATTATTGAAACAATTACAGCTTTAATAGCATTAGGAAGTTTGCATTAAAAGTAGAGTACGCGTATTACATATTACATAATGATACGTAAGTTAGGACTTTTAACTACACTATTTCATGTCAGTTTCAAGCGCATCGCATGTGTTGTACCTCCTCTAAACATACGAAATACAATATTGCACAATATGTCAGATACAAGTCCATTTACAACAGGATTTTGAATTTCTTTTCACTCCAGCTCCCAAGCTCCACTTGGCGTGGAATTCGCCTCATTTTTCTACAGTTGGATTTTTACTTCGTCTTCTCGTGGCTGGTTCTACCGGGTAGAGCCGAGAACTGTGAATGCAACTGCTACAATTATATTTAGTATAGAGGATATAGACCTATTATGACGTCATAAGAGAACCCTGACTAATAAAATATCACTGAGCACCTCATTGAGAATCTCAGTTCTCTCACTATTCTAGGTATTCCATAATATTTAATTCTATCACTGTCTAAAGTGATTGAATATATAAGATCCAACAATCAACTCTTGCGTTATTAATCTTGGTAATTATTATCACTATAGCCCTGATGCGCAAAGCAGCTCTAGAAATAAAGAATTTATGTTCTATTGAATAAACTAATCATAATTTTTCAACAATCATTACCCTAACTCAATACTTTATCTCTACACACTACAAGTATTATATCAGCAACAGTGGTGCTCCAACATCGCCTATCATCGCTCATTCCTCGCATTATTACAAGCACAATGAAATTGAATTTCACGTCAAGATGCTTCGCCCTGCTCACTGCTTTACATGTTTCCTCCACAGCTGCTGCACTTGAAGGATTCAATGATCGTCTCAACGAACTAATTAACTTTGATGCAGCAACAACTAGCAGAGACCTACAAGGAGTAGAGTGTGGAGGGACAATTGGCACGACCTACACTCCTGAAGAAATCGCAGCATCATTCAGCAATTTGTTTGAGTCTTTCAACGGATCCGGAGTGGAAGAAGCTGGAACTATCCTTAACGACATCTTTCCCAATCTCGAATTCGCCGTTGAAGTGAGAAAAATATGCGCATCCTGTCAATCCGAAGGCCTCGACAACCTAGGTCCATACTGCGGTCCTAGTGCTTATGGGTATGCTACACGTCATTCAGGAAACGTATTTCTTCCCGTTACCGTTAATGACGATGGATCCACATCCATTATCAATGCAAAGAAGCTGCAGACGTTGGCTACCTTCAGACCTCTCGCTCGAAAACATCTGCAAGGTGTGCTTCTGAATACTAATCCCGCTTTTACGGTGCCGATCTTCAACATACTGGCGGCATCACAAGGCCTTGTTGCCATTAACTTTGACATGACCGGGTATGGAGAGTCGTCATCTTTGGTTCCATCTCCTTTGCAGCGACTTTCAGTAGGGACCGCTTCATTGCCCATTTACAACAAGGTCAGGAGCATGATTGACGAGGAGACCGGAGGAAAGACCAAGTTGAACGATAGGGTTTCTTTTTATGGATATTCTGAAGGTGGCTACAGTAGTATTGCTGCAGCAGATGCATTTGAGAACTCTGGCATGAAAGTCGAGCACGTTTATGCAGGTGGAGCTCCAATCAAAGTTGCTTCATGGGCAATTATGGGCATAATTCGTTCCATGAAAAGTGACACATTTTCTATTTTCGATAAGTTAAACGCAGCGCTTGTTGCGTTACCTTTGTCGAGCACTAGGCCAGGTGTGGCGAACTACATGGAGGACCAGGATGGTCTTGCTGGAAATAGAGCAGTGTGGTTGGAATTGTATAAGGACGATTTACTTCCTCTTCTGGACAGCGATAAATATGTGGACGCGATTAGGGCCAAATATGAAGAGGTGGTTTCCTTGCCCAATTATTTCTCTGATACATTGACCGAGTTGTTCAGTAATGCCCTCGACTCGAATGATACCAATCCCTGCGCAAGTGCTATTTCTGATGTCAATGACAAGCTATGCGAAGCCTTGGTAGACCAAGATTTGACTGATATTGTTTTGAATGCTGATTATGACATTGACCTCTGTCACGCAGTTGACGATACCCTTATTGTTATTGAAAATGTCCCTGAAGGATTTCCTGTCAAGTATGAGGTACCAGATGCCACCCATGGGAGTGCTCTGGTGCCCTGTTTGATCAAATTATTCAGCAGTATGGAGTTTGAGAAACCAAAGATGAGAAATAAGGGATCAAAATCATCAAAATCATCCAATGGATCAAAATCATCCAAAGGATCACTTCGGAAGGTGGCACAGAACGACCAGAAATGATAACAATGAGATTAGGGAGACATCTTCAAATTCACTAGAAATAAATAACTAATCCTAAGTGAAATTGCTGTGAATGCTGATTATGACATTGACCTCTGTCACACGGTTAACGACGACCTTGCTGTTATTAAAATGTCCCTGAATAATTTCCTGTCAAGTATGAGGTACCAAATGCCAGCCATGGGAGTGCTGCGTTGTCCTGTTTGATCGAATTATTCAGCATGTGGAATTTGAGAAACCAAAGATGAGAAAGTCCCAGAGTGTGAATACTGTTAAGGTATCAAAAGCCCAAAGCATCCAAGGGATCGAAGAACAAAAGCATCCAAAGGATCACTTCGGAAGGTGGCACAGAACGACAAGAAATGATAGCAATGAGATTTGGACAATAATCCAATTCTGATTGCCTACCTGTAAATAAATGTTCTTCATGCCTCCACAATTTCAAATGTTTGCGGTTTTGAAAGCAATTCTTACGAAGATGTTGAACGTATCGAGGAGGCTTAAAATAGGTCACCATCGTCTTACCTGTACTCCCAATGATCGGTCGAGGCAAGAACGTTCTACTTCAAGTGACTGAAGTAACAAAATATGTACAAGAGGGTTTACGTGTTCTAATTGTCTTGGCCAACTACATTTCTTGTATAATAATTCTTGACTTGTTCGTGAATCCTACCGTGGTGTAGTGTACTCGTCACCTATGATTTACGATAGATAAGATTTCGACTAAATCTGACATGGATGACTATTACCGGTACCTGGTGCTCAATCTTGTCGAAAACGTCACCAAATTCAAAACGGTGTTTTAACTAAGTAACTGAGCCATAAAACTTATTAGTAAAAAATTAAGCCATGCCCGACAAATGCGGTAGCTACACATCTTTCCCCTTGATGAGACGACCTAGCATTACCTGTTCGGCATACAGCAAATTGCGCTCAGGTCTTTTTGATGGTCTGGCTCTGGCAGAGCCAGATCGTGCTATCTTTTTCTCGACTTCGTTATCCATTTTCTGAATTTCCGTGGACGTTCGGCAACACGCAAGAGACATGGCTAGTATTGTGGACGAAAACAAAGCAAACCATAACGCCAGCACCAGTGGCAATCTCGGGTGAAGCATGTATAAGAGTGGCAAGGCATACAATGCACCTGCAGTGCATAAACGTCGTATCAGTTGCACAGTGAGGCTTTCTGTAGCATTGTTGCTGCTTCCCTGCAGCTCGATTAATAGGATTCGCAGTATACTGTTGCAAATTACATAGACCATGAATCCGGCAATGAACGCATATAGTTTCGGCGCCGCAGTCGCTGTTGATGATAATGTAATTCCAGTCATGCATATGTAAACTCCCAGTTTTGTTGGAAGCTTCTTCTTATTCCACGCTTCACTCAGAGCGAAAAGGGATATCAGAAAATCAAATGCTGCCGCACTTCCAAAGATAGCCCCTACTGTGACAAAATCAGCTTGAAAGTCATCCACCAAAATGAGGGCAGAGCTGCTCCATATACACATGGACGAGATTGTTCGACCAAAAACACAAATGGGGACAATGTATCTCACGCTACTCGGCGGGACCTCCGATGGATAATACTTGGACAGACTTCTATTCAGTTTTGACATGGCAGACTTGAATAGACGCCTCCTCCCCCTCGCTGCTGCGATGGAACAATTGAGCCGACATTTGGGCGATAAGTCAATAAATTCGTCTCCGTACTTATTATTCGGGTCATGATTGTGACGGAACAAATCCAGCACAAAGAAGAAGATCAAAAACACTATCTGCAGCGACACCAAACCAGCTCCAAGCGCTGCCACGCCATGCACACCATACATTTGGTACAAAAACCCTCCCCCGATAAAGGACCCGACTCTGGCCATTTTGGCAGTGAAATAATGCATTTTGAGTTGTGATCCCATAACTTTGATATCATCTTTATTTTGATCTCTCACAAACATCTGCATTGCACCGATCGTTTCATTGCAGTTCGCGAGAATACTCCCGCCAATGAATAAGACAAGTCCATCATCTTCAAATACCATTTTTTCATTGAGCTCCATGAACTCGGGTGACTGGGAGACGAATATTGCCACAAAGCCTATGAGAGCCAACATGCTCCCAATGAGGACAAACGTTTTTGGAGCGTACCGACTAATGGCATTGAACAGTACCCTACAAAAGTAAGCCCCGACCAAGTACACTCCAATAATTTCAGGTTTCCTACCATATCTCACCATGAGCTCGTAAAAGAAAAACAAAGTTGTCAAACTAGAAGTAGCACCATACATAAAAGGAAGCGCCGAGGAAGCAAAAAAATGCCTTGCTCGCATTCCGCATCCAATCCCAATGGAATGGTTGAAAACATCTGCATCTGTAGGATTATCCACAAATTCTTCAGGGTTGGGAGTGTAAGTACGAACTTCGTTTGTATCTGCAAAGCGGATGCTTTTGATTCTCGATTTGTATGGTGACACGTTTGGGCTTTCAGTGAAAGTATCGGCTGTATCAGATGATGTATCTGCGGGAGAAGATATCTGCACTTTAGTTCCAGTTTCAAATTGATGTCGATTCCCTTCGTGCATCATTGGGGGTATGTTACTGTCACTGTTGTTTGAATTGCCTTTTTCCAAGTTTACAAACACAAAGTCTTGTGCACTTTGTGCTACTTTTAAGTGATCTGCGTGTGTCTGCATGCTGCTATTGCTGGTATTGCTGTTATTATTGCTGTTGCTGTTAGTAGTGCCACTTCCATTGCTATTGATTCGCGTTGCGTGCTGGAACGTAAATTCCTCATTTTCACGAATATCGTCAAGGTGCTGAGATTGAGATTGTCCAAAGGACGTAGATAGAGAAACACCGCTCGCCACGGATGCGGTCAAGGTGTAAGGAGTTCCAGGCCGAACTCCATCAACTGATAGGTCGCCGCTGTTATGGAATGGATGAGGCTGCCCCGCACTCGTGTTCCCACTCATGACACTTCCGGCTTCAAGATCAGAAGTTATACTGCTTGGAGTCAGAGGCCTTGACGATCCAAGGCTTAGGAGATCCTCCTCTACTCCAACTACTAGTCCATGTCCATAGGTTTCCATGATGGCTGATGAAACTACCTATTACACTGTTTGCGTTATTGAATTTTTCGTATGGAAAAAGCCAAGAAAGAGGTGCACTACAATTGGTTTCTGGAGGAGTCGTGCGTCTGCGTCGTCGTCGCTTGGAGCTTGATGTTGTGTGAAGTTCGGGTAGAGCTGAGAGCTGAGAAGCCTCACAATTTTTTTGGAAGTTTGTGTTCGTTCGTGAAAAGGTGCGCACGCAGCGAGCACAAGCAGCGCACATATATATTCAAATATCATCATGGCATTTTTAGTTTAGTAGAATTTAGCTAGTGTAGGCTGTTGTTTTTGCGCATTCAAAATCGCCACACAACTAACACAAGACAAGAGACAAGACAACACACCAACACACCAAGTCAGTTATTACCAAGTCCAAAGTCCTGTAAGTTTTTAGTTTTCAGAGTGTCAAGCGCGATCGAGAGATACGAGATAGCAGCGAGCCGCATCATCCATCTAGAAGCAAAAGAAACATGAACTACGGCCAACGAGCAAAAGAATTACTGCTAGATCTCAAGCGGTCAGACTTTATTCCAGCGTATAACGATGAAACCGTACGCGCGGCGCTTTCCGAAATAAACCTTCACTTCGATGAGCTGCACGACCAAGCTGTAGCATCCAGACGGGCCAATCCTGGATCAGACAGCATCCCTCTCAATTCCCGACCAGCATTAATTTTACACGATGCGGCTATTCGAAGGAACAAAAGGTGTTTATTAGCCTATCATGCATATAGGTTGGAGAAATTGAAGAGGTTGCGATGGGATACGGCGGCAGCATTGCCGTCTCATGTGAAATCTCTCTTGTCAGAGGCGGAAGTGGACTTTTATACGGAATATGATAAGCTTGTTTCTAGATTTAATGAAGACCTTGGCGGTCTGGATTTGAATTCTAATTTACAACCGCCAGAGGAAGATTTGATCGAGGTGAGAGTTGTCAAGGCTGGTCTGGGAGCTATTGTGACGGGATATGGTGGGGAAGTCTCTTTGGAATTGGGTACAACGCACTTCTTATCGAGAGGGGACGTGGAACATTTGATAAGGCAAGGTGCTCTGCAACAACTAGATGGGGAAGAGACTGCTTAGGCTTAGTTTACTGTTTGTGTTTGTCAGGGGATGATGAACACGAAGAAAATTCACACACGAGATAGGCAAGAATAGTTCTTTTCGGGAGATATTTTGCATGCCAAGTACGTGTACAAAGTGCAGCTTTTGTTATTTTTGAATTGAAGAATAAAGTACGATCTGGAGTACGTGTAGCAATCATTTCGCAGGTTGAATGCATCCATAGACTTGATGAATATTGGTGCGCATCAAGGTAATCGTCAATATAGTAACATGCCTACTAACACAGTAATAGCACTTTTTCATCAGGTTACTCATTTTATTATCCTAAAACATTGAAATTGGAGCCTGGAGCTTTACCACAAGATATTGTTGTATTGATCAAAGAGTGGATTGAAATTAGATAATTATAATGGGAGACGATACATTGCAATTAGTTCACTCTCTGATACGGTAAGCGGTTCCAAGAAATATAACATATGGCAATAGAAGTGTCTATGGAACCTTGTCATATATCCATTGACAACTCATGAAAGAATCTCATGAACACACGGCATCACCATCCATTGCCCTTTACCTATATCCGCGCACATCACGATCACGACCTCCATCCCTGGAAGATCCACGTTCATCGTCATACCTTCCACGTCCCCTGAAATCCCTCTTGGCGGGTGGAGAACGGCTACGGCTCCTGTGCCTATTATACCCTGGACTGCGAGAGCGACTCCTTCCATATCTTCCTCTCGGTGGGCTACAATAATGTATTCAAATCATAGTTTAAAAATGAGTCACTGGAGTATAGGTCAAGATGTAGTCAATCAAGTCAAGAACAGTCTAAACTCACCCACGACGACGATCGTAATCTCTGTCCCTGTCGTTATCTCTATCGCTATCGTCGCTTCTTCTTCCGCGGTAATCGCCCCTTCCTGCTCTGCGAGGATCCCTATTATCACGCCTTCTATCATCATCCCTCCTCCTCGCTGCAACATCTATATTTGCCCAAACAGTGTTGGAATCACCGAAATCAAGCGTGAGATTTAGCTTGGCTAAACAAAAACCAAATCAAAATTCCCCTCTTACACGTAGTGCAATTAAATCTGGACCAAAATTCAACATGACAAACTTACATTCGACAGTAATCACATTTTGATCCAACTTCCCCCCATTCGTCGCATTCCTAGCCTTTGTCGAATCCTCAATATTGGTAAACTGCACAAACGCATAATTCCTCTTCATATCAATCCTCACCAACTCTCCAAATTTACTAAACAACATTTCCAAATCCTCCCTCTTGGTCGTTTCTTCCGAGAAGTTCACGACGAAAAGCGTTTCATTGGGCTGAATATTTTTCCGCCGATCGTCTTCTTTGCGCTTGATGCGTCCGTCTCCACGAGCAAATTCGACGCGGATGGCTCTCGAGACTCGTGGAAATTCCCTGTTTTGGGTAGGAGTAGAAAGAGAAGAGGAATGGATGGATAGCGTATGATAGAAGAAGAGTTTGTAGTGTGAGATTAAGTTGAAGATGTTGAATGTGTGGAGATTTGTGAAGTATGATATGAAGATGATGATGAGTTTGACGACAGTGCGAAGAGATTTTGTGTAGAATGTCAAATGCGTTCAGTGTTCATATGTAGTCAGTCGATTCGGTCCTGCATATTAGTAGAAATACAGTGCTGGTATGCCAATGCACCAATGTCCAATGTGTAGTACTGTACTGTATAGACTGTAGTCACGTCACTTCTGCCGCAGTGATGAATGAAGTGGTATAGTATTGCACTGT
>Ga0209712_10001613_pt1 | contig 19126 bp, 21 predicted proteins | sample ArcOceMetagenome_FD_187443 | JGI IMG/M metagenome (GOLD analysis project Ga0209712, IMG submission 187443) | Marine eukaryotic phytoplankton communities from Arctic Ocean - Arctic Ocean - Greenland ARC118M Metagenome (SPAdes) (version 2) | ecosystem: Environmental > Aquatic > Marine > Oceanic...
TTTTTGGCAAACGTTTTCTAAAGGCAAACAAACGTCTTATCGGGCTTCTAGATTATGTGTACGTCAATTCTGAGTTTGGGAAACCTGAACAATTTAAACACTTTTTCTAAACCTCTAATCACTCTTTTTTCTTCATAGGCATGACTTGCAGAGGTATAAAAATCACCAAGGGCTACGACTTTGCCATAAGTGAGATCAAGTTTTTTATCTTTTCTATAGAGTACAGAATCAGGACACTCAAATTCGGAAACTTGAAACTCTGAACAAGCGAGTGAAAAACCCTTTTGTCCTAATTCTAAATGTTCACCACCGGACCATTTAGGACTATGTTCATGATCGAGAGCATAGCTTAGATCTGTATATTGAATGAATAATGATAAAAAAAGAAGTTTATTAATCTGATTTTTAATAGATGGCCCCTGTATTCGATAATTTTTTAAGTTAGGTTTTTTATCGGACGTAAAATTTTGGGCCTGAGATTAACAACGAGGATAATTGCTGTTTTAACGAAATGAATTTTTCTCTTTTCAATTTTAGGGGAAAACTTTTCCTTTTTAAGGATTTAATAGCTGAGTGATTAAAATCAAATTTACTTGATCTAATACCTCTGAATCCATTCTTTTAGTAATTCATCTTGCTCTAAGATTGAACTTGAATACCAAGGTTTACTCTCATTTCTTAGAACATTATTTTCCTTAGAATTTTTTCCATTTAATTTTTCTCTTTTATCTTTATCAGTCATAAAAATTGCAAAAGCATACCTTTTGCCAGAATTGGCTATTAGATAACCCGCAAGGTTACTCACATAATGAAGAGATCCCGTTTTTCCAAAAACACGATATGCATAACTTGGATGCCGTAGTCTTCGTGCCAGGCCTCCACTATGAGCATTGATAGATAATAAAGAGAAAAAAGAATGGGTATTATATTGATGATCTGATAGTTTTTGCAAATATTGAACCATAGTATTTGCACTTACTTTATTATTAATAGTTAAACCTGATCCATTGATAAAACTAGACTTCTTCCAGTCGATATCATTAAAAGATTCTTGAAGCCATTTATGCATAAGTTCAGAAGCTTTTTCACTACCAACGATTTGATTCTTATCTTCTTTTACAGCCGATTTTAATAACGTTTCTGCGATAAGATTATTGCTATATTCTAAACATAAGTATGCCAGTCGGTTTAAAGGTAGCCCTGAATGTTCAGCAAATAACTTACCATTATTTTGCCAGATACCACGTTTTGCTTTTGGCAAATCGACTCCAAGTCTCTCACCTAAAAGCCTAAAATACTCTGCGGTAAAAACAGAGCTATCACGAGTTGGAAGATCTTCTATATAATTAATTTTTTCTTTTTTATTTACCAACCACGTCTCAAGTCCATTATTATTAAGAAAATTAAATTTTAATCCATTAGAACTCATATCTCTAGATTCAAGGGCAATAAATTTTAACGGAGGATGGACCTCTTCTCCTCTTCCCCAAACCTTAAAACGATTAAACTCTATATTTAAAGCCCCCATGGATGGGTTATCAGGTTGATCTTCTAAACCAATGGTAGAAATTTTTTTGACAAAACTAAGGTGACTATCATCATATATGAACTCACCATCAAGCTTCCTGATTCCTTTATTCTTTAATTGCTGTATAAGTGAAACGACATTAGGTGCAGTTAAATAAGGATCTCCCGATCCAATCAAATATAACTTCCCTTTTGCAATTCCATTATCAATATCACCATCAAAATAAATACGCGTTCTAAATTTATAGTCAACTCCAAGAATAGATAAAGCATAATGCATAGTAAATAACTTACTCACAGAAGCGAGGGTCATAGGATTATCTTCATTCTGCTTAGAAACGATTTTATTATTACTTAAGTCCATTAAAGCGTAAGTATAATCAGAATTTGGCATCGCGACTTTAGCGATACTTGAGAATGATATAAGAAGACAAAAAATTATTTTTAACATTCTAAAATTGTATATGAGGAAAGTTTTTTTGTCTAAGAGAGTAAATGAATTAAATTTTAGGTCAAAAAATCGCAACATATTAGACTCATTAATCATTTTCTGACATTATTTTAGAATGGAAAAAATAAAAAGTAGTCCATTACCTATTTTTCAAACCAACAGACTCATTCTAAAAGGTGTAACCCCACTAGACATTCCTTCATATCAAAACTATTTTTCTGACTATGAGGTTATTCGACATCTCTCTGCCTTTGTTCCCTGGCCATACCCAGATAATGGAGTTGAGTCATTTTTAAACTCTTCAATTTTTCCTGATCAAGGAAAAAGCCAGTGGCTATGGGGAATATTTGAAAAAAATAATCCAAACACTTTAATAGGTTGTGTTCACCTATGGAGGGAGGGAAAACCTGAACATCGTGGTTTTTGGCTTGGAAAACCATTTTGGGGCAAAGGTTATATGACTGAAGCGGTATTTCCCATTATGGATTTTGCCTTTCATAAACTTGGTTTTGAAAAACTAATCTTTGCAAATGCAGTTGGTAATGAGCGCTCTCGTAGAATAAAAGAAAAAACAGGAGCAAAACTCATTCGAATTGAGCCTGCAAAATTTGTAGATCCAAATCTTAAAGAACACGAGATTTGGGAGTTAAATAAAACGCAGTGGATTAATCGCAACAAAAATCTGGAAGGAGCTCAATGATGAAAAAGTCTTTACTGATATTTTGTTTATTTAATATAGTTTTTCAAGCTCACGCATCAAGTTGTAAACGAACATGGTTTGGGACTACTTTTCTCAAAGGTTCAAAATCAATAACCTCACCAGATTTAATTAAAAATATTGATTTCAATTCCTGTCAAACTTTAAGTCATGAGTATGCAAAAGATAAAAATTACGTTTATTTTAAGCCCACTCCTAACCTCAATAATAATGTCATTATTTTAAAAGATGCAGATAGCGCAAGTTTTACACTGATAAATGATGGTTCTGGAAGTGCACAAGATAAAAATCATCTCTACAAGTTTGATAAAGTAATAAAAAAAACAAATCAAATTCAATAATCAATTATCTCCTGTATTTTGCTTAAATTCACCATTTTTCAACTTCTCTCCCATATCATCCATAACTTCAGAGAAAGTATGAGGTGCTTTATCACAGTCTATTTTTTTAACACGCGTAAGATTGATCCTAAGATCAGGCTCCACCCAAGTAAACCATAGCGCTGCATTTTTAGACGCCTCAATAAAGCTCGATCGCTTTCCAACGAGAAACTCTAGTTCCCCAACTGATTTTATATGATAGTAATATGTATTTTTTCCAAAAGGTGTGGAAACAATGATTTCTTTTTTTGTTTTGTTTAAATTTGAAATATCACTTCCGATGTCTTTATTAAAAACATGGCCATATCTCTTCTCAACAAAATCAAAAGAGCCTGTGCATGCAATATTTAGAGTTGTCTCAGAATTTTTCCACTCACCAAATAGATCCTCTGCCTTAAGCCCATCATAGAGTTCTGGTTCGGGACGTTTCATATGTAGCGAGGAGCATGAAGCTAAAAATAAAAACAAAAGTATTCTTTTCATATTTTAATTTTTCGAAGCGTAGTCATAATCCCCACCCTTATCAAGGGCAGTCATATAGGCCCGTCTTTTTTGAATTTTTTCAATAAATTTTAAAATATAAGGATAGTCATTTTTATTTTCAATGCGTGACATACCTGCCTCTAATGGAAAGCTCATCTGAATATCTGCTCCACTTATCTCACTTCCTAAAAACCATTCATTTTTTTGTAGATGGGACTCAATAAAATCTAAATTTCCTTTTATATTTGGCCCCACAAAAGATGACATAACTTTATCAGCAATCATTTTAGCAATTGGCTTTATAAAAAAAGGCATCGGACTATTCTTTATTTTATCAAATACTAGTTTCATCACAAATGGAGGCATTAAAGATCCTTCCGCAAAATGTAGCCAATAACTTAAATTTAAAATTGCTTTCTCATCAGTGGGAATTTTAAAACTTCCTTTGCCGTATTCTTTAAGTAAAAATTCAATAATTGCCCCTGATTCAGCAATGACTTTATCATCCACCGTTATAACAGGCGATTTCCCAAGAGGATGAACCTCTTTTAATTCTTTAGGGGCTAAAAATGTAACAGGATCGCGTTCATATTTTTTAATCTCATATGGAATTTCTAATTCTTCCAGTAGCCATAGAATTCGTTGAGATCTTGAGTTATTTAAGTGGTGAACAGTTATCATATGAATGCTCCTATCTTTATATTTGAATAGATTATCACTTAAATGAAATCATTTATCAAAAGCAAACATAGATTTTAAATTTTTAAATATCTTATTGTTAGGATTTAGAATTCACTGAATAAGATCAATATATGATCCAGGCTTAGTCATATTAACGGTATCTCCACCTGTTTCCATGACAAATGAGTTATCTATAGATTTTGTCAGATTTATATTTTCAAAGGGACTCTCAATCACAGGATCAAAGTAAATTTTTTGAGCTAAGCTATGATTTCCAAATTGATCAAGAGAGCCAATATCTCGGAATTGTGCAGATCTTTTAATCAAATGTGACGAGTCCGATCTTAAAAAATCTTCAATAAAAGAGTATTGATTTGATATATATGATATTTTGACTGGGGTTTTTAAGATGGCCATTAATTTCCACTCGTTAGTCTCTGGAAGAAATACATTAGCACTGAAGATTGTATAACCACCATCTTGAGTAGCTTCAACTCTAAAACGATAGGCCGTATTCTCTTGCCAATTATAATCAAAAAAAGTTTGAATTCCTGTTCCTTCATTTCCAAATCTTTGCAAACGAATATTTTGTCCGACTTGAATGGCCTTCACTCTTTTTTCAGATGATACATCAGAAGGGTTATCCCCATTAAAATCATCCCATACTGAAAAGATAAAGACCTTTTTTCCATTTCCTAACTCTTGTAATCCAAAATATCCCATTTCAAAGCCAATAGCGCAAAAATAGGTATCAGGAGTACTTTTCTTAACAATGACCTCTTTAGTTGTAGAAATGGATTTTGGGACCAGATACCAGGAAGTTACGTAGCGCGCTCCCTTAGAGTGAATGCTTGATAAGTCAGTAGACTGAGCTAATTGAGAATTTAATAAAATGAAAAAAATAAATATGAACTTCACTATTATCTCCAGGCATCAGACCATAGAGAAGTTTTCTATCATTTTCACTTGAATTTGTAAGTTAATTGTAAAAATTTAATGATTTTAGACAAAAAAGTGATGACTCTTTTAACGCACTATGATTTTTCGTAACCAACCCACAGCTCTATAATATAAGTATGAAAATATCATTCTTAGGCGCAGCCGGAACTGTCACAGGTTCAAAAACATTAATAGAATTAGAAGAGCTTTCGGCGCTGATTGACTGTGGGATGTTCCAAGGAAATCATGAAATAAGCTCAAAGAATACCGAGGATTTGCAAGTCAATTTAAAAAAGCTTGATTGCATTTTTATCACTCACGGGCATCTCGACCATAGTGGTTATCTTCCTGTCCTCTTTAAAAATGGATTTCGAGGGCAAATTTATTGTACTGAACTAACTTCCAAGATTATAAAGATCATTTTGGAAGATTCGATAAAAGTCCAAGAGTATAATTTAAAAGATAAAAAAATAGATGAGCTCTTGTACACTGAAATTGAAGTCACAAAAACTCTTGAACATATAGTTGTCAAAAAAGTAAATGAACCTTTCATGGTAAAAGGGAAAGAGTTTTGTTTTTATCCTGCAGGACATATTTTAGGTGCTGCAAGTTTACTTTTAACCCATAACAATAAAAGGTTATGCTTTTCTGGAGACCTCGGAAGAGCAGATGATCTTATTCATGTCTCAGCTCAGTTGCCACCAAATCTGAACTATTTAGTTTTGGAGTCAACTTACGGAGATAGAGAACACCCGACAACAGATGTCCTTTTAAAATTAAAAGAGCATATCTTAAGAATTAAGAAAACTGGTGGCATTTTACTTATTCCAAGCTTTGCTGTCGCCCGAACGCAAGTGATCATTAAGCTATTAAGTGACTTAATGAAGGATGATCTAGAAACTGAACTTCCTATTTATGTAGACAGTCCAATGGCTTCAAAAGTAACGGAGCTTTACGCCGAAAACACTCAATCATTAAAAATTTCTAAAGAAGAATTTTTAGATGCTCTAGGGACATGTAAATTTTTAAACTATGGAAATGATCATAAAAAATTTGCAAAGAAGAAAGGACCTTATATTTTAATAGCCTCTAGCGGTATGATTAGCGGAGGCAAAGTCATTAAATATTTTGATATGTTTGCAAAACATGAAGATAATACAGTTCTGCTCATTGGCTATCAAGGAGAAGGAACAATAGGAAGAAAAATCGTTGAAGGGGAAAAGGAAATTAAATTACTTGGGCACACAATGACAGTCATGGCCCAGGTTGATTATTTAGAGGGATTATCAGCTCATGCTGATCGATCAGAACTAAAAGATTTAGTCAGACCATCAAAAGATTCCCTTGTTAAAATTTTTCTTAATCATGGTGAGGAAGAGGCGACTAAGTCTTTCAAAGACTATTTAGAGACTGAGTTTGGAGAAATTGTAGAAATTGCAATGAAGAACAAAGACTATCAGTTGGAGATGGGTAAATGAAAATTGTGATCACTGGAGGCCCTGGAGGTGGAAAAACGACAGCACTAGATCTCTTTAAAAGAGAACTTCACGGAAAAGCATGGATTATTCCAGAATCAGCAAGTGCGATTTTTGAGAGTGGAATAAGAAGAGATAATCGGTTTGAGATTTTAAAGGCGATTCAAAAAACAATATTTTATTATCAAAAAAATGTTGAAGAAATTTATGAATCACAACATCCTGGAGAGCTATTACTTTGTGATCGTGGAACCTTGGATGGACTCGCCTATTGGCCTGATACCCAAGAGAGTTTTTTTAAATGTATGAATTCTACTTTTGAACTTGAACTTAGTCGCTACGATGCTGTCATTCATTTTGAAACAGCTGCCGCTAAAGGTCAGGATATTACAACAAATAATCCTTTTCGAAATGAATCTAATGAAGCTGCAGTTGAACTTGATCATAAATTAAAAGAAATCTGGAAGGCCCACCCAAATTTTCATCTCGTTGAAAGTAAGGGAAGTTTTATTGATAAAATTATTCATGGAGTTGAAACGATTAGGAAAGTTCTTCATGAGTAAAAGAAAGCCGTCTAGAAACACACAATTCATTAAAAAAAATTCTAATGATTATGAAGCCCTAAATGAAGAAAAGTATAAAAAGAGTTTAAAAAGATCTGGACTCAATCTAAAAATGCGAGAAAAAATTGTCCATGAGGTTGGAGGGATAGAAAATTATTTCTCAACAAAAGATCTTCATAAAGCAACCTATAAGGCCATCTTAAAGCATTCAAAGTTATACGCAGCAAACTATAATATTAAGCAGGCAATCTATAATTTAGGCCCTACGGGTTATCCTTTTGAAATTCTCTGTGCTCAAATGCTAGAGGCCAAAGGCTATAAAACAAAAGTTTCATGTATGGTTCGAGGAGTAAATGTCAGACATGAAGTTGATGTCATCGCCCAAAGAGATGACCAAAACATTTACTGTGAGTGTAAGTTTCATTCACAAAAATTGTCTAAAAATAATATTAAAGTCCCCTTATATGTACATTCTCGCTATTTAGATATTAAAGATGCTAACCCTCATTTAACTTTTAAATATGCGCTCTTCTCTAATACTGACTTCTCTAAAGATGCTATTAAATATGCGAAAGGAGTTGATCTGCTTTTGTATTCAATGAACTATCCTAAAAAAGATACATTTTGTAATATTATTAAAAAGTATAAGGTCTATCCCGTTTCAGTTTTAAAATCATTAAGAGTTAAAGACTTTAAAGCCCTATTGGATAATAAAATAGTGGTCATCAAACAAGTGAAAAGATCAGATTTAGAAAACCTCGGATTAAAACCAATTCAAATAACCAAAGTTCTTCAAGAGATAAAAGTATTAACAAGGCCCAGCTAGAAGGAAATCATGGAAACAGCTATAAAAAAAACACTAACACAATTGATTAAAAACATACCAAATGATTGGGTAACTCTAACCACCCATAGGCTCGATATTTATAATGAGGCGAAAGCTAAAACAGAGTTTCTAAGTGGCTTTGAAAACTTAGAAAGCTATCATAAAGAAAATCTTGAATCCCTACCAACGGCATACGATTATATTCGTCTGGGTCATCCCCTATCATGCATCTTGGAATGGGCGATAGCAAAGAAAATGAACCTCAAATCAGAGAGTGTGATAGCTTTTTCTTCCCAGACAATGCCCATACTTTCTGTTCTTAGAAAAAATAAATTTTTAAAAAAGAAAACACAAATACTTTATACAAATGATCTTCCACTAAACTTTAATCCAGAAGTTTTGAAAGAGGTTTATGATTATGATTTTGAGCTCCTAAAAATTGACTCTATGAATGAAGCTAGAAGCTTTAATGGAAGCACGCTTGTGATTAATGGAAGTCATCACTCAAAAGCGGATTTTAATCTAGAACTTCTCCCTCACGGAAGTGTCATTGCGGTTTTAGATAATAATGAAGAGTATATAAATGAAATTCAGCATGTCAGAAGACGTGAGTCGATTGCCATCACTCCAACAGACTCCCTAAATGCTATTAACGAGCTTTTAGGAGAACATCATGAAGTGACCAAAGAAGTTAATGAAGATAAGCTTATTAAAATTATTCAAGAGATCACAAGCTCAAACTCACAGGTTGCTATAGGCTCATCCGGTCTCTCTGTTCAATACGCCATCATGATGGGTCTAGTTCATTATGCTCAGGACCATCATCCTGGGAAAAAAATCAAATTTATTGTTCCCCCAAATTGTTACGGAGGAACAAATAACCAAGCACGTCGAGTGGCTCAATGCCTCTCTCACGTTGAGATTATTGATCTTCCTGTCGACAGTGGAAAAGATATGGTCACAGAACTTGAGAAGATTCTCAATGAGGTTGCAAAAGTTGATGCTGTTCCCTATATCATCGCTGAGATTCCAACTAACCCTAGAGTCGAAGTACCAGATATAGAAGCTCTAAGAGTGACCTTAAAAAAGAAAAGAAATAATGCGATTGAACCAGTCTTTATTCTTGATCAAACTTTTTGTCCAAACGTTACGTTTTTTGGAAAAGACGGATACCTTCCAGATGTAAAAGTGATCTCATACGTCAGTGGCTCTAAGTTTCCTAGTGGTGGTCTTTGCACTGCTGGATATGCCGCATCTAATGAGCTGGCCCAGTCCTATATGAGCTATGTGATAAATCATTTAAGCCTGACTTCAAATACGGCAACTCATCACCAAATAAAAACACTCATAGATCAAATGCCATCAATGAATAATCGAATTTCAAAGGCCCATATAAATACCAGAGCGTTTGTGAATCATATAGAAAAGAAATTTCCAAGTGCAAAGATTAATTTTGTCTCTCATGAACTTGCTGATGGGACTTTTACTCCCTCTGTTTTCTCCCTTGATCTTCATGATCAAAAAAGAAATCATATTCTTATTAATATGATGATTAGTGAGATCCCCGATCAAGCTAAGCACTGTGTAAGCTATGGGCAACTTAAAGGTAGCTATTGGACAATTCCTGCAACGTCAACACAAGGAACGACAAAAGAAAGTGATAAGGACTATATTGTCCGCGTCTCCATTGCGCCAGACTTTAACTTAGAAAAGCATATCGAAGTCTTTGATAAATTTGTTGATAGTTTAAATATTAGTTCATAAGTGGTCGAACGAGATATTCAAGACCATTGAGCTTTATTTCATATAATAATCCAAGTAGCTCACCGATCTCTCCTGGCGGTAGTCCTTGAGTGTAATACCAAACGACATAGCTCTCAGGAAGATCAATTAACTTTGTCCCCTTCCATCGACCAAATGGCATTCTATTATTTGCTAATTTATCCAATTGCTCGCTATTCATGAATAAATTTCCTCACCTTAACCTCTTTAGTCTATCTGAAAAATGTAAGAACGTTTTTAATTGAATTACCATTTAATTATATACGGCATTGAGACATTCTACGACTATACTCTTCGATAATTTCATTTTGTTTTTTTGCAGATTGAGTGCAAAATCCAGCACAACCCTCTTGATCCAAAACCGCCATGACTCTATAAAAGTCATCCTCATCTGAGGTACCAGCAATAATTCCTCTATTCGAAGCTATTTTTTCATATTTATTCATAATGTAGGAAGAAAAATCTGAATCATCCGAAAAACGTAGATTAATAGCTTGATTTAGCCTTTCAAAACTAGGAAACATCATTTCATTTTCTAAAAATATTTCTTTAATCTTTTTTAATTTTTCCACTTGATCTAACTCTTTGAGATTATCAGCCGATAGGCTTAAAGCAACTCTCTCTTGCTTTACCTTTGGAAGATTTTTTAATATTTCTAAAGTCTCTAGATATTCACTCTCAGGAAGTCCTGATGCAAGGGTACTTACAAGACTACTATTTTCAGAAAAAGGTGTGGAAGATAAAGACTTTCTCCCCTTGCTAAGTAATGATCCATGTTTAATCAGTTGACCACCCTTTAGCCCTAAGGGAGTTAACAAAACATCAACTCCAACAAACAACCATCCCGCCTGTGCTGACCTCAGTAATTCACGAGCTTCTTCCTGGGATGCCATGCCAGCATTTGCTAAACCTCTAAGACTATTTGACTCATTTTGAATATTATTTGCATCTGCAATACCCCCAATAGTTAGCCCTGCTCCAGATGCGATAGCAAGCCCAAGGCAAGGAACGCATCCAAATGCACTAGCGATACCAAAACCCAAAGTAGCAGTACTACCAACTAACATTGCTGCCGTTTCAGGTTCTAAACCTATATAGTTTTGAAACCACCTCGACTGATCCAAATCACTGAGAACACGGCAGTGAGCTCCCCTATGAGCTTTTAAAAAAGATGATAAATCAGCTTCTTTACCCAACTCTAATCGAGCAATTTCTAAATAATCGGCTTCTGACTTTGCAACAACACTTTGTATTTCAATAAGTGCTTCTGGATTACGACAAAACTCTTTAACTGCTTCATCATTTTCTTTAACAGTATTCTTAACTTCAAGTTTTAATAGCGATTCGACTTCTTTTTTAAATTTCTCATTTCTATTGAGTACATCAACCAGAATACTTCTCGCCATTTCCTCGCCGCTTGTTCCAGTGTTTTTCTTAATTTTAAAACTATCTTTGAGCATTACTGATAGATTCTCTATATTTAATCCACTATGCTTTCCTAGCTCATCTTTAAGTAGTGGAAAACTTTTTTCAAGAAAATCAGATCTCTTATAATTATCGAGGTAAACATTATTTTTACCAAAGCGGGTAAAAGTATTTGCAAACCAGTTTCCAGTAGAATCCCCAAGGCCTGTAGGTTTAGCATAAAAAGGATTTTTAAATATTGTTTGATCAAGGGTATCCCTTGCATTAATTAATTTTAATTTTTCTTGCTCTAATTTCGTAATTTTATCTGGTATGCTGGCAAGTTCTTCTTTATAACGATTACATGAGTCTTCGTTAAGAATCCCCATAAATACTACTGGGTAACATGGAGAATCACTCGTTCTTACTCCATCAATAGAGGCACTAACATTTCCATAGACCCCAGCTTTTAACCTACTTTTCAAAAAACTAACTTCGTCTTCATTTTTATCAATTTTTTCACTGATCTTTGGTCTTTGCTTTACACCTTCTTCTGCGGCAATTGCACCTAAAAGCATATTTGCAATCAGATTCGTTTTATTATTATCTTCTGAAACCTCTTCTCTAAGATTCTCAAAATCATCATCCATTTGATCTAATTTATTTTTAAGAATTGAGTCGCCATTAAAACATTTATTCTCATAACTCATACTATAATTTCTTTTTTCTCTATTTGTAGGCTTATCACTTCTTTTTTTAAATCCACCATAATAAATTTTTGAGTTTCCAGTATGTGAATATAAATCAGGGAAGGGTGCAAGGAGATCTCGTTTTTGCTCAATAAGTCGAACGAGGACTAGTCGCTTTAAATTATCTTTAAATTCTTTTGACTCAATTGAATCAGATAATTTTATTATTTCAGCGATTCCTTCATCAGTGCTATTAATGTTAATTTTGTCACAAAAAATTAACTCATTACCCTCTTCACAATAAAGTGGATAGTTTACCGTTGCAGAGAATATAGAGCTAGAAATCATTAGTAAAAGTATATAAAAATAGACACTTAACATGATTTAATTATCGGTATTAAAAAAAATTACTTTAGATCTCTGATCTACATACGATAGGTATAAGTGAAATGAGAAATGGAGAAAGTATAATTAAAATCTATACATGTTTATTATTATTCTTAAGTTTTATTAACTTGTCTAAGGCAAATGATTGTTCTCATGCAAGCCTACTTGATCAACTTACATTGGAGAAATTAGAAGCAAAAGATTATATTGAACTAACAGAACAATCATATCAATCCCAATTACGAATCTACAAAAATATGTTAAAAGAGGTTGAAGATAGTAAGGATAAATCACCAGCACTTATAAAATATGTAAATAGTAAAATCAATAGTCTAAAAAATAAAGATAAAACTATTTTAGCGAGAATGGAAAAAGCAATTGAGCAAAATCAATCTTTTTTTAGAAAGATAGAACACTTATTACAGAAGGCTTCATCAGAAAAAGAAAGAAAAATAATTTTAAGTTTTATTGAGCCTAGCTTACATATGAAAAAAAAGATTCCCGCTGAATTTGTAAATTTCATTGAAGAAATATTACCAAAAATAATGGCGAAAAATGAAAATGATCTGAGTATCCTTAGAATGGGTTACGCAACAAAAGTATCTTCTTCGTTTAAATCTGAAGGATTTTGTGTGATGGGACTAGGATGCTTCAAGGAATCTGTTAAAGCTCATATTTTAAGAAGAACAAATCCTGAAAGATTACTTCAAACATGTATAGAAGAATACTTAAAAGAGATTGATGAGTTTCTTTAAAAAAAGGCGTATAAACCTAAACATTAATCTCCTCGCTAGAACATGTCTAATTAATAAAGTTCCTCACCTTGATCGATCAGGCTCAAAAATAAGAGCGTGTCGACTTCAACTTCACAATAATTTGGCTGCATATACTCACACAGATTATAAAAAGCTTTATTGTGATCTTTTTCTTTAAAGTGGGCCAACTCATGAACAACTAACATCTGAAGCATTTCTTCGGGAGCATTCTTTAGACTCTCCGCAATTCGAATCTCATGCTTACTCTTTAGTTTTCCCCCATGATTACGACTTATAAATGTATGAGTTCCAAGTGCATTAAGAATAAGATCTTTTTGTTTTATATATTTAACTTTATCAATCTGAGGAGAATTTTTCATAAACTTCTGTTTGAGCTTATTTGCATATTCATAAAGCTGCTTGTCTGTATTAATTTGATGACCCACAGGATACTTTTTAAGAAGGTAAGATTTTATATGACCATTTTTCATTAAATGATTAAAATGATCTCTTATATTATCAGGATATCCTTGGAAATAATCGATTTTTGCCATACATATTTGTAACATGATTTATTTAATAATGTTAACATTCTTAGATGCAATCAGTAATTAATGATCTCCATTTTGCATGGAAAACAGTCATTTTATCCCTCATCGCACAAATCTTCTGGATTGCGATCGTAGGACTTGTTTTAACTAATAAATTGGACTTCATCATAGGAATGATCTTACTTTCTTTATCTACCTATCTAAACTTCACACCAATGCATGAGGCTTCTCATGGAAATATATCTGGTAAAAATAAAAAGCTCAAATTTATTAATTCTATTATCGGACACAGCTCTTCCCTATCAATGTTTATTCCATTCACAATTTTTAAATTACTTCACTTACAACACCATTCGCATACAAATAAACCTGAATTAGATCCTGACTACTGGGTAGCTACGAGAAATCCATTTATACTATTCTTTAAAATTTTCACGATTAAAATTGGTTATTATTTTCATGTCTTTTTTAGACCAAAGTCTTCAGTCAAAAATGCAAGAATAAGTATCCTCTATAGTTTTTCAATTTATTATAGTCTCATTGCATTTGTTGAATTTTATTCAGGCAAGGGTCTCATTTTTATTTCTTTATGGTTTGGATCTGCTGTTATCGCACTGGCGCTATTAGCATTGGTATTTGATTGGCTTCCTCATAATCCTCATAAAAAAATAGGCCGATGGATAGATACAATAATTATTGATAAGAGCTGGTTAACTTATCCCCTTCTTTATCAAAATTATCACTTATGTCATCACCTCTACCCTAGAGTTCCATTTTATCAATACAAAAAACTTTTTATAGAATTAGAAAATGAGATGGTGACAAGAGGCTCTAAGGTTATTAGATGAAAAATACCTCCCTTCGTTTTAGACATCTGCAACGGCCTTAAAGTAACTTTTAAAGCTTATCCATTCCTAGGGACTTCTCATTACTTGTCTTCAAATTAAAACTTAAGACGTAGTGGAAATATTTCTAAAAAGACGAATCATGGGTGAGAATATTATATAACTCAATATCTACGCCAATAACTTTAGAGAATATATTGGCATCATATTGCCAGTTTACAGAAATATTCTCACCAAGTAATTCTAGCTTTGAGATAATCTCTATTTGTGCCTCTAAAGATTTTTTACCACAGTTAATTGAGATGAATTCTTATCATAATTTGTTTCGTATAAAAGGATTTGACGATTATCTCTATCGAATCATCCTCAATATCAAGAAACCCTATGGAGAAATCGATTTAAATAATTTCTTTTTTGCTTTTGAATATCAAAACAAAAATATTCCTCATGAGCGAAGTTATGGGAGTAAAATTTCAAACTTTTATTATAAGCTTTATCACTCAAAGAGCATGCCCTATACGGCAGTTGTTTTGGAAGATCCTTTAAATTCAGAAAATCTAGATATAACGATTGATTTTCAAGCGAAGTACTTTGATCATTTTCACACAGACAACAATCAGATGTGGTTTAAAGTCATGGCCATCTATTTTCAAACCTCCTCCTTCGAAGGTCGCCAAATTTATCTCAATGACTTCCCTAATTTTTATAACAAATTTCCTGATAATCCTCCCTGCAATTAAGTAAGAACTTATGCCAAAGGATCCCTCAGGAATTCACTGAAAAAGAAAAGCTTTATTTAATACGTCTTCAGCATCTTTAAAAAGACGTGATTCACAATTATAATTTGATTTATCATTAGGAACTTTATTATCAATGGCAAAGCTTAGTCTATTATCTCCACAATCAATCACTCTACCTAAAGTTGAAACTGATTTCCTTGAATCAGCACATTCCATTGTAACGAGATCCCCAGTATTTGTGACGACTGTAACGGTATGCTCATTAGAAAAACTACCTTGAACAAAATATTCATTAAATGTAAAATAATTATCAGCGGTTAGTCCCTCTTTTAGTGTACAGTGGGTTCCACCAGCAATTGCCGTGCTTCCCATTAAAAAAACACATATTGTGATTAAAGCTCTCATCATTTTCTTCCTTACTTTGATTTCTTATTTATATTTTTAATTTTAGTACACCCAAGAGTAGCAAAACCAAGGATTAGAACACTAACAAAACCTTAATAGAGTAATTAATATATGAATTTTATTTTGACAGTGAACTGTGTTTTCAATGCCTTATAGAAAAACCACAAGAATTAAATTAGTTACAAATTCCAAAAGTAAATTGATTCCATCTCTCGTTGTACAATCATTTGTCATAGCAGATGATGCAAAAATAACAAAACCAATAAGTGAGATTAAGTCTATATCCGAAATTAAAAAAATGGTAGGTATAAATCAAGCTTAAGGAAAGGGATGCCATGAAACTCTACAATACTCCAAGACACGATGTTTTTAATACTGCTCTATTGCTAATTTGAAAAGCCGAACAACTTCATCAACTTGTTTTTGATTTTTAAATCTTAACTCAATCCATTGACTGGCGGGACCTCGATGATGATGAAAATCAGAATCAGTTGGCTGAGCGAGTCCCTCTTTTTTAATGATTTGTTTTGTTAAACGAACATCAATCTCATTATTATTGTGAAAGTGCGCAACCTCTTTATCTTTAAAAAATATTGCAGAACCTCCAGCAACTTTGGATGGACGATCTTCAAGCCCTGGGATTCCTTCTAGTTTTTGCACTAAAGAAAGTTTTAACTTTGACATTTTATTTCCTCTATAAAGAAAAATTTCTCAAAAAAATCGTAAAAATGGCCATAAAGTAACGATTAATCTTTTTCCATATGCGATTCAAAAAGAGCAATTATTCTCTTGTCTTTACTTTTTTTTGCTAAATCAAAAGCAGTAACTCCCCCAGTACCTTTAATACTAAGATCTATTTTTGGGTGCTTTAAGAACACTTCTATCATAGCAATTTTTTTGAAAACAACTGATTTTATTAACGCAGTTTTTTCAATGGGATCAATATAATTAACATCAAATCCAGGATGAGAAATTGCCGTTTTTAATAATTTTATATCTCCAAAACTTACGATTTGGTGAATTACCTTTTTCTCAACTTTTAACTTTGGATGATTTAGTATCATTTTGAAAGTATCAATTTCTCCCTCTCTAACAGAATACTCCAGTGCAGACACCCCATATTGGTTTTTCAAATTCACATCTACATCTGTTTCTTCAAGTAAATACTCCAATAAGTTTTGAGCATTTTTTTTTATCTCTTCTTGTCTCTGACTATTATATCCAAGAGAATTTCTAATTGCATAAAATAACAATGGATCTTTCTGATTATCTAGCCTATTTAAAACTACGTTCTTATTTTTCATAAGGATTTTAAGATAATCTAAATCCATTTTTCTAACAAGTTCTTGAGCTAAATATTTGCCACTCTTAATATCAACTATATTCACATCAATATCTTTATGATTAATTAAACGTTTAAAAATATCTTTTTCTTTTTTAGAAAACGAGGTAATTAAAGCGGTATCACCCGCTGAATCGAGAGCATTTACATCAATTCTAGAGTCTAACATTAGCAATTTTGCTGCTTCTGAATTTCTAGCAGAAATTGCATAATTTAAATAACTACCAAAATATTCAAATGGGTAATTTAAGTTTAAATGATGATGAGATAAGAGAAACTTTAAAATATCATTCTTTTTATAAAGGATTGCTAATTGTAAAGGATTATTTTGTTCTTCAAGGACGATATTGATATCAACACTTAGCTCATTTATAATAAACTGAGTTAGTTCTAGATTTCCATTTTCAATCGATTTGTAAAGTAATGAATGAATAAATTCTTTCGAAAAAGTCTCACCTATTTTAATTACTTTAGCTAACGTTTTATCAAGATCCCCTTCACCTTTCATGACGAGTAATTCCAATGGATGAAGACCCTTTGGATTATTTTGAATTTTGTCTTTTTGTGATATTCGAATAGTTTCTAAAGTCTCTTCTTTTAATACATGCCCACATGAACTAGAGAGTCGATATTCATACTGAGCTCTTCTTTTACCTTGTCCTATAACATAACTATATGCATCCATTCTACGCTTATTATCATTTACAATATTTATTATTTCATTTTTGAGTAAAATGGCGTCCACATACTTTTCATTATAAAGATAGCTCATAGATGTAAAACATTTTTTTGCCAAATGATAATTATCTGAAATTTCTTTAGCCTCTCTCGTTCCTACTTCATCATTTTGAGTAAGACTTATCTTTTGTAAGTAAATAGTGACTATTTCTTCAAAAGGCTTATCAAACTTCTTATCCTTAATCCACGTATCGACATCATCTCTAATACCATTATTATTTATATCCACACCAAGGAGAATATCAGGATTAACCCATGTAACTTCGGCTTTTAAAGTAAAAGCAAAAAGCGTCAAAAAATTGAGGATGAAGACTACTTTTAACATCCTCTAGGCCCCCATTTAGGTTTAAACTCGTTCGGCACGATTTCAAGTCCTTTTGGTGTTACCCTATAGAGCTTAACTTCTTCCCCTGTATACATAACTGAGTATCCCATAATTAAGTACTCTTCTCCATTAAACATGAATGTCCCCTGAAAATTATAATTTTCATAAGAGTCACCACTTGTAAGTATTTCAATTTTCTTATCATTTTTTAATAAATACGTACCACGCTGAATCGATATATTTATCATCTTCCATAAATTATCACGGGAAACATAACCTCCACTTGGTACATTATCGAATTTTTCTTCCTCTGGAACTTTATAATTTTCATCTACTCCGAGTAGTATTTTATACAACTCTTCTCTTTCTATCTCTCGTTTGCGTGGATAGTTTATCCCATTAATTTTTTTCATTGAGTCGAAGGCTATATAAGGGATCGTTATAAGAGAAGAAAATTCGAGTGTATATTCAGTCTCTCCTAAATCACTATCATCTTCCTCTATGCCTTTTAATAATTCTTTAGAATAGCTTTTTACTTCAGACTTAATCACTCCCGCTCTTGTTAAAAAATAAAATGACTGCCCAATATATGCCTGTGCCTCTAGCTCTGTGATGACTCCCACCGGAACCCTAACCATTTCTTTCGTATTAAGAACTTGATAATATTTTGTAATTTTTGACTCTTGAGAGAAGGAGGAATTTACAAGAACAAACACATTGAGTATCATGAGAATTTTAAACATTTAAGATTACCCTCTAGATCAAAGCCTGCTTGCTTTGATCTTATAACTGCCGTACAATCATTCTAAATAGAATATCGAAGAATTCAAAGATAATTTTTAATGTTTTTGGAGAATTCGATCTTGAGCTTTATAAGCAGCAAATACAAGAGTAATTTGTTTTTAAACTATGTTATTTTATGGCTAAGAATGGGTGGAATTGTTCAAAATTTCAATAAATAAAAGGCATAATTAATATTCTAAAAAAAGAAACGAATAAGTAAGGACACAACTCTACTAGCGTATATTGCCAAAAAAGAGAAACAATAACCCGTTAGCAGACCTTCTCTATATCAAGTACCCACCAGTGAAGTTTAACAAAGTTATTTATAGTGACGATC
>Ga0209712_10001615_pt1 | contig 19107 bp, 11 predicted proteins | sample ArcOceMetagenome_FD_187443 | JGI IMG/M metagenome (GOLD analysis project Ga0209712, IMG submission 187443) | Marine eukaryotic phytoplankton communities from Arctic Ocean - Arctic Ocean - Greenland ARC118M Metagenome (SPAdes) (version 2) | ecosystem: Environmental > Aquatic > Marine > Oceanic...
CAAAAAACGTGATGATATCGCTTTGTGCCGTTAGAGCGTTCTCAATTAAAACAGAACAGTTAAAGGATTCACGCATGGAGATATTAAATTTTGCACTATTGGTTACGGTATATCTGATCATTAGCTAGCTAGTTTAGTTAAGTCGGTATGGACGTAGTCTTTAGTCACTAGCGCTTATATAAAAAAAGGGTCACAGAGCTCTCTGCCCATCCATAGCGAACCGACTTGGCCTCTACAGTAGCGCTGTTGGGCAGCAATAGAGGTTTGCTGTAAAGCTTCCAAGCGCCGCCATTAATTCGATATCCAACCGAATCATTGGCTGCCGCAGGCACTATGCTCGCCTTGCCCGCTTTATTAATGGAAATCTGAGGGGCTTGAGTGACCGGTTGCTCTCCATCGGGCCAAAACTCCTTTGCCATCTGTAATTCCGCTGTCTCGCTGTAGTCGGCAATCGCGCTCCGCCAGTCTGTTAATGCATCCCTCATGCGCGCCAGAGTAGCGGCATAGTCGGCAGAATCGATTAGGTTGTTGATTTCATAGGGGTCGGCGACTATATCGTATAACTCATCTGCTGGCCGTGGCTCGAACCAAAAGCGTTGCGCTGCATTGAGCTTGCCTGCAGTGAACTGTTGCCAGAGAGTCTGCATGCTGAGCAGTTGATCGCGGTAGGCAATATGCGTGGCACCTGGCATGCCCGGGAGCAGGTTCACAATGTATTTAAACTGACCATCGCGCACTGCGCGCTCGCGAAAGTTAAAGCCATCGAGACGGTCTTTGGCCGCATAAATATAGTCTCTTTTTGGGCTGGCACCCGGAACTAGCTGGCCACTGCCATGCATGTAGTCTGGTACCGGAAGCCCCGCCAGGGTCAAAACACTTGGCCCTATATCGACAAAGCTTATTAGTTTTTTATCTGTACTGCCGGAATTCACGCCTGCAGGTTTGAGGCTTGTGGGCCAGTGCACCATCAAAGGCACCTTGATGCCACTGTCATAAATTTCACGCTTGCCCCGGGGCAGGCCATCGCCGTGGTCGGTGGTCCAGATAACAATGGTATTGTCGGCCAAGCCGTCTTCCTCAAGCTGGCGGAGCAATTTGCCAACCATCTGATCCATGGTAAAAATATTGTTGTAGTGCTGCGCAATATCAGCACGGATAGCCGCATGGTCGGGGTAGTAGGGGGGTAGCAGAACCTGATCGGGATTGATTACCTGGGATCGAGTTCCTGTGGCATTGTTGGTCGCCACCGTATCCGGGAATAATTGCCCCTCATGGCTTTGTTTAAGGGTTATAAAACCATAAAACGGCTGACCCTCTGCACGACCCTGCCAGGTAGGCTGTCGACCCTCATAGTCCCAAATGCTAAAAGGTCCTGAACCGGCAGATGCATTACTGAACTGATAGTCGAGCTTGGAACTTGTGAAGGTGTAATAGCCCTGGCGTCGCAACAGTTCTGGATAGGCTTTGATATGTGCTGGCGGCACTGACCTATAGGGAGACTCCTTAAATGAGCGAGTGCGCATATGCTGTGCGCCCACTGACATCTGGTGAACCGCGAGAATATGTGCCGCTCGACTCGGTGCGCAGACGCCAGCAGTGGTAAACGTATTAGGATAGCGAATACTGGTACTGGCGAGACGATCGAGATTAGGTGTGACAGCGACGCTATCGCCGAATGCACCCACTCTAGCGCTCATATCCTCGGCCATAATTAATAGAATATTCGGTCGCTGCTGAGCAATTGCGCTGGTCGTTAGTAGAGCAAGTACTAGCATGGACAGGAGACAATGAATCGCCATTGTTAATTTTATACGCATCTAGAAATCCCTTGGATACTGATTTATGTCCCCTTTAAATGGTCTGGCTAAGGGGTTTTTGACTGCATTAATTTACGGTTTAGAGTCGATGTCTAATTTTTGATAGGGGATTTGGAGCCGTAAAACCACTCCGGACTTTTTGCCATTGGCGACACTGATTTCACCATTGAAACTCATAGCTCTCTCGCGCATACCCTGAAAGCCGAATGAGCCTTCTTTATTGTCCCAGCCAGACTGGAAGCCAACGCCGTCGTCAATAATCTCTACTTTAAGCAGACCATTGTTGCTGCTGAGCTTAATCTGAACCTTCTTGGCCTTGGCATGTTTGGCGATATTGGTCAGAGACTCTTGAACGATACGAAACACGGCTATAGCGATGGCTGCTGAAATCGTATCGGGGGGCTGAGTGCCGCGAACAATACACAGAGTTTGATGGTGAACCTCAAACTCATGGGCCAGCCACTCTATGGCTGCAGCCAGCCCAAAATCCTCTAAAACACTGGGTCGCAGGTCAGACATGATCGATCTGGAGGTACTTGAGGCCTGCACCAGTAAGGCCCTAATTTCATCAAATTGCTTGTTTAGCTCAAAGCTTTTGATTGGAGAGCCTTTGTTTGCAAGGTCTTTGTTTGGAGAGCTTTTGATCAGCGAGCTGTTTACCTCCGGCTGGTTAAAGTTTTTCGAGGCTGTGCTCTTGAGTCGCCTCACAGCCATGGTCAGAGCAATAAGCGTGTGGCCGAGCTCATCGTGTATCTCACGGGCCAACTTGGCCTTTTCTTCCTCTCGCACCTCATCCATATGGCGGGCGAGACTGCGTAAGTTTTTACTTGATAGCTCAAGCTCTTGGGTTCTGTAGGCAACTCTCTCTTGAAGTATTTTGTTCCAGCGCAGAATGGCCAAAAATACCAGTAGAACAAGCACTAGCAAACCACCGGCCCAGAGTCCTATCCGTTTTAGGTCGAGTTTCCGAGTTATCTCAATATTGACCCACTTATCGAAAATCAGCTGTCTTTCTCGCTTACTTAGACCTGAGATGACTTTTTGGAAAATCGGGATAAAAGGCCTGAACTCGTCGGTTACCGCAAATGCAATCTCAAAGGTGTAAGGGGTGTTAGACACAGTTTTTAATGGCGGCAAACCCAGTTTTCGAGTGTAATATTCCACGGAAAAAACATTGTGAATAAATATATCGGCACTGCCAGCAAGCACCGCTTGAATACCCTCTGCGGGGGTATCCACATAGCTAACCGCAATCTGTGGGTAAAATTTAGACAGTATTTGCTGTGCTTTGGAGGGTTTTTCAATGACCACCCGCTCATCGCGAATCGACTCAATCCCAACAATTAGCGCAGAGTCTTGTCGGCCAAAGAGGGCGATTGGCATTTCTATAACCGATTCGCTGTAGCTTAGCTTTCCCCGTGGCGGTGGCAGATAGCTGGCTAGGTCTACCTGATTTTCTTGAATTGCCTCTGACAGCGCGGTCAAATCGGAGAAGAGAGATGGCTCAAAATCAATATCTAGCTGTTCACTAATAATGGCGATATAGTCTGAGGTCAACCCGCGGTACTGGCCGCTGCTGTCGACATACTCAAAGGGCATTTGGTTACTGATAATGCCGTGCCTAATGGTTCGGTGTTGGTGCAGCCAGTGACGCTCTGACTCTGTGAGTGATGATTGCAGTGCTAGTTTGTCGGTATTCGCAGCCTGCTCCACCTCAATGTCTGCGCTGGCCTTAGTTATGGGCATAGTCAGCAAGAGGGCAGCGCAGGCAGTCACACATACAAGAATAAAATGGCGCGGTGCTGGCATTTGAGACCTATTGGGTTTGTAGGTTGGTGTACTTTATTAAACTTGTATGTCGAGTCTGTCAATTGGGGCTATTAGCCTAGCTCATTAGCCAAGATTCGAATTCGGGTGTGCAGCTCGAACTTACAATTTCATGTAAAGAAATATTAGTTAAAGAAATATTAGTTAAAGAAACAAAAAGCTTCGTTATATGTTTAAAAAACGAACTATTTATGGTTCCTGATTTGGCAAGTATCTGTTACTTTGCTACAAAATAAAATCATTATCATCTTCCCATAGGATAAATCATGTCATCCATTCTTCTTGTTGACGATCATGCTGTAGTTAGAAATGGTTTAAAACAGATGCTTATTGAACATCTTGGTTTAGTGGTATTCGGTGAGGCCAATGATGCAATTGAAGCGATACGGCAGGTTAGGAGCGAAGACTGGAGCCTTGTCATACTGGATATCCGCCTGCCCAGTCGTAGCGGTGTCGATGTGTTAAAACAAATTAAGTCAGAAAAGCCGCTTCTTCCGGTACTGATTCTGAGTAGTTATCCTGAATCTCAATATGCTGTTAGATTGATTCAGGCTGGCGCCGCAGGCTATATATCAAAAGATGCCGAAGAATCAGAAGTTGTAAAGGCAGTGAAAACTGCTGCTGCAGGTGGGCGCTATATCAATGAAATTGTCGGTGGGCTTTTAGCTAGTAGCATGAGTCGTAGTTTTTCTAGTGAAGATGATTTTTCGCTCTATGAGTCACTATCAGACCGGGAATATCAAATTTTTCTCGAATTGGCTTCAGGTAAAAGGGCAAAAGATATTGCCGAGAAATTACAGGTAAGTGCCAAGACCATCGCCACTCACAGATCAAGATTAATGCTTAAAATGGGTTTTTCAAACAATGCAGAGTTGACCCTCTATGCCAATAAATCGGGTTTACTTTTGTAACAATGTCGATTATTTTCTATTCTCTGTAGGGAAACCCCTACATCAAAAAGCGCCGTTGCCTGACGCTACATTTCAGCAATTCCTGATTATTCAAGATAGTTCAAAGTGTAATTATGTTTAGCAGAAATATTAGTATTAATAAAAAAACATAATTAAACTAATCACGGGGATTTTGCAATGTCGAAGTTAACCAATGGGTCTTTTAAGCTAAGGCTCCTATGTGTAGTGATAGCCACGTCTGGATTTTCACACCAGTCTATCGCTCAGGACGCTGGGATAGAAGAAGTTGTTGTGACAGGTGTTCGCGCCAGTCTTGAGAAATCAATTGACCGCAAGCGCAACTCAAATGAGTTTGTTGAGGTTGTAACATCAGAAGATCTGGGAAAATTCCCCGATCACAATGTAGCCGAGTCACTACAGCGTGTTACCGGTGTGCAAATTAGCCGCGGTACAAACGTCAGTGCAGGCGACAATGACGGTGTCGGCGAGGGCAGCGAAGTCAGTGTTCGCGGTACGCCACCGGCATTGAATCGCGCCACGGTAAACGGCCAAACTATTTCAACTACCTCCGTATCCGGTGGTTCACGAAGCTTTAACTACAACACTATCTCGCCAGAGCTAGTGGAAAGCCTTGAAGTGTTTAAGACACCCTCAGCCAGTCAAGATGAAGGGTCTCTGGGCGGAACGGTTAATCTCAAGACGCGCTCACCACTGGACTTTAAAAACCGCACCTCGGTAGTCAACCTCAAGCAGTCTTTTAACAAGTTACGCGACGATGAGGGTGAAAACTATTCCTTGCTATTCACCGATTCTAGTGTCGACTCTCAGGGGCGCGAGTTAGGCTTCCTAGTCAGTTACAACAATTCCGAAGAGCCTTTTCGCCGTGACAGTGTTGAATCTTTTGGCTATCGCTATGTGGGTTTTAACGCCGCTACAGGTACGATAAGCGATGCCGGTTCTCCCGCGCAGTTGACGGCACCAGTCGATGGTATTGCCTACGGTTATATGCCCAAGGACATACGTCAAAATATTCGCCTTGAAGAGCGTGAACGCTCGGGTCTCAACGTTGTTTTTCAGTACAGGCCCAATGACAACGTTGACGTTAAGTTGGATTATTTGACCACTGATTTAACCCGTTTTGAGCACGCCAGCAACAGTGCTTATCGATTTACTGATGCCCCAGGTGGTGTCGGCAATACCCTTATTGAGAGTGCTGTTCTTGACGGCGACAATTTTGTCGCGGTGACCAACAGTACCAGTAACAAATCCTTTCATCAGCGCTACTTTGTCGCTGCCTTTGATCGCGAATATAACTACTCTACTGACGCCGTTAATCTGTCGGTAGATTGGACCTCTGCAGATTGGTTGGTGTCGGCACGTGTCGGCGCTTCCGACGGTGAGGGCATGCAGGATCCAGCCCTATTTGCCACCTTCGGGCCAAAGGGAAGCAGTGTTTCCTATGATACTCGCGGTGTTCAATTCTCCACTCTGGCTGCGACCTTGGCCGGCGGTGACGCGGTGTCTGCGCCCTCCGACCTGGTGTGGCAGAATCTGTCTCGCGCAGTGCTGCAAAACACTGACGAAGAAGAGTACGCCCAGTTGGATTTCAAACGCAGTATTAATGATAGCTGGATCACCAGTGTAAAGTTTGGCGCTAAATACCGTGATCGCACCAAGCAGCAATACAAGGCTGTAGATTCGGTTAACTCTAGAGGCGGGTCGAGCTGTGGCGATGATGCCCACAGCTGTACTCTGGCAGATTATATTGGCGACAGTACCTTTCCGGTAGATGACTTTTCCGTTACTGGCGGCATGCCTTCATCTTGGTTTCTGCCATCCGCAAGCATGATTCTGGAAGATTATTCCTATGATGCCGACGGTGAGCTGGGTACCCCAGTGATTCGAGCCAAGCAGGACGGTATTAGCAACTGGGATGTTAGCGAAGAAATCACTGCAGCCTATGCTATGGCAACCTTCGAGACTGAAAAACTGCGCGGTAATTTTGGTCTGCGCTATGTCAGCACCGATCAGGACGGTAACAGTAATACCTACGATGGTGCTGCCTTGGTTCCACTGAATGACAAGCGCAGCTATTCTGAAGTCTTGCCGAGTCTGAATGTTGTCTATGTACTTCAGGATGATCTCTTGCTGCGTGGTGGTTACGCCAAAGTAATGTCTCGTCCTAGCTTTCAGCAATTGACCTTAGGCTACAACGTCAATCAGGGCGCACAGACAGCTACTCGTGGTAATCCCGATCTTGATCCGTTCCTTGCAGATCAGTTCGATCTGTCTCTGGAATGGTACTTTAACAAAGGTGGGCTGCTCTCGACCGCTGCGTTTTATAAAGACGTTAGCTCTTATGTTTCATCAACTCAGTTCAGCGAAGTTGTTCCTGGCTTTGAGACCGACGATAACGGTGATGCGGTAGAGTACTTGGTCACGGCACCCTCGAACGGTGAAGGCGCGACTATTCAGGGTCTTGAGTTCTCTTATCAGCAGAATTTCACTGAGCTGCCGGCTCCCTTTAATGGTTTAGGCACAATTTTCAACTACACCATGATTGATAGCTCTACCGGTAGAGATGATCCATTTGGCAACGAACTACCATTGGAAGGACTCTCGGAATCAAGCATGAACCTAGTGCTGTTCTATGAGAAAGAAGACTTTTCAGGTCGTATCTCCTACACCGAGCGAGATGACTTCTTACTCTTCACCTCAAGCCTGGGTAATCTGCCGATCTATCACAAAGCCTACTCTCAGGTTGATGCCAGCATGAGTTATCAGGTGGGTGATACAGGCCTTACGTTGACCGCAGAGGCGATTAACCTGACCAATGAAAAGCCAGTTACTTTTGCTGGAGACGAATCACGGATTATTTCCTATCGTGAATTTGGTCGTCGCTATGCGTTAGGTCTGCGTTACAAGTTCTAAAGCTCCGACTATAGCCCTTCTAGCGGTCCTCGCTGGGAGGGTAATAGTTTTCAAACATGCAACTATGGTCAGTTTATAACTGCTTTTACTTTAACTGAATACGGGTGGTCATTGGATTGTGAACAGGCGACGTTTTATATCAGCTTTGGCAGCTGTAGCTCCGTCTTTCGGGTTCGCCAAGCAGGCTAAAGATCACTCTACTGCAGCCACGGCTTACGCGGGTATGGAAGACAGTGCCAGCTGGCGAAAAGAGGCTAAGCAGCGCATCGAAGTGCTTCGCAAAGGCCGCTTCAATGTCAAGGTAACAGACGCCGCAGGTATGCCTTTAACTAACCTGCCGGTTACAGCAAAACTCTATCGCCATGATTTTGGTTTCGGTGCTGCACCGCGCTTAAGGCGCCTTTATGGCAGCCCCTATCCCCAGGAAATAAGGCAGCGTCATTTAGAATACTGCGATTTACTGTTCCACAAACTGACACCAGAGAATGCTTTCAAGTGGAAGCATCATGAGAACAATAGTCAATACATCGAACCTTTTATGGAATGGTGTGCCGAGCGCAGCATTCCCGTTCGTGGCCACTGCTTAATCTGGCCCGGTTTCAGGCGAGCTGCTGTAGAACATGCCAGATACTCTGGCAATAAAGTGCAGTTACGCAAGGTACTCAATGACCATATCCACAAAATGGTCAGCCAATATGGCGATCCGCTGACTGAATGGGATGTGCTCAACGAGCCTTTTAGCAGTCACGAGTTTATGGATATTCTCGGCCCCGAGGTCGCGGTTGATTGGTTCCAGCAGGTGCAGCAGATTCGGCCCGAGGTGAAACGCTACATCAACGATTATGGAGTACTGACCAAAAATTCAGTGCGCCACAGAACGTTTTATTTTAATTATATAAAGGGCCTTTTAAAGCAGGGTGCGGCTATTCAAGGTATTGGATTCCAGGCGCATATTCCCAAGGGGTTTGCGCCTACACCGCCGCAAGAATTGCTCTCTATTATGAATGATTTTGCTGCGCTAAATACCGAGTTGCAGGTTACCGAGTTCGATTTTGAAACGCCAGATTTAGAGTTTCAGGCACGTTACACCGAAGACTTTATGACGGCTGTCTTCAGTCATCCGCAGATGACCGGACTGCTTACTTGGACGCCATTTGAATATGCTAAAAACAGCGTGCCAAAGCCCGATGCGGCACTGGTTGATCGCAACCTGCGATTAAAACCCAATGGCCAGGTATGGCATGACCTAGTCAACCGACACTGGTCAACCGACGTTGAGCTGCTCACGGACAGTCGAGGAGAGATTAATTTTACCGGCTATAAGGGTCTCTACCATTTGAAAGTGAGCGCAGGCAACGGCGGTGTTTTTGCAGTGCCATTGAAATCAGACACCGTGAATGCGCAGATTAATCTGGCATGAAAATATACTCGAACAAGAAACGATCCAATAACAACCATCAAACAATAAGGCCTTTTACACCGATCATGAAAAAAATATTCCTTAGCTTAACCGGTTTTCTGCTTTCTACTGCGTCCTTAAACTCGATCAGCAGTGAGCTCTTGCCCGCCTACCTAGACGCCAGTTTAACCCCTGAGCAGCGGGTCGCCGATCTATTGCCGCGGATGACCCTGGAGGAGAAGATAGGGCAGATGTGTCAGTACGTAGGCATTGATCACACCGCTGAATCAGAGCAGCACATGTCCATCGATGATCTCGCCAAGAGTGACGCCCATGGCTTCTATCCCGATCTTCATTCGTCGCAGATTCCAGCGTTTATTGAGACCGGCAAAGTGGGTTCATTTCTGCATGTATTGACTGCTACTGAGGCTAACTTATTACAGCGTCACGCTGCACAAAGCCGTCTTGGTATCCCGTTGCTGATTGGCATAGATGCGATACACGGCAACGCCATGGTCAGTGGTTCCACGGTCTACCCTGCGCCCCTGAGCATGGCTAGTTCGTGGAACCTTGGCTTAGTTAAGCAGGCAAGTATCGAAACCGCCCGAGAGATGCGCGCCACCGGTTCTCACTGGAGCTTTACACCAAATGTTGATATAGCACGTGATCCGCGCTGGGGGCGAGTGGGTGAAACCTTTGGCGAAGATCCTTTCCTCGTTGCTGAAATGGGTGTGGCGACAATTGAGGGCCTCCAGCAGGGGGACTTCGATGGACCCCAGAAGGTCATTGCCAACGCCAAACACTGGGTTGCTGGTGGTGATCCGATCAATGGTATTAACCTGTCTCCTATGGATGCCTCTGAACGCAGTCTGCGCCAGGATTTCTTTCCACCTTTTAAGCGTGCTGTGGATGCCGGTGTCTTTACCTTTATGGCTGCCCACAATGAAATCAATGGCGAACCTGCCCACGGCAGTCGTTATCTGTTAAACGATGTGTTGCGTGAAGAGTGGGGCTTTAAAGGCTTTGTGGTCAGCGACTGGATGGACATTGAACGCTTGCATACCTTTCATCGAGTTGCCACCAGTCAAAAGGAGGCGGTGTACCAAACCGTACATGCGGGGATGGATATGCATATGCACGGGCCAGATTTTCTTGAACCGCTGGTGGAGCTGGTCAATGAAGGCCGACTCTCCGAGGCGCGCATAGATGAATCAGTAGGCCCAATGTTGCTGGCCAAATTCCGTCTCGGATTATTTGAAAATCCCTACGTCGATGAGAGCCAGATTGAGCAGTCGGTGTTTACCGCAGCCCACCAGCAAACTGCACTAGATATGGCGCGCCAGGCGATCGTTTTGTTAACCAACAATGACAGTATTCTACCGTTGCAAAAAAATACTAAAGTCTTTGTTACCGGTCCCAATGCCGACAATCATACGATTCTTGGTGACTGGGTGCTGCAACAGCCAGAGGACAATGTCACAACTGTACTCGAAGGACTTAGAGCGGTTGCCGCCAACCCTGAAAATATTGACTTTTACGACGTCGGAAAACAGGTCAAAAACCTCTCTACAAAGGATATTCACGGCGCAGCTAAGCGCGCCAGTCAGTCTCAGGTCGCGGTTGTGGTAGTGGGTGAAAATCCCCTTCGCTATGACAGTAAAGGCAAAACCTCCGGTGAAAATGTTGCCCGCTCGTCGATCAATCTTATTGGCCGACAGCTGGTGTTAGTCCAGGCTATTCATGCAACCGGAACGCCAGTGATTGTAGTCTTGGTTAATGGCCGACCGATCGCTGAACCCTGGGTCGTGGATAACAGTGCTGCTGTTATTGAAGCTTGGGAGCCCGGTGCAATGGGTGGACAGGCGCTGGCAGAAATTATCTATGGGGTGACTAACCCCAGCGGCAAATTGCCAATTACTGTGCCATACAGCATCGGTCACACTCAGGCGATCTATAACCACAAACCCTCGGCGTACAAGCACAGGTACGCCGATGCGCCGACCCGCAATCTGTTTGAGTTTGGTTATGGTCTCAGCTATACGGAATTTGCTTTCTCTCAGCCAGTTTTGGATAACAAAAGTATTCAAAAAACTGAGAGCACTAACCTCTCTGTGATCGTGACCAATAGCGGCGATCGCGCTGGTTATGAAACGGTGCAGCTCTATGTGCGTGACAATTACAGTGAAATAACCCGCCCAGTAAAAGAGCTAAAGGGGTTTAAAAAGATCTATCTGCAAGCCGGCGAGTCAAAGCGCGTTAGCTTTACCCTGGAGCCTGAGATGTTGGCCTATTACAACCGTGCTATGGAGTGGGTAGTCGAGCCCGGAGCCTTCACTTTGATGGTGGGTTCCTCCTCTCGCGGAGCTGATCTAAAAAGCATTCAGCTGCGCGTTGAAGACTAAAGCTAAGAATAAAAAAACAAAATTGAATGCGAGTATTTAAGGATTTATACATGAAAGGTTTTAAAGGTAATTGGTCAAATGGCTTCATAGGCAAGGCTGCTGTAACAATATTGATTTCGGTACTGGTTGGGTGTAGCGACAGAGAGGAGGGCGGCCAAATTTCAGGCTTAGAAAGCGCAGCCCCAAAAAACGCTCAACCGGTCAGCAAACCGAAGAACGTGATCTATGTTCTCACCGATGATCAGCGCTACGATGAACTGGGTTTTATGAATCCAGTTATAGATACGCCGAACATGGACCGTATGGCTGCCGAGGGTGTCCATTTCGAGAATGCCTTTGTCACCACCGCACTCTGTTCCCCGAGTCGGGCTTCGATCCTCACCGGCCAGTATATGCACAACCACGGCGTGGTCGATAACAATAAGCCACCTCGCGATGGCACGATTTTCTTCCCTGAGTACTTGCAAAAGGCCGGCTACAACACCGCCTTTGTCGGCAAATGGCACATGGGTGAATTGGCGCCAGTCGGACGCAGGCTCGATGATCCACAGCCAGGCTTTGATCACTGGGTGAGCTTCGCCGGTCAGGGCCATTACTATCCAATCAAACCCAATGGTGAGCAGAGCATGCTCAATATCAATGGTGATGTGGTTAAACAAAAAGGTTATATCACTGATGAGTTAACGGACTATGCAGTCGATTGGCTCGACAGTCGCGACAGCGAAGAACCGTTCTTTATGTACCTTTCTCACAAGGCGGTACATGCCAATTTTGCCCCGGCGCAACGTCACAGCGATCAGTATGCAGACAGAACTATTCCGGTGCCTGCGAGCCAGGCTGATACCCCTGAGAATTATGAGGGTAAGCCGATGTGGGTAAAGAATCAACGCAATAGCTGGCACGGGGTTGATTTTCCCTATCACAGTTCGCTGGATGTTCAGGCCTACAAGATGCGCTATCACCGAGCGCTCTCCGCTGTTGATGAGAGTCTCGGCCGTCTGTTTCAGTGGCTCGAAGACAATGGCCATGCTGACGACACTATCGTTATGCTGATGGGTGACAATGGCTTTATGTTTGGTGAGCACGGTCTGATTGATAAGCGCAATGCCTATGAGGAGTCCATGCGGGTGCCACTTTTAGCCTGGGGTAATGGCTTGAAGAGCAATCACGTGGTCAAAGAGATTGCCGCCAATATCGATATTGCGCCGACCATACTGGATATTGCAGGGGTTGAATCTCCCGAGCAATTTGAAGGAGAGAGCCTCTATTCTCTGGCGCAGGGTGAATCCGATAGCCAATGGCGCGATGATCTGCTCTATGAATACTACTGGGAATTTAATTATCCGAGCACGCCAACCACCTTTGCACTGCGCACAGACGATTATAAATTCATTACCTATCACGGCCTTTGGGATACCGAAGAGCTCTATGATATGCGCACTGATCCTAAAGAGATGCACAACCTGATTCACGATCCAGAATCCTTAGCTGTGGTCGCCGATCTGCGCAGCAAGTTATTTGCTCGCCTAGGGGATTCTCGCGATGGCTTGAGTGTTCCCTACACTGAGAAATTTAGTCATGGTGCAGTGTTTCGTGAAGGTGAGCGATCAAAAGCGGCTGAGTTCCCAGAGCAATGGTTACGGGATGGTAGTGAACAAGATCTACGTAACTTTATGAAGCCGGATAAGGTTAGGGCAGGGCTATCTAAGGGCAAACCTGCAGCACACTAACAAACCATTAAAATAGAAAGGAAAAGGCCGCTCTATGAAAAATATTTTGCCAATCTTTATGTGTGGCATGTCACTGACATTTAATGCTGTCGCCAGTGACGTCAAGCCGGCCAATGTGCTGTTTATTATGATTGATGATCTGCGCCCAGAACTGGGCGCTTACGGCAGCACGGCGGTTAAATCGCCTAATATAGATAGCCTGGCCAGTGAGGCGGTGGTGTTTGCCAATGCCTATGTCAATGTGCCGGTCTGCGGTGCGTCTAGAGCCAGCATGATGTCGGGTATCAGACCGACGGAAAAACGCTTTGTCGGTTATCAAGCACGTATTGATGAGGATGCCAAAGGGGCTGAAACGCTATTTGGTTATCTCAAAAAACAGGGCTACTACAGCGAAAGCATCGGTAAGATATTGCACTTTTCTGAGGATTCTAAAGCAGGTTGGAGTACGCCACCCTGGAATCCGAAGCCCAAGATTAAGCGGATAGGACACCGTAATTATCAGCGCGCGGAAAACATTGCCAGCTTTTTGAAGGATCGGGTGGGTCCCGCCTATGAAGCCGCGGATGTGCCGGATAATCATTATTTTGATGGCATGATTGCTGATCAGGCTATGGCATCTCTTGAATCCGTCAGCCAGCGCGATCAGCCTTTCTTTATGGCGGTGGGTTTTTTAAAGCCTCACCTGCCGTTTAACGCACCTTTACGCTACTGGGATCTCTATCGGGAAGACGATATCGATCTTGCGAGTAATCCACTTATGCCTGTAGCGGCACCTCGCGAGGCGATGCACAGTTGGGGGGAGCTACGCAAATTTGAAGGTATCCCCAAAGCACCGCACCCGGTTCCCGACGCTATGGCAAAGAAACTGGTTCATGGATATCTTGCCAGCGTCAGTTACTCGGATGCTCAGGTGGGGAAATTAGTGACCAAATTAAAACAGCTTAACCTCGACGATAACACCATTGTTATCGTCGCTGGAGACCATGGCTTTAGCCTCGGCGAACATGGTTTATGGGTTAAACACTCGCCCTTTGATGTTGCGACGAGAACACCGCTAATCGTTAAGTTGCCGACAACACTGACTGAGACATCTACTATGGGGCTTCTGGGAAGTACTCTATCCACACGCAGTGAACCGACCCCAAACTTGAAACCGGGAGTCGGTATTGCCGAGGGTTTAGTCGAGTTTGTCGATATATTTCCCACCGTACTCGAGTTATTGGGTAAGCCCAAACTTCCGCAGTTGCAGGGCGATAGCTTCGTAAGCCAGCTGATAGATGTCAGTGCACCGGGCAAAGTAGCAGTGTTTCCGCGCTGGCATGCAGCAGACGTGATTAAGACCGATCGCTATGCCATGACAGAGTGGTTTGATCAACAGGGACAAGTAACAGCGCGGATGCTCTTTGATCACTTAAATGATCCTAAAGAGACGATTAATCTGGCTGAACATAAAGACTATAAATCGCTTGTTGCCGATCTTCATGAGCAACTGATTTCTTTGAGAGAAAATCGATAGTCTCTTTCTGAATCAGCTTGCTCCGTACTGCGAGTAATCTTGGTGGATACCGGACGTTAAAGTTGACAAAGAATAGCGTAGATGCAACCGAAGCTTTAGATATTGGTCAATAGAAAAGTTCTTCAGTGGATGGTGATGCCCCAGTCAATCGTGCAGTAGACGGATGGAATCTGATTGTTAAGAATATAGATATTAATGAGCCGGAATGGAATTAGTTTGATTTTCTCCAAACAACAGCGGAGCCGAGTTCTAAATATTCAATAAAAATAGTCAACACTTATCGATGCTGGCTTTAGGGCAATCTGTGATACCTTGACTGACTTGCCGATACCTAAAAAAGGGGGGGTTGATGCCTTCATTTAATAATATTTCTCTGGTCCTGTTGCTTACAGTGTCTCTGGTTGCTTGTGGCGAAAGGAGTGGCCCTCTGTTCTGTTTAACTGAAGCCGATATGGGCGCTACCAAGGACATTATAGGCGGACAATTTATGTTGGGTGATAATCGCTTTTATGTCGAAGAAGGTCCCGCTGGAATCGCATCTGTCGTAGACTTTAATATTGATCGTACTGAAGTGACTAACTGGCAATTTAGGGCTTTTATAGAGGCCACGGGATATGTTACTGCCGCAGAGCTTGGGCTGTCTCAAAAAGACTTCCCTAATGTGCCGCCAGAGCTCCGGGTTCCCGGGTCCATGGTCTTTGTCTCTCCAGATCCAGATAATGTGAGTGTCCCTGCCAGCTGGTGGCAGTTTGTGCCCGGTGCCAACTGGCAGCATCCTTTAGGGCCCGAGAGCTCTATTGAAGGAAAAGATGCTTTCCCTGTAGTGCATCTTATACATGCGGATGCCAAGGCCTATGCTGAATGGATGGGTCGGCGCCTACCCACAGAAGCGGAGTGGGAATATGCATCCAGGGGAGGTTTAGATGGCGCCACCTACTCCTGGGGTCAGGAGTCTCCTCACCAAGGTGAGTCCAAGGCAAACACTTGGCAGGGACATTTCCCTTACACCAATTTTAAGGATGATGGCTTTGTAGGTAGCTCGCCAGTTGGATGTTTCCCTAAAAATGGCTATGGGCTGTACGATATGACCGGCAATGTATGGGAATGGACTGACACAGCATACGGCCCAGATCATAAGAGAAATTACGGGGATGGGGGGTATGACCCCCAGCAGCCTGGCATTAAGGTTAAAACTCTTAAAGGAGGTTCATTTTTGTGTTCAGATAACTACTGTCAACGCTTTCGTCCTGCCGCTCGACAGGCTCAAGATGTTACGCTCGGCTCGTCTCATATTGGTTTTCGAACGGCTAAGTGACAGGCAAGTACCAGTTATTTAACAGTCAAGCAGCAGCCAAGTAATAGCAAGCAGTGGATTGACCAATAATAACAATCGCCACAACAATTAGTAGTGTAAGAAATTCAAAAAAAGAGAACGTAATAATAAAAAAACTTAGAAGGAATAATGACTATCGGCGCAAGCTTCAGCACTAATAAACTCAGTATTTTCCAAATCACCATTGTCGCTGCATTAGGTGGTTTATTGTTCGGATATGACACCGGTGTGATAGCGGGTAGTCAGCTTTATTTCACCAAATATTTTAATCTTTCAGCTGCCGAGCAGGGTTGGGCAGTCAGCAGTGCGCTGTACGGTTGTCTAGTGGGTGCGTTGGCGGGTGGTTATCTCACTAAGCGTATCAGCAGAAAGTATACGCTGGTCCTCGCGGCCGCTCTATTTGCTATCTCGGCCTGGGGTTCTGGTCTCGCAGCAACCCTCAATGAGCTGGCGATCTACCGTATTATTGGCGGTCTTGCCGTGGGCATGGCCTCATTGGCGGCGCCTATGTATATTGCTGAAATGGCGCCACCGAAATACCGTGGTCGCATGGTTTCTTACTATCAGTTGGCCGTGGTTATTGGTTTCTTTGTGGTATTTTTAGCGACCTATTTTATTGGCGGTGGCGACACGGAGAATATGACCCCAGAAGCGCTTGCGCAGCTTCATGAGCACAATGTTAATCGGGGCTGGCGCATTATGCTCTGGTCTGAGCTATTGCCGGCACTGGCTTTCTTGGCGCTGCTTTTTACTGTGCCTCACAGCCCCCGTTGGTTGATCTTACAGGGCCGCACTGAAGAGGCTAAAACGGTGCTGGCTCAGATAACCTCGAGCGAGCAGGAGGCGGCCTCTGAGTTTGCTGATATAGAGACATCACTGACCAATAGCCCAGCCCCCAATCTGGCTATGCTGTTTGGCAAAGGTATTGGCTTTGCTCTATTTCTTGGCGTTATGTTGTCGATATTCCAGCAGGTCACCGGCATTAACGCGATTCTTTATTACGGGGCAGAAATTTTTAGTAATGCTCTGGGCTATGGCCCAGAAGATGCCCTTAAGCAGCAGCTCTGGCTGGGTGCGGTCAACCTTATCTTTACCTTTGTCGCTATTTACAAAGTCGATAGCTGGGGCCGCAAACCGCTGTTTATTGGCGGTAGTATAGGTATGTGTGCCGGTTTAACGGTGCTGGGTCTGACTATTTATACCCAGCAGATGGGGGTTGTTTCCCTGATCGCTGTGTTGGTCTTTATCGCCTCATTCGCCATGTCCATGGGTCCCGTGGTGTGGGTGATATTGTCGGAGATGTTCCCAAATAATGTGCGCAGTGTCGCTATGTCGATCGCCGTTGCGGCACAGTGGCTATTTAATGCCTTGGTTGCCAATAGCTTCCCTCTAGTAAACCAAAGTACCTTTAATCAGGAGGGTTTTAACGGTGCGCTGCCATACTTTATCTTTGCCTCTTTCTGTGTGGTCGCGATGATTTTTGTCTGGAAGCTCGTCCCTGAGACCAAGGGTAAGACACTCGAAGAGATGGAAGCGCTCTGGGCGGCGAAGGATCAGGGCTAAAAAGACCTAGTAGCCTTGCCCTGGTAAAACATGTCATTAATATAAGTCGTTGATGAGAGTTGTGATGGAAGCTGGGGTGGGAATCGCGGACGGTGCAGGAAAGTTCCACTACTGATTTTACGGCAGTTAATTTCAGGGGATGAGGCTTAAGCTTATCTTGTGGTGAGTTTGAAGTGGGACAGTACTTCGAGTGGCGAGACAACGCGGGAGCGCAGCGACGGTGGCCCCGAAGGGGGAGGGTGAGGCCCGAATAATTCCCGCGTCCACCACCACTTAAGAATTACCCCCTGTTTTTCAGGGGTGTTTCTTCATTTAGCTTTTAGTATATCTGCTCCAAACGATTTAATATGAGATCTACCCAACAGAGCATCGAGTCACATGTCATCCAAAATCCTCTGGTTAAAAATAATTATCGGGATTGCACTTGCAGTAGTACTGATAATGGCGAGTCCATTTAAAACAGCAATTCTAGGCAGTGCTTCACTCGAGGCTAACGCTCATCTGAATAACTTAATAACATCATCTGACTCATTTCTATTATCTGCGCCTGTGGCGATTGCAGGACGGACGTCCGAAGAGAACGGAGAAGATATATTTAGAAAAACCTCCGTCGTCAATGAGTCATTAGATGCATGGTTCGACCGCAGTCAAACTCAGGCACTAATTGTTCAAAAAAAAGGTCGCATTATTTATCAGCGTTATAGTCCAGATGCTGACGATGGTCGCCGTGTAAATGCTATGTCTATGACCAAAGCCATTGTTGCAATACTTATTGGTATCGCCATTGATGAGGGCCTCATTAATTCCGAGACAGACTCTATTTCTCAGTATCTCCCTCAAATAACACAACCGTCTGAGAATCCGGTTACTCTTCGAGATTTGCTGAGACATACCTCGGGTATAGAATCAGCATCAAAGGACATTACAGCGACCTTGAAGGGTAATTCATTAATAACACCCTTATCTGAAATCTCGTTTAATGATGAGCGCTTATTCCGCTATGACAATATTAATTACCATCTGCTGAGTCTTGTACTGACGAATATCTATAAACAGCCCCTTAACCAATTAATCGAGAATAAGCTCTGGCAGCCGCTAACACTTGAGGAAGCCTCTGTTATCAATACGGCTGGTTATTGCTGTATGTTTGCCACGGCAAGATCATGGCTCGAAATAGGCGACTTATTTCTCGATCCAAAAAATGACGTAGTCTCTTCACTCTGGCTAGAAAAAATGGTTAAAGACTCAGTTATTCCAGAGTGGTTTTTCGTTCAGGCAACTGGCAAATCAGCAGGCAATAGTTATGGCTATCACATTTACCGTGGGTTACCCAACACACCTGAAGTGTTCTGGATTGAAGGGATGGGCCTGCAGCTGATTATAGTTAATCCCCAGACCGAAACAGTGATCGTCAGGCTTGGCGGCATTCCCTCTATACTTAATGTTTTCTCAAACCGGCACGAAAAGTCAATCATAGCGCCATTACTCAATGTTTTAATGTAAGCTAGTATCGCTCGGTGCTTCTTTCTTTGTAACATAGGATGTAACAAAGCAGATTCTGAAGCCCATTAAACCTATATTAATCAATAGGTTAGCATTTATGCACAGTTCCCGCCGCCTCCACCAAATAGTAGTAAACTGTTGATTTGTATGCAGTTTGTTGCGCAATCAGTCATTG
>Ga0209712_10001619_pt1 | contig 19069 bp, 11 predicted proteins | sample ArcOceMetagenome_FD_187443 | JGI IMG/M metagenome (GOLD analysis project Ga0209712, IMG submission 187443) | Marine eukaryotic phytoplankton communities from Arctic Ocean - Arctic Ocean - Greenland ARC118M Metagenome (SPAdes) (version 2) | ecosystem: Environmental > Aquatic > Marine > Oceanic...
GAGGCAGCCTTTTTTTCATTTATAGAGGAGTTGATTATATTTATAGCTAAGAGGAAACATTAAAAGAAAGGGCACCACAAAGTATTGGTTGGTAGTCCCAGTAGTTCCTCCGTTGCCATAATTATCCCATTCATCATTTACGGAATCATATCCGGCGACTACTAAGCTTGAAAGATCTGAGATACCAGAAACTTGGGCATCATTCCAATGAAGTAGCCCTAGTCAAAGAAACATCTCCATTGACAATTAATGTAGCAGTTTTAGTTACTGACAGATCTATATTTTCTAGAATGATTCCCAGAAGTTAGTAAGATGTCCTCTGTTACAGTTAAGGTAACAGTTTCTTTAATAGTTAACCAAGCGGTGTTAAGAGTAAGCAGTATTTGTGAGCTCTATTCTTTTAATGCTAACGTTAGAGTTATAGGATGACTATTTATATAAACTGTATTATTTGAAGATGGGATTACCCCACGATAATTCCATGAGTTTCCATCGGTTCAATTACCGTTACTCTTAGAGTAAAATTTAATAACAAAGGTATTGGTAGAAAATAGACAATCAGTAAGGAGGAGGAATAGATTAGTATTCTTTTTCATGGGATAGAAGATTTGAGCGATGGGGGAGTGCAAGGTTAGTTAAGAGTTACTTAGTGGCGTTTTTCAAAATATTAATCAAGAAATCATATATAATACGGGGTTAAATGGTTGTGTAAATAAAATAATAGTTTTAATTCTGTGGAATAATTTTTGCAACAATGCATAATAATAATAATAATAATATTACCTCCGTATTGATTTAGCCACATACCAAAAGAATTTTTTAATGAGATTAATCAGTTTTTCCCTGGTTCTTTTTTTCTTGAATCCCGCGGTACTATCAGCTAATAAAGTTGATAGTTTACTTACTTTATTGGAAGTAGCTGAAAAGGAAGATATTTTGGCTGATATTTATGAAATAAATTATCAGTTAGCAACGGTGTATAACTCTGGGGGAGAGGAAAAGTATGAAAAATCCACTTATCATTTTATTGAGGCTAATAAAGTAGCTATTGCTACTAATAATAAAATGAATCAATCTGATTGCCTCTATGGTATTGGATATACACATCAGCGAAGAAACAATTATCAAGAGGCATTGGACTTTTTTCAGCAGAGTATTGATTTAGCAGAAATTTTTCCTGAGGATATTGATCCTTCAAAAATAGCTAGAGTGTACACTCAAATATCTTCAATTTATCAAGTGCTTGGAGATTACAAGAAAGCATTTGATAACCAAATGCAATCTCTTTTAATTTGCGAAAAAAATAATATGCTTATTGGCATTGCTAATGCCCAATATAATTTAGGAACTATTTTCTTTTACCAAAATCAGTTTGAAAGAGCTAGAGAGCATTATGAGAAGGCTAAAGTAATATGTGATCAATTGGAAGAGGAAAGGTTCAGCTATTCTTGTTTAGCTGCTTTAGGCTCGGTGAATGAAAGATTAGGAGAGTATAAGAAAAGTCTAGAGTATAATAATAAATCACTTGAACTTGCCATTAAATTAAATTATAAAACTGGGATTGCTTATTCTAAAGGAAACATCGCTGTAAATTATTTGAGCGTGAATGATTTTGCTATAGCTGAGAAATATTGCAAGGAAGCTATTTCAATTAAATTAGATTTGGAAGATAGTTATGGAGCGATTGGAAGTAAAATTGATTTGTCAAAAGTCTATATAAATTGGAATAAGCCGCGAGAAGCAATTATTGTGTTGGAGCAAGCGCTAGAATTAGCCAAAATGGTTGAATCAAAAAGTAGACAATCTGATATTTATAAAACTTTATCGATTGTATATGAACAATTAGATGATGATTCAAGAGCATTGGATTTTACAAAAAAATATGTTGCCCTAAAGGATTCTCTCTTGAATGAAAAAACCTTAGAAGAGATGGGAACATCTCAACAAAGATATAAGCTGGAAAAGAATGAACATGATATTGCCATGTTGAAAAAAGAGAATGAATTACTGGAACAAAAAGAAATGAATCAATCACTTCAAAAATATGTTTTTGGACTGGTTACTATCGCATTTCTGATGTTTATTTGGTGGTATAAATCAAAGTTGAACTATCAAAATAATGTCAATCTTATCTTGGAAGAGAAAAATGAATTGCTCAATAGTATGAATGATGAGATCGAAATTAAGAATAAGCAATTAGAGCATTCTAATGAAGATTTGAGACAGTTTGCCTACGTGGCTTCTCATGATTTAAAGGAACCACTTCGAATGATTAATTCTTATACCAACTTATTGCAAAGAAGGTATATGGCATCGTTTGACGAGCCAGGAAAGGAATTCATGCATTATATTATAGATGCGGTTGGAAGAATGGAAAATTTGCTAGATGATTTACTTGATTTCTCAAGAGCAGGAAGTCAACCTACGCCGACTAACTATGCATCTACTCAGGATGTCATGGTCATGGTGGAAGCTAATTTGAGACATCGATTAGAATTACTTAATGCAAAATTGATTGTTAAAAGTGACAATCTTCCTTCAATCAAAGCTCATCGAACTCAGATGATTCAACTACTTCAAAATCTAGTGAGTAATGGGATGAAATTTAAGGGAGAAAAAGATCCAATTGTGGAAGTTGATTGCATGCAGAAAGATAATAAGTTTATTTTTTCAGTAAGAGATAATGGTATCGGAATTTCGGAAGAGAACCTCGAGAAGGTTTTTGAAATGTTTCGCAGGTTACATACTCGAGAAGAATATGAAGGTACTGGAATTGGATTAGCAACTTGTAAACGTATTGTTACAACTTGGGGTGGTGATATCTGGGTTGAATCTGAAGAAGGGAATGGATGTACTTTTTTCTTCTCCGTTCCAGCGAGTTATGCAAAGATGGCAGAGGTAAAACAATTGGAAGCGGTATCAATATAATTTTTTTCTAAAACTAAAAAGCCCTGCTCACCTAATTGGTAAGCAGGGCTTTTTTTTTGAAAAAATTAAGAGTTTTTATCTAAAATTTAATTTCCCAGAAAACTCTAAATCACACCTAATTCTTTGCCTACTTTGGTAAATGCAGCAATAGCTTTTTCCAAATGTTCCATCTCATGGCCTGCCGAAATTTGAACTCGAATTCTTGCTTTTTCTTTTGGGACAACTGGATAATAAAATCCAATTACATAAATTCCTTCGGCCAATAATTTATTCGCAAATTCTTGTGAAAGCTTTGCGTCGTACAACATAATTGGTACGATTGGATGTACGCCTGGAATAATATCAAATCCCACTTTCGTCATTTCTTCTCTAAAATAAAGTGCATTTTTTTCCAACTTATCCCGTAAGTCAGTCGAGCTACTCAATAAGTCAATTACCTTGATCGAAGCGCCAACGATTGAAGGTGCCAAGGTATTAGAAAAAAGATAGGGACGACTTAGTTGTCGCAACATATCAACTATCTCTTTTCGAGCCGCTGTAAATCCACCGCTTGCTCCACCCATGGCTTTTCCAAAAGTTCCAGTTATTATATCTACTCTTCCCATGGCATCACAATACTCGTGAGTTCCTCTTCCTGTCTTTCCAACAAACCCTGTGGAGTGGCATTCATCGACCATAACCATGGCATCATATTTATCTGCTAGATCACAAATTTTATCAATCTGTGCTATTGTTCCATCCATTGAAAAAACACCGTCTGTGGCAATCAATCTTCGACGAGCTCCTTGCGCTTCCTGCAATTTAGTTTCAAGGTCAGCCATGTCATTCGTATTGTACCGATAGCGTTGCGCTTTACACAATCGAATCCCATCAATGATCGAAGCATGATTCAATGAGTCAGAAATAATCGCATCTTCTTTATTCAAAAGTGGTTCAAATAATCCACCGTTTGCATCAAAGGCAGCAGCATAAAGAATAGCTTCTTCCATGCCTAAAAAGTCAGCAATTTTTCTTTCTAACTCTTTATGAATATCCTGTGTTCCACAAATGAAACGCACCGAACTCATTCCAAATCCATGGGTGTCAATAGTCACTTTTGCAGCTTCGATTACATCAGGATGAGAAGATAATCCTAAATAATTATTAGCGCAAAAGTTTAAAACTTCTCCTCCTTCAATCGTATTAATTAAAGCTGATTGAGGTGTGGTGATAGTTCTTTCTTCTTTGTATAAACCGGCCTCCTTAATGTCATTTAATTCGTTTTGAAGGTCTGTTCTTATTTTTGTAAACATATTGTTATGTATTTTTAAATCCAATCGGATTGGTTGATTTTAAAATTATATTTTTCTGCTTTTTATAAAAAAATAAAATTCCGGCAGTAAACGGAAAACGTCTAAGGTTCAACGTCTAACAAATAACCTCTATTCAATGTTGGTAGATTTATTAATATAATTCAATATTTTTTGTCCCCTATTTCTAAAGCCGGGAGAACCCAATGGCATCTGATCATCGAGAAGTACTTTTATTTCATGGAATAAATCAGGTTCTTTTTTTGCTTCTTTAAATAAAATTCCCATGGAAAAATACTTCACCGCAATGGGTTCTTTTGGCGAAGCTAAAAATTCAAAACTAATATTCACAACTGTTCCCAACAACTTTTTAGGAATATTATAGTTTTCCAAAATCCGAAGCGTATTTCTTTTTACGGCATCATGTTTTGGTGTGCTTAAATTAAGTACCGCTTTCTTCAAATGCTTTTTAAAAAGTTGTGGATTTTTTTCTACGGTGAAATTCATAGAGTAGGCTGCACGCTGGTTCAACCGCCAATCACTATCAAAAAAGTATTTCATCAGTTCATCAAATCGTGCTTGCGAAGTACCAATGTAACTCGCAATTTTTAGCGCTTGACTTCTAGAATGTTCTTGCAGTAATGCTTCTTTTATATCCAATTATAATTTTTTTGAGATGGCTGTGCTAACAGAAGGCAGACCAAATCATTGCACTCCTTGATGACGAGAGCTATATTTTGATGAACGTACAAAATTATCATCGTCAGTCTGTCCTCTGATAGTAAGCGCAGCGCAAGGTCTGTCTTCAGTCAGCGCAGCGGTCGGGAATTTACGAAACTAAATTATATTTTTTTGAAAGTTGTAAAATCATGTCTTTTGTCATTTGATGAATATCGTATTCTTCCTTCCAATTCCAATCATTCCTTGCTTCTGAATCATCAATGGAAGCTGGCCAAGAGGCTGCAATGGCTTGACGGAAATCAGGGTTATAATTTATTTTAAAATCAGGAAAATGCTGCTGAATTGCCTTCGCAATTTCTGCTGGAGAAAAAGTCATGGCAGCTAAATTATAACTGGATCGCACTTTTATTTTTTCACGAGGTGCTTCCATCAATTCCAAAGTGGCGCGAATGGAGTCTGGCATATAAATCATCGGTAGTCGGGTATTTTCCGAAAGAAAACAATCGAAGTCCATTCCTTGAACTGCTTTGTGAAAAATATCAACGGCATAATCTGTCGTTCCACCACCTGGCATTGATTGATAACTAATTACCCCAGGGTAGCGAATCGATCGTACGTCCAATTTATATTTATTAAAATAATATTGACACCAATTTTCACCAGACGCTTTGCTCATTCCATAGATGGTAGCTGGATCTAGAAAAGGAAATTGAGGTGTTTTTTCTTTTGGAGTATTTATTCCAAAAACGGCGATAGAACTTGGAAAGAAAACTTTATCTAAGGAATGTTCTTTTGCTACTTCTAGCACGTTGAACAAACCATTCATGTTAATGTCCCAAGTCCGTCTTGGATTTTTTTCACCGTTGGCAGAAAGGATAGCAGCGAGATGGTAAATCTGAGTAATGTTATGTTTTTTGACAATCTTAGAAAGCCCCTCGCCATCTAAAATATCTAATATTTCAAACGGTTCATTTAGTGTTTCAGCAGTTCTAATATCGGTGGCTAAGACATTGTCAATGCCATAGATTTCTCGTAGGACTTTGGTCAGAACTATTCCAATTTGACCGTTGGCGCCAATGACGAGAATTTTGTCTTTTCTCATTAAAGTATATTTTGGTTAGGTAGTAAATACTTATGTGTAAAAATAGAGTTCGATGTTTATCCCACAAAATAGATATTTTCCATTTGTAAGGAAAAGAAAAGAAGAGTTTTCGGAAATAGAATTACATTAATATGATTTACTGAGCAGGAGGTATTTCCATTAAAAATTCGGAGGACTGATTTTTATAGTCCATTTTGGCTAAAAAAGTGGAAATGCCATTAGTGATTAAAAGGTAAGGAACCTTCATTTGGAAATTATATTGAGCCGCTTGCTCAAATGGATTTCGATTGATCGTTATTTCCCTTTTTTCGATTGTTGAATCGGCTAAAATATTCATCCAAGAGAAACTCTTTTCAATATTAATTTCAGGTGCTTTACATTCGACTAGCAGAAATGGTTGGTTGTTTTTATCGTAAATTAAAATATCAAAACGATGTTCTAACTCATTGATTTTCAATGATTTCTCTACTGCAATTTTTGATTTCGGATACTTTTTTTCTTCGATCAAATAAACCAATAATAGTTGACGAACTAATTCTTCCGGTTGTAAAACAAGGAATTTTTTTCGGATAGGACAAAATATAAGTTGCTTTCCATTTTCTCTTTTGGATTTTAAAAAAGGCTTAAATCGTAGCAAGTCTAAAGCAATCATTTGTGTTTTTTTTTCCTAAGGAATGGTCAAACAATAACTTATAACACTTTGACTTCTTCTTCTTCTTTTAACTTAACTCTTCGTTATGAAAACAGTTACATATCCAGATATGCGCCTATTTTCATGCCTTGATTTAGATTAAAATAATCGCCAAACTGTTACAAGTTATTATTTGACCATTCCTAAAATATAAAAATAGGAGTCAGGGGCTTTTTGTTTTTCCCATTTTTTGAAATAACGGAAAGTACACGTTGGGGGAACAAAAAGCCCCTGATTCCTGACCGAGAGTGCAACGACCAGCCTTCCCTCTGATTCCTCTTATAAAAGCGGTAATTCTTTTTTTAATAGTTCGATAGCAATTTTAGTATCAGTTGAAAGTTGCTTGAAGGAATCAATTATTTTGTCACAAGTGCACTCATTCTCAGGTGATACTGCATTTCTTTCTATATAGTCTGCCAATTCCATTTGTGTTTTCATTCCGAAAATGCGAAAACCAGATTTCATTAAATGAGTGACTTTAACTACATTTTCGCAATCTTGATTATTGATATAATTATACAAATTTTCCATTTCTCTAGGTTTATGAAAGATGAAAAGCTCGATAGATTCTTTAATTTCTTGTTTTTTTCCATCAAAGACTTTGTAGATACTTTTTAGGCTAATGGAAACATTCTGATCACGAATTAAAGAGCTAGAATTATCAAGGTTATTTACTCTTTCTGATTGTTTCGGAGCTTTGATTTTGTGATTAAAAAATTGTTTAATCACAATAGGTAATTCTTGCAAATAATTCAAATCTAAGTCTTTGGTAAAACAAGCAATGGCGCCCAATTTACTTTTTACAGAGTTAATGGTAGATTGATCTTCATTTCCAGTAATCAAGATAAATGGTGTATTTTTTAAATCATCCACTAGGTCAAAAGTAGTTCCGTCTGCTAAGTTATGATCGGTGATGACCAAGTCAAAAGATGTTTGTGCCAGTTCTATTTTGGTTGCTTGAATTGATTTGGCGATGGAATATTGGTAATCTAAATTTTGTTGTTTCAACATTCGGGCAAGTGCCATTTGGTCAATTAGATCATCTTCAACGATTAAAATTTTTTTCATTTTTTATTTGTTTGGAGAAATTATTTTTCAAGCATAAATTCAAAAGTAGTGTACTCGCCGAGTTTAGATTTTACCACAATTTCTCCTCCGTGGAGTTGGACAATTCTTTTGACTATACTCAGACCAATTCCTGTACTTTCAAAATCATCTTTGGGTTCAAGGGTCTGGAAAATTTGAAAAATTCTTTCGAAATTTTTCTCTTCTATTCCTTTTCCATTGTCTTTGATTTTGAATAGATAATGAGACGATAAATCCTCATAATCTATTTCGATTTTGCAAGTATCTTTATTATTATATTTTACTGCATTGGAAATGAGGTTTTGGAAAACTTGCTCTATTTTTATTTTTTCACAATAAATTTCAGGTAGTTTTTTTAAAAAACGAATCTCAACATCATCCTTTAGGTTGAGCATCAAGTTGGCATTTTGAATGATCTCTTCCACCATTACAAATTCTTTAGTTTCTTTGATTCTTCCAACTTTGGTATATTCAAAAATTCCATCAATAAATAGGTGCATTCGATTCACGCGATTAGTCAATAATTGCAATTGTTGTTTTCCTAGATCATCAATTTTGTCTTTGTAATCTTCTGATAACCAAGTAGATATATTTTTGATAGCGCGAAGAGGTGCTTTCAAATCATGCGAAACGATGTAGGCAAAATCTTTTAATTCTTTATTTACATTAGCTAGTTGAATAAAGAGTTGATTTCGATTTTCTTCATCTTTTTTGAGTTGAGTAATATCTCTAATGATATCCCTCGAGCCAACCATTTTTTCATTTTCATAGATGGCATTAGAGTTAACTTGAATATATTTGATTTCTCCATCTTTGGTAATTATTCTTCCTTGGTAATTACGGAAATATCCGTCAGTAATTAATTTTTGAAAATATTGTTCAGAATTTTTTTGATCTTCGGGGTGGATAATCTTCTTGATGGATAGGTTGCTCAATTCTTCTTTGGAGTATCCCAGTAATCTTTGGGCAGCGGTATTGGAATCGATCATGATTCCATCTTTGCTGGTAATGACGATTGCATCATAAATATCTTCAAAAAGGTTTCGATATTTTTGTTTGGTATTTTGTAAGTCGGTGATATCTTTTCCAAAAACTGTTACTCCAATGACTTCGCTAATTTTATTTAGAATAGGAGAAAATGTAACGATTTCTGTTTTAGATATTCCATTAATAGTTTGTTTTTCTTCAACGGTAACTCTTTCTCCAGCAAGTGCTTGATTGTAATAATTGATTAGATGATCTTTAGATTCTGTAGATAGAGGTAGCATCTCGACACCAAGTTCTAATTTATCTTTTTTTAACATTAGAGGCAATAACTTGGCAGCTGTTTCATTAAATTCAATCAACTTATAATCCCGATCTATCGCAAATATTTTGTCATTAGTACTATTCAGGATAGCTCTAATCTTTGCTTCATTTCTGACCAATTGGCTTTTGATTTTACTCTCCGAGGAGATATCCTGGATTGCTCCAAAAACCTTAGTGACTATTCCATTTTCCATGTATGGCTCACAATGATCAAATGTGTATAAAATGGTTCCATCAGGTTTTATTTTTCTACAAGGTAACCCAAATGATTTTCCTTCTTTGATGGCCAATTCCAAAGCATCCTTAAATGTATCTCGATCATCAGGATGAGTCATCCCATAATATTTTTCCAAGCTGATGGATGTATTTCCTACTGTAAATCCATAGATTTTATAAGACCGATCTGACCAAGCTAGCATTTGAGTTTTTACATCTAACTCCCAATAACCTAACTTGGCTAATCGTTGAGCATCTTGTAATCGAGCTTCACTTTGACCAAGTTTTTTTTGAATTTTTTTGAGTTCCGTAATCTCTTTTCCGTAAACGGTTGCTCCAATGATTTCTCCTGAAGCTTCTTTGAGAGGGGAAACCGATATTAAGTCAATCAGATTCTCTCCATCTAAAATATAATTTCCTTCAAAATTAAATTCTTCGCCATTAAATGCACGATCTAATTTTGGTTTCCATGGATTGTCTCCAGAGAAATCAAAATCAGAGATTTGAACATCTTCATACGGTTTGTCTAGATTATGAACGGCAAGAACTTTTAGCGCAGCTTGGTTGAAATCTATAAGTTTGTAATTTTTATCAACTGCAAATACTCTATCTGAGGTACTATTAAAAATAGATTTTACTCTAGTCTCATTTCTGATTAATTGATCTTCAAATTTTTTCTGCTTACTGATATCTTCTAATATGCCAATTTGATAAGTTTCATCTCCAATTTTAAAAATTGATCGAGTCGCTTCCCCCCAAAAGACCTCTCCATTTTTTCGTTTGTATTGTTTTTCAATTTTAAAATTTTTGATCTTACCTTCTTCTAGCAACTTCATTTTTTTAGACATCTCGGTTGTATTTTCATAAAATACAAAGTTAGATCGATCATAATCAGAAGCTCGGAATTCCTCTGGCGTACAATCGAAGAACTCACAGATTTTTAGATTAAAACTGATAAGCTGCTGGGTTTTAAATTTTCGAATAGTAACTCCATTTGGACTGCTAGCAAATAGGTTTTGAAATAAGTCTTCATGGTTTAAGAAATCTTTTTGAACAAATGACTCTACTTCAAAATTTTTGGCTTGAAAGGAGACTTCTGTAATTTCTCCGGCAGTATTTTTAATAGGATAAATATTAATTAAGTCAGTATATTTTTTATTTTCAATTATATATACTCTTTTGAATTCTAAAACCTCTCCTGATAAAGCTTGGTCAAATGCGTCTTTCCAAAAATTAAAATCTCTTGTAGGTAGCATCTTGATTTCCAACTCTAGGTGGTCAAATCCAAAAAGAAAACAATATTTTTGGGCAGATGGATTAAAATATTTTAAGCGATAATCATGGTCTACCACAAATACCTTATCAGAGGAATGATTCAAAATATGAATTCCAAGGTCAGAAGGAATAGTATCAAGTTTTTTTTCAAAATTTTTCATAAAGAGAAAAGGAGGAAGTTATTAATTTTTTTTAAGATAGGAATATTCTATCATAAGTAACTGGTCAATATTAAATATAGTTTTTGACGGTCTATTTTTCCGCCATTTTCTCCAAAAAAATAATTCCAGACCATAGGGTATGCAATGATTTTTTTGAAAAAACTAGCAAAAAAATTCCCTCGTCAAAAATCTATATTGAATAATGACAAATTACTTAAAAGACCTTTCCAGTAAGTTGACAGACTTTATTTTTTTAATGGAAAAGATAAGGCGTAATTATCTTGATAGTCAGTTGATGGGGTTCAGGGAGACGGCGAGGTTTATTTTAGTTAATTTTGGGTTTTATCGGTTTTTAATAATCTATATATGGTAGATTTTCCAATATTTAACTTTTTAGCTACCAATAAAACATCATTGTCATATTTTTCCAAATAATGATAAATGATTTGATGAATATATTCTTTGATCGACATTTCTTTATCCAAAAATGATGCTCTACCCTTTGGACTATTAAATTGGATATCTCCTTTTTCGATAATTTTTTCTTCGGAAAGTGCCCCTGCCAAATCAATGATTGCTTTTAATTCTCGAACGTTACCATGAAAACTATAACTGATCAGTTTTGCTTTAGCTTCCTTAGAAAGGATCTTTAATGGAAGTTTATTTTCATGGCAAAAGTTTTTTAAGAAATGTTCTGCCAAAAGAAAAATATCGTTTTCACGATCTCGCAAAGGTGGCATCTCTATCGGTAAACCAAGCAATCGATAATATAAATCTTCTCTGAAGTTTCCCTTTTCGACTTCCATTGCTAAGTTAAGGTGGCTGGCTACAATTAACCTCGCATTGAAGGGAATATTTTGTGTGCCACCTACTCGAGTTATTTCTCTTTCTTGGAGGGCACGCAAAATTTTAGCTTGTAGAGAAATTTCCATTTCAGCAATTTCATCTAAAAATAAAGTTCCATTATTGGCCATTTCGAATTTGCCAATTTTGCGGGTGGATGCTCCTGTAAAAGCTCCTTTTTCATGTCCAAATAATTCGCTTTCCAAAAGCTCTCTAGGAATAGCAGTAACATTGACTGCGATAAAATTTCCTTTTTTTCTATTGGAACTATAATGAATGGTTTTAGCGACCACTTCCTTTCCCGTTCCGGTTTCGCCTTGGATGGTAACTGAAATATTGGTTTGTAAAGCTTTCGAGATTAACTTTTGCACGCGAAGCATAGACTTGCTTTTGCCAATCAGGTTTTTATTGATGTCATATTTATCGCCCAATTCATCTTTAAGGAAATCTACTTCTTCTTGCAGTCTGATTTGTTTTTTTAAGCGTTGAACGGTTAGCAGTAGTTTCTCTTTGGTGTCATCATCTTTAACAATGTAGAGATAGGCACCGGCTTTCATAAAATCAACGGCAACTGAAATTTCAGGCTGTCCAGAAAGGACAATAATTCCAATATTTGAATTGTATTTTTTGATAGCTTCCATCACATCATTACCCGTCATGTCAGGTAACGTGTAATCCAATGTTATCATGATTGGATTTAGATAAAGATGATCTATACATTCTTTCCCAGTTGTAAATACATGCACCTCGTGTTCTGGATCTAGCTCCAGGACATACTTAACTATTTTTATATATAAAGGGTCATCCTCTACTATAAATATCTTTTTTGGAAAAAATTTTCTCTTCATCAATTAGTATGGTCAAAAAGAACCAATTTATTAGTCTGTGTAACTTATTTGAATTATAAATATAAGGATTATGAGTTATAAAAAGAAGAGCAGTAATATTTTAACAACGGAAGTTATTAATAGGAGGCTGAATACAAATCTAAGGAATAATATGAAGAATTGATAATATATTTTATAATTGATTCTCAGTGATAAATTTTCTTACCACAGATATAATATATCTTATGATTATTAATCGAAATTAGACTATTAAAATAGTCACAATCGGCAATCATTTTTACAAAAAAAAATATGAAATATATTGATTTATTTATTTGGAATAAGTGTAAAACTCTTTAGATGAGTTACTTACAGTTGGTGAATATTTATAACGTAATTTTTTATTTTTCTAGTAATATTATTTTGTGGTTTTTGTACGATAAAAAAAGTCACATTATTTGTTCCGTTGATTGCTGTAATTCCATGGGTCAGACCTTTTTAGGCAAATGATTTGCATATCAATTAAATATAAATAAAAACCTTCCCTTCTAGTTTCTCTCCAAAATAACTAGATGTATTGTTTAAAACACTATTCGAACATCTCTTTTTTAGTACTATTTTTTATAACCATGAGATATTAGCGTTTTGATTTTTCTCAAAAATCAGAATGATCTAGTAGAAAAAAATAAAGAGAATGTCCAAATTTAACGTACTATCGCTAGGTGAATTTATTCACAAGGAAGGAATTGATGTTGCCCTAGAAGCATTTGCAGACTTATATTATGATGTTACTTCCAAGCATCAAAAGCAAATGAAATTAATTATGGTAACCAAAGGAACCTTACAAGATTATATTGATAAAAAAGCCAGTAATCTAGGCATCAAAAAAGTAATTGAAATCATTTCTTGGAGCGAACAAGAAGAGATTGAAAATTGGTACAAAAATGCCTCGGTGATGTTACTGCCATCTACGGATAATATTACTCGACTTATTGTAGAAGCCTTTTCATTTGGCTTGCCAGTTGTTTGTTACGAATCAGCAGAATTAGAAGATACGATGGATTCATCCTGTGGCATGATGATCGAATATGATAATTTTCAAGAAAACGTATTGGAATTTTCGGATGTTTTGAGAATGTTATATTATGATCCTGAGGCTAGAAAGATTTTGAGAAAAGGAGCGTTTAAAAAATATGAAACTCAATTTTCTTGGGGCTACACAGATGCGGCTTAATTAACGGTTAATGCTTAACTGTGAATGGTTAATACCACTATGGTATTCCCAGCGGTGTTAACCATTCACCGTTAAAAAAGCTTAATCTTGCGTAACTCAATTTTTTAAAGAAAACTATTACAGATGCTGGGTAATTAGAAAATAATTTTTTGCAAAAAAAGGGAAAGGCACAATCTTGAAAAAGATTGTGCCTTTTTTTAATGGTTAATGGCGAATAGTTAATACCACTATTGTATTCCCCACGGGGTTAACCATTCACCATTAAAAAAGCACTATCTTGCGCAACTCAATTTTTAAAGAAAACCATTTCCATTTTATCCAATGCCATATACCGTAACCATTCCATTTTTCGCTTTTAAGTTACATTATACAACTGGCTCTCCAGGATTGACTCCTATGCACGATATGGGCCTGATGCGTTTTTCACAGTCCCTTGAAAAAGTAGCGAAATCATTTGCCTCTGAATACCAAAAACATGTTGCCAATAAAGGAAAATTAAAAGATATCTTGGATTATTGGCAAAAGGGTAATTTTATCAAATCAAAAGTTTTAGTTCCAATTCCAAAGTCTAGAGACGGGTACTCCTATCCAGATCTTGAATTAGAGTTTGATTTTTTTTATCAAAAAAATGAAAGAGGATTTTGGTGCGTTGTTCCAGCCTTAAAATTGGAAGCATTTGCAGATGATGAAAAGGAACTGGAAAGTACATTGATCGGGATCATTCTACAAGATTTTATTAGGACTCGAAGATTGAATTCCGTTAGTGGAATTGTTGATGCGATCTGGTATGACGAAATAGAATTGTTGCGGCAGAATATGGAAATAAAATTTCCTATACCTGCTGAATTGGATAATACTCAAGAACTGCAAAATGAAGATTGGTTACCCAAAGTGGCGACTAAGTTAGTGGTAGATGAAAAAATAACCTACGGACGAGTGTCCGAATTGAATCGCTTAATTCGAACGATGAAGGGAAATTCTTTTCGAAATGTTTTACTAGTGGGCGCTTCAGGAGTTGGGAAAACGGCTTTGGTTTGGGAGTTGGAACATCGCAGAAAAGAAGAAGATTTTCGAGGAGAAATTTGGGAAACGAGTGCTTCTGTTTTAATCAAAGAGTTAACTCATGATACTGGCTGGCAGGATAATATTATTCCTTTGGTCAAAGAATTGACGACTAAAGGAGATATTCTTTTTGTGCGAAATTTATTAGAATTATTCGAAGTTGGAAAATATCAAGGCAACAGTATCAGCATTGCTGAATATTTATTGCCCTATATTAGTCGAGGAGAATTGACGATTATTTCGGAATGTACTGATGAGGAAAAAGGAATAATTGAATTACGTAGTTCGAACTTTCTTTCCAGTTTTGAGATCATTGCCATGGAAGCTCCCCAGGATGATTTGGAAGAGATTATTTTGAAAAAAGTAAAAAACCTCTCGTCCAAAAATAAAATCAAAATCGAAAATGAGGCTATTGAAGAAACGATTCGGTTGAACAAACGGTTTACTCCCTATTCTGGTTTTCCAGGAAAACCGATTCGGTTTTTAGAGAGTATTTTACTCAATCAAGTGTCTGCCAAAGAAAGAGAATCAATGATTGAAATTTCCAGATCAGAAGTCATCGGTCATTTTTGCGAAGAAACTGGAATGCCTGCTTTTATGGTTGACCCAGTTATTCCGATGCATCCTAATCAGATCAAAGCTCAATTTAATAATTCAGTTTTTGGTCAAGAGAGTGCGGTGGAAAGTGTGGTCAACATGTTGAGCACCGTCAAAACTGGTCTTTCCAAAACTGGGAAACCAATCGCTTCTTTTCTTTTTGTCGGGCCAACTGGAGTTGGGAAAACGGAGTTGGCAAAAGTACTTTCGGAATTTATGTTTGGGAGTCGCGACCGAATGATTCGGTTTGACATGAGTGAATATTCGAGTTATGATGCGGTGAGTAAGTTGTTGGGGGCTGGTTTTTATTCAGATGGATTATTAACTTCGACCGTTCGGCGAGAGCCGTTTTGTGTGTTGTTATTTGATGAAATCGAAAAAGCGCATCCTGATTTTTATGATTTATTATTACAAATGTTGAGTGAAGGAAGACTGACGGATAGTCGTAGAAAATTGGTGAATTTTTGTAGCACCATTATTATCATGACTTCCAATATTGGCGCTGCTGAAATGCAAAGAAGAACCATCGGCCCCGAAAATCAAAATCATAATAAAGAAATTTCGCAACGCTACTTACGAGCGGTGCAAGATTATTTTAAACCTGAAATTTACAATCGAATCGATCAAGTAATTCCTTTCGAACCACTTTCTCAAGACACCGTGCGCTTCGTCGTAGAACGAGAAGTCGAGGCGCTCAAAAAAAGAGAAGGCATTCGTTTTCGAAGAATGGATCTGACGATTGAAGAAGAGGTGTTAGATTATTTATCAAAAAAAGGATACGATAGTCGATATGGTGCTCGGTATTTACAGCGAGCGTTGCGACAGGAATTGATTATTCCACTTTCCAAAAAAGTCAATGTTTTTGACTTGGATGATCAGTTGATTGTCAATGTTTCCATGAAAAATAAAAGCATCGAAATTATAGCCGATGCAGATCCATTGGGGCTAGATTTGCTTTTTGAAGAAATTGAAAAATTCGATTATGCCGATTTGACGGGCGAGTATCGAAGACAAATGCAAAAGTTCCAAGCAGGATTTTTGTACACGCAACTGATGAGTGATTTGGATATTTTAATTAGGAAAAAAGATAAACAGGGAGAAAAATTTTGGGAAGAAAAAGGGAGAGCTGAAAAGTACTCCAACTTGCTCAATTTAAAATCCGAAGTTGAAATTCAAGAAATGGCCATAGAAAAATTAGAAACAAATTTTTCTTTAGCCTGCATGGAGTTGCAAGGATATAAAACCGAATGGTCGGACAAATTGGAAAAGTGGAAAGAGGATTTTTTTGAATTGAAAGTGAGAAATTTAATGCAATCCAATCCTATGAATGGAAATGGACGAGTTAGAATTTATGGAAAAAATATCCAACCGGTGATGGATTTTTATGTGGCGTTTTTTATCAAAAAAGGATTTGAGTTTTCTGTACAAACGGTTTGGTTTCGAGACAGTTTTTACAATGAAGAAATAGAATTGATTAATAAAAAAGGTAAAGTAAATGCCGAAGCTCGAAAGGAATATTATGTGCGAAATTGGGTGGATAAAAGTGATGAAAATTTAGCTTCGGAAGAAGCGCAAGATATTTTTTGCGGAGTTGATTTTTTGATCATAGGAAGGTGTCCCAAGTTATATTTGGAAAATGAATCAGGCATGCAACGATGGAAAGTGGCACCCAAGGAAGAGTATGTGTATATTTCAGAAGTGGTAGAGATGAATGCTCCCTTCCCTGAGAATATTCATAAAAAGTCTTTTTTTGAATCTAAAAATCCATTTAGAATTGTTGAACCACTATCATTGGAAGACAAGAATCTGAGTATTAAAAGAGAAGTGATCAGAGGCAATTATTTGGATCTGATTATTCCTATTCTGGATAAGCAATTTGAAGTCTCGGTAGATTTAGCGGTTTTATAAAACGAGGTTAATCTTTCAAAAAAGTTATATTTTATATGATGATTTTTTTTATATTTTGAAAAATTAGTTTAAGTTTGCAGATCATAAAAAGAGAAGAGCCTAAACCTTCAAATTATACTTTTCCACACTTTATACATATCACCTAATTCAAAATCCGATTTTCACACCTCGTGGTGTGGCAAAAAAACATTTCATTTATTTTCATAATTGTACTTTCAGGAGTTCGCTCCTTCAAGATATTTATCCCATTTTGAACACATCCGTCACCTAGCAATGTAGTCTCCTACGCTGGGTGGCGTTTTTTTTTTGGTTAAATGAATAAATAATATCCAAATAAGTACAAATGATTTTGCAACTAAATATTTCTAGGGAAAAGATTTACGAGTAGATCCGTTTCAATTTTCGCAACAACTTCAACATTTTGATATTCACCGAAGGACTTACATTAAAAAAATGACCATTGATAGTAATCCAATCTTTCTCTCTTTTGATTGAAGTGAGTTCATGAAAAAAAACTTTGTTAGCTTTTTCGAAATGTGCTTTCCAATAAATTCCTTTTTCTGTCAATGAAAACCCTTCCTTGCAAGAACCAAAAATAGTTTGATCCGCAATCAACATTATTCTTTCATCCTTTTCTGGAAATAAAAAAGCAACGCTAGCATTTCGCAGTTTTCTCACCGGCATGGTGATAAAGTCGATGAAGAAATCTTCTTTCTCGTTTTTCAGTTGCAAATAATCTAAAATCAATAATTGTAAATCTACTGTTTCTTTTTTCGCATCATGATAGGCTAAAATTTCCTCTGATAATTGAGTCGAATTTAAGTCCTTACAAAAAAGAATAATGAAGTGATCTAGCAAGTTATTAAAATTGAAGGAAATCATCTGATCAACTTTTAGTTGCACATTTCCATCTTGCTCCGCATGGATAGAGTAGGCCTCTTCCGCCAATTGATTGAGTCGCACCTCAAAGTTTTTCCCAAAATCAGAATCATAAAATCGTTCTAAATATTGGTTATACTTTTTCAGATCTTGCTCTTCTTGAATCTGTTCTCGAAAATCCTTGAAAAAATATTCTTTTAAATCAGGTGCAATGGAATTGGTCTCTTTAAAGTTGATTGAGTACTGGGCATCGTAAGTTTCCCGAGGTGTATTTTTTTTTGAAAAAAAATAACCACAAGATTTGCAAAAGGCAGCCTTGGGAGGATTGGAAATATGGCAATCTGGGCAGGTTATCGTTGCTGCAATAACTTTAGTTCCGCAAATGTGGCAAAAGCGGGCATCATCTAAAATGGAAGTATTACAGTTAGTACATTTCTTCATATTCGCTGCGAAAATAACTAAAATTTGAATAGGAGTCAGTTTTCAAGTCATCCCCAGTTCTCAGAATTGTCAGGAGTTAGAGCTTTCGTGTATTTTCCAAAGATTTGAGTAGTAGTTCAATCTAATAGCTGCGAATAATACCAAGTCTCTGGCTCCTGACCGAGATCCCGAGAATTCGGGAGACCAACCTGATTGCCTGATCCCTGATTACCCAAAAAAGGGTATTCGCTGTATTTTAAATAATAGACATTTGTAATATTGAATCAAAGAGTTTAACTTTACAAAGAATTTCCAGAGCCGATCTAATAATCCTTTTTACGAACAAATCTCATTAACCCATGAACTTGAAACGTCATTTCACCATACGTTACTCCACCCTCTGCGTATTCCTATTTATTTTATCTAATTTTTCGATAGTTGTTGCTCAAAGATCTGTTGGCGGAACTCCCATTAGTTTTTTGTCAAAGAATCAATCTGCTTTTTCGAAAGAAAATAAAGCGGTAAAGGTGCCTGCCTTAAATATGACTCGGCTAAAAAAAGA